>TARA_R110002051_G_scaffold103131_1_pt1 | contig 11370 bp, 6 predicted proteins | sample TARA_R110002051 | Tara Oceans TARA_R110002051 (sample SAMEA4397023) | marine metagenome | biome: Polar Biome; feature: [MES] marine water layer (ENVO:01000295) within the mesopelagic zone...; material: water (ENVO:00002006), including particulate matter (ENVO:01000060) such as......
GCCATTTAAAGTAATGCGATCACCGTCTCCTGTTCCTCCTACATCGCCATTTACGTCAAGAGTGTAACTGGGGCTACTGGTTCCCAAGCCCACCTTTCCTTGGTGGGTATGAATAGCATAAGGGTAATCATATGTTGGGGGTCCGATGGTTAAACAGTTGCCTGTTATGTAACCCGAACCCTCTCCACTAATTACCATATTACCGATAACTGATTGGTCTCCCACGTTGAAGAGAGTATCTATTCCCAGTTGTTTGGAGGGGATTTTTTGATAAGTCCCTTGCACTGGCAATTCCTGACTGCCTGTTGGACTCGTCAAGTCTATGCCAGCGGCGCTATCTACATACCATTTTATGTGGTAATCCTTTGCTCCTGAAAAGCTATGAAGTGTAAAGGTCGGGCCGTCCTCTAGCCAGAAACTACCCAAAAGATTTCCTTCGTTAGTTTGGAAATTACCATTTCCATCAAGCTCCGCATCCGTTACGCCGAAAAAATGAATTTGGCTTAAACTGTAGTCTGCCATACCTTGGTATGGGCTTATATCCTGTATCTGGAAATTTACCGAATCCGTTACGCCTGATCCACTTACTCCACTTAGAGGTTGATTATTAAAATACCTTCTAGCGTCTATTTGATCAGCTTCAGAGGCAATGGCCGAGGTGTCGGGAAGTCCATAATCCGCAAACGCTTCATTGCGAAGCATTCTAGTGCTATCTGCTACAATTATGCTTTCTACAACAATTTTATTTGTATAAGCAGAGAAATAACTTTCATGAGAGCTTCCGTCATAGTCAACAGTTTCTATTTTAAATTTAACGTCTTTTTGAAAAGTGCCAAATATGTTAATGTTATCTTGTTTTGTAAAAGTAAAAACCGAATCCGTATAATTTTTCCAGTTCTCAAACACCATTCCTCCCGTGGAATCCAGAACGCTTATCCGTTGTCCGCTAATAAAAGGATTAGCTTGAATTTCGGCAGCAGTAGATACAGTCAGTCCATTCCTATCTTGAATATTAAATTGCAAGGTTATGTCCTCTCCTCCATAGACTCCGCTTCCCGAAGTCCATAGAGTTAAATCGTCTGTATCTGTTTCAAACTCTTCGCCAAATTCATAGAGATTTCTTGTTTTAAAATAGCCCTTATAGGATGAGTCTTGAGAAGTAGTCCCTACTCCCACTATTCCACTCCAATTATCTGCGCTTGTAGTTCCAACACCTACAGCGTAACAGGCTCCTGACATATATGTGTCCCGAGGTAATGCTACCACCTCCCCCGTAGGCCACCATGGGCCGTTAATAAACCCTGTAGCGTTTAACCTAACGTCTCCATTTGGTGTAGAGCCTCCGATTGTGGTTGCCGAAGCAATATAATGATCTGCTGGCGGACTATAATAGCCAGTGGAAAACGCTGTCCCCCCTGAAGGGACAACCACATGCACATAATGCATTCCAGTCCAGTTTCCACTAGTAGCTCTCTCTCTAAAATAGCCCCCAACCCCCGTAGAGTCTGTAGCATAGGCTTGAGCGCCTGAGCAATAAACCCACGCACCATCGCGAGGATCAACTTTGAGGGGAAAATAGCTAGCGTTCATTTTTTATATTAAATAATAGTTATCCGATTAAGGAAATTAGTGCTCCATACCAGTAATTCATCATATACTACAAAAAGCCCCGAAGTATCATACTGTGAGTCAAAATAACCATTAGTTAAACTCGAAGCTTTGTTTCCTAATGAATTTACACTGTAATTGAATACACCCACTTGAGTGAGTCCCGTAAAGGAGTATCCTGTATAAGTCGTGGCAGCGTCTATTGTTTGCCCATTAGGGTAAGTAAGGATAACATTATAACCTGTGACGTTAGAGACCTCTCCCCACCTTCCTGTAATATTAAAAGTTTGTGTAACTGGATCAGGGATACCTGTCGTTACAGAGGCTAGAACTGGTGTGTCTAGAGTTGTGTAAGTTATGCCATTAATGGTTTGGGCGGTTTGATAGCTATAGGTATTACTTTTATGTTCAATACTTATATTGTCTTCGATAAGTTTAAATTTGCCCGTTTCATATTTAGTGGCACTTACCAAATATTCGTTTGGCGCTTCCTCCTTCATAGAAACAACCTTATAAATAAAGGGACTTGCGTCTTTAATTTCAAATTTCGCGGGACTTCCTAATTTTACAAAAGGTAAAAGTTCAGGCTTATCAAAACCTGAAGCTAAACTCCCATAAGGATTTAATCCCGAAGCTTCCAATTGGGAGGGGGTGCTCAAAATAGCTCCAGTGACATTTAGAATACTCATTTGATCTGGCCCCAACACTGCTGGAACATCAGGATTCCATGGTCCCCTCGTTGGCATCGAAGGTGAAAAAGAAGAGTCGTCGAACCCAGAGAAGGCGGCAACTTTAGTTGGGTCGGTTGCTGGATCAGACCTTTTATCCGCTTTCCCCATATCAAGAACCGCTATGTTACCAGTCCCAAAATCCATCAAAGCTTGCATTCCTGTTAACTGAGAAATAAAATTCCCAGAATATAAGGAACGAGCATCAGGAAGATCTCCAACTCCTATCCCTGAAGCAAATACCCAACCAGTAACCCCTGTTTCAAAATAGATATAAGGATAATCCCAAGAATCAACACGCGCTGCCCCCGTATACATAGCGTATTGCTCGAACCTCTCTTCGTCTTCGGTGTCCGCTCTTGTCGCGCCAGAATACCCTTCGGTATAACCAGAAAATCCATAACTTCCTGTATACGAAGTATGACCCGATGCCCACATATCTGCTGGCGCAGCATCAGACCCAGTAATAGTAAAAGATTGGTAACGCTCCCTATTAATATCCACTACATCCCCCATATCAGCTAGAGTGTTACGCCCCGTAGGATTAAAAACGGTTAATCTTCCCGTCATATCTGCCTCCACAAAAGTATTGCTTAAGCGAATCGTTTCATCTTCTAGGTTTACAGCTAATATTTTTCCGAAATTAGATTTGTTAGTTTTTAATTCATCTTCAATAGAAATGAGATCTCCAGGTTGACACAAGAGAGTCTCCAGTCCTGCGGTAAAGGCTACTGTTTGGTTTTCTGTAATCTTAGAAAAGATTTGATGCTGTCCCACCCTTCTCGCCATAGCGCGAGAAGTAATTCCTACTCCTTCAATTCTCTTCTTAAAAATACCTCGTTCTCTGATATCTTCTTCGTTTTCTACAACTTCTATTTTAGGGGCGAAGTTATCGAAGCGGTCTTTGAACCCCACTTCGATTGTATTATATTGTTCATCCCTTCTATTGTTGGCATAAAAAAACTGGCCATCCTTAACTGATTCATTGGTGAATAGATTGATGGGGCTTCGGGGACGATCATCCACGAAATTTACTTCTGAGTTTGCAAAAAATGTCCTTCCCCTAAATATCCCAGCAATAGTATTAATGGCATCGTAAATTTTTTCACCTTGTTCAAAAACGATATTGCAAGAAAAGCGAGGCTCTAAACCTCCCCTTCCATCGGTTACTCCCTCAAAATAACCTGAGTCGTCTACCGCGTCACAAAATCTTCCTATTTCATATAGTTGCCAGATATTTATGGTGTCTTTATCAATATGAGATCCCATCCCATACCTCTGGCTAACCAGTAGGTCATATAAAATCCACGCAGGATTATCCGTCCACATTAATTCTTCGTGGAAGGTTCCATCCCAATCACCGTGATAAACCGATTTTAGCTGCTTATTTGTAATACTATTAAATGTGGCCTTGCTACTCCAATACCTTCTGTCTTGACCTAGGGCGCTTTGGGGGAAGTAATTACTTGGGAGCTTAACTTTTTTTAATTTGCAATCGAAACTTCGAGCAGGAATGGCTCCGAAGGCTCGCGAATCAAGCTTTGTGCCTACGATACTTGAAAAAGGATAAGGTAGATCAACATCAATAATTTCTGTAACCTTATCGAGCGAGACCTCCTTGCTCAACAAAACAGAATTAGTTTCATAGGATAATTTTGTTACTCTAATATAACGTTTCTCTACGCTATCTTGGTCAATACTATCGGCTTGAATACCTTGTGTTCCCTGAGCATTTAATAAAACTTCTTTTGTGGTTACAGCCTGAGGTAACCGAAAAGGCATCGCGAGATTAGTTCTCGAACTGTCTAACGATACGACATATTCCTTATCCCTGTCCGCTTTGTAATCAGGGTTTCCTATATCAATTAATGTAGCTCCTTCTACTAGGGCTACTATTCTATAAGTATGAGTATATTTAGGTGTTTCGGAGCCATCCTTCCCAACTCTTCCTGTTTCTACTCTTACGTTTAATACGGTTGGGAATTTGGTTCCTATTTTTAAGTCATTATTTTCAGTGTCAGCGCCTCCCACATCATTGACCTCTCTAATTAGCGTATCACTGAGAGAGGATATATTAAGAGTTATAAAACATCTTCTTACATTTGGATTATAAATATAGTGGGTGACAGGAATAGCCATCTCATCCCACCTTACTAATGAGTTTTTTGCCCACGAACCATAATCTCTTATTACATTATCCCCACCTTCTCTCTCATCATCGCTTCCCTCTAACTGAGGAAGACCGTCCCCCCCGACGTTTAAGTTGTAATTGTCTGCACTACCCTTTTTTAATACATCACTTTTAGTGAGCATATCCTCATTTTGCTGAATTCTTTGGGGTTCAGTTCCGCTTTTCGAGGAGAAGGGGCCAAATAAAGGGGCGGCATATTTGTGATCAATGAATACCGCTTTAAAAAAATCAAAAGGAGTTTGAGTTTCTGTCCCCGCTCTGAACTCGGCAAGAACATTAGTATAGTTATACTTCTGATTTACTATATCAAAAGTATTTCCATCTCCTACATCAACTATTTCTTTAGAGTATTTAAAACAATCTAGATCTGAAAAAAGATCCTTCACCTCTTTAGATATAGCGAAGTTAGTTCCTATTCCCCATCTGTCGCCGCTGCACTTTAAAGCGTCCTGACGAATCGAAGGGCGAAACGAAAAGAGAAGAAATCCATACATTTTTCCAGTGGCAATCCCACTCTTATCTACGACGGGACAAGTAAAATCTGTTATCCTTATTCCCGCGTTCCTCATTTTAAAATAAAGATTCCACCCATGAGTAAGACCATAAGGATAAGTAAACATATGTATCAACTCACCGTCTGCATCTATAAGGCTTTTACCCGCAAGATCAGGATTATCCTCGTCCACCTTGACTATAACGGTCCAGCTTTTCGCTTTTGTATTAGCGCTTCTCTCCATCCATTGTTCCATCCTATTCCTGCTATGGCCCCCAGGAGCCATGACGAGAGGAGTCCCGTTCGCCTGAAACCAGCCTCCCCTTCCCAGTGCTCGCTGAGCCAACGCTCCCTGATAGGCGTTTTTCTCCGACCAATCCCAGTCAATCAATTCTGCTATCGATGAAGCTCCCTCTAGGGAATTATCAGAATAAAGTCTGGAAATAGTGCTCATCGCACAAACATTATTATTAGTAGTTCTAAGCGCGGTAGTTAAACCTCCGCCGCTCCCCTCAAATCCATTAGCTACCCGAGCAAGGAACCATTCTGTCTCATGCCACAACCGCCTCCCGTCATTACTTACGAACCCCATATTGTCGCCACCGTAACCAATAGCGAACTTAGTGGTGAGCGAAGCTGTCCCAGCAGGAAAACCGATATTTTTATTATATGTCGGATTGTCCATCCACCCGACTGACTTTATTTGTCCTTCTGGTTCGGTAGCATTTCTGTAAACCGCATTGCTGTTACTGCCATATTCGGGTCTCGAATTTCCGTTTGTGTTTAAATAAAACGTTTTAGCAACGCTTCCCGCCCCCTCTAACTCCTTCCTGATATATGCTCTATAATATATACCTCTCTTGCCACGGTCTCGCGGATGTCTATCCGAGCATTTGCTAGACTTAGTCCTCTCCCTGACCATCATCATATTAACGTCGGGCAATGTAACCACTTCTCCGTCTAAGATTGGCCCTCTTGTGCCACCCTTTCTCAAAGCGGTGATGAGTCCAGCAGAACTCCGCCTCTTCTGTTGATTTAAAGCTTTAAAAAATAACTGACAATTTTTAATTCCAGTGCCTACTGCGTCACTTAACCTACTAGGCATAACTTCGAGGGTATCAGTAACAAGCTCAGGATTTGTTTCTATTATGTCTTCTGTTCCTTGAGTGACTGCCACAGGAGTATCATCTAGATATATCCCCTGCAACATACCTATCCCCTCCATAACTCTCCCAAAGCGATTGCAAAGCCCTTCAATGGGACCATCACTTATTAAATCAAGAATTTCAGAATAACTATAGGACGCTCCATATTGCAACTCCCCCATAACAGGGGGTTTATAAATAGGCGGCTTGGGTTCGTTTCTCCTTTTGCCCCCGCCAGCAATCTGCATTTTCTTTAAGATGTGGCTCATATTTACTGATCTGTTACCTTATTAGTTATCCACCATGTATCGCTGGTCCTACTATTAGCCGTTCCTCTTCCTATTAGGGCGTTTCTAGTTTTCTGGGATTGTGGGTAAGATTTAATAGTCGCCTGTATAACCTGTGACCCCACCTTTAATCTCCCATAACCCAAGGGTAGAGGTGCGCCCTGACTCGCCACATTAGCAACGTTTGAAAAAATCAAAGATTCCTTACCACCAGAAGCACTCAACTCCAAAGCTTCCGCCTCTGGAGGTTTGGGGGCTAAAGCGTAAGAAATCGCCGCAAACAACACAGCTTTAACGACAAATGAAACCACGGCAGTTACCCCACTTCCACTAATAGCAGGAACTAAATCAACAGTTTTAGGGTTTTTAAAGCCATCGACTTGACTAGATTCTGTTATCCTAGTTTTATTGATTATTAAATCATAACATAAACCCTGTTTATGTAATTCTATAAATCTTTTAAGGAAGCCCTTGCGGTTACAGTTGATGGCATCAAGCGTATTCCTTGGGTTTCCCAGAGAAAGCGCGAAAGTATCCCCATACTCCTGAGCTAAAATTCCATGTATTCTTACTATCGTCATACTATCTCCTTAAACCTTTCTAATATATTTACATCTCCTTCTAGATTTTCGGGACTATAAATATTTATTTTTTTTGTATTTAAACTATAAATTAAAAAAGCCTGACAACAATTATCAGACATTTTAATATCGAACTCTGATTCTTTTTCGTCAGCCACTAAATGGCTATGAAAGATCGCCACCATCGCGTAGTCATCTTTAAAAAGTAAATAATTGAGAGGATTAATTAAGAAGTAAGAGGTCGGTTCGGGAGAAACATTCTCCTCCTCCTTAACTAAATACTCATCTGCTTCATGATCAAAACCCACGAACCCGCAAACCTCTCGCCTGAAAGAAGAGCGACAAATTTTCTTTATACAAGAAACCGTTTCTCTTATGTTTTTAAATCGAAGTATTTCGGCCATAGCTAAATCCGTCTGTTCCTGGGAATCCTCCAAATCTTGGGTTGCGAGGAGTAGGGTTCGTCACAACAGTAGCGTCTCCTTCAAAATAAGATTTACTTACCTGTTCAAAGTCTCCACTTCCTGTTAGATGGAAGCCGCCCGTATGAATATCCATGAGCGCTCCTGTGGGATGAGTTACGCTTCCTATATTACCTGTAGACCCCTCCCACCAAGCGACTAAGCTATCTGCATAGAGTTCTGTATCATCGGGCAACACTCTTCCGCTCCCCGTTATAGTTCCCATGTTACCTGTGCAGTGTTCGTATTTTTTTGGAATTTGAGTAATAGTATTGGGGGATGAGTCGGTAGTTTCAGGAGTATAGACTAAAAATCGTATCTCTTCCTCAGTTAATACCCTATTCCAAAGCGCCCACGTTCCTATACTTCCGTTTATGCAAGAGATGCTGCTCCTATTTGCGGTCTGACTCTCATATGTGCTCGTTCCATACCAATATTCGTTTCCACCTATCATAAAACAGACGGGCATTGGACCTTTTTGTGAAGGGTCGTCAGATAGTGGCCATCCGTGAGTGCCTGTTCCCGCCGCAGCCTGTCTTTCGGTGAGGCTTCCAAAGTTACCTAAGTGACCCCCTGCATAATTATTCGTGCTATTACCTCTGACGCGAGCGTCAGTATCCTCATCCTCTTTCACTCCATTTACATAAAAATTTATTGCGGTAATCGCATTCTGACCCTCGCCATTTATTACGTCATTTTCTGGGACTCCCTCTAACCCTCTTCCGTGCGTAACAATATATTGATTCCACTCCTCCACTTCGGTGTCGCTAGGGGGTTGGGTAGGTTGTAAATTTATATAATTATATATATTATATCGACTATTATGGTTTGTAGGGGAAATACGATGACCCATCCACGCCGCATCGACACTTGAAGAAGTTGCTGTTCCCATCCGACGAATATTAGTTTTGACTGAAATAGGAAGATTCAAATAGCGGCAGGTGGGAAAAACTCCATCATCTCTCTGACTAGTGGCAAATAGTCCCGCTCCTCTTGGGCTGTTTGTGGTAACATTCGCCCAACCCATTAAAGTAAAGTCTCCCGTTAATACTCCTGTTATCTTTGGTTCATTAGTGTGGAAAAATCCTGTATTATCAGCTATATAAGTGCTCCCTTCTCTTTGTTTTCCCGATATCCTTACTGCGGGAAAACTTGAATTAGTAACATCGCCCCCGACAAACCTTAAATCAGATAGAGAATTAAACCTTAATTGACATGCGCTTAATTTTTTACTACACCCGTCTTTTTGCCAGAAACTGGGGTTCTCAAAGGGGTTCTGTCCTAAGTTGGTAGAATCATCAGGCAACCCCTTGACTGAGACGTAAACAGTTTTAAGGGGTCGGGAATTGGTATCATTAGGATTAGTGGGTAGAGGAGGGACGTTAATTGTAGGGCTTTTGACCCATATTATTTCCCCCTTATCATATTGCTTAGTAGGTCTCCATTCTGCAAAATTAGATTCAATAAAACTTATAGGCGGGGGACCACTATACTTTGGCACAACAGATTTCCCATTTTCATCAACAAAGGGCGTTCCGTCTTCCCTTTGAACAGGAAAACCCTCATATCTACATCCCTCTCCTCTATATTGCCACCCGCAAAATTTCGCCACTACACTTCTTGAATTGACGCTAAAGTTTTCTAAGTCTAGGGGAGAATTTAATTCGAATTCAACAAAGATTTTGGATTCTTGGGTTTTTCTTCCCATTACCCACGTTTCATTAGCTAATTCCGCTTTAGAATCAGCGGCTCCAAAAGGATTTCCTCCCTCAAAATTGACATCATCCAAGAACTTTACTTGGACTTTTTTCCTAACTACCTTCGCGTTAATTAAATCTTTATAGTTTTGAAGAAAATTTGTGACTAGATAATTTCTATTAGCGATTCTAATTTTAGGACGGGGCAATTTTCCGTCCCCTAAGATATCGAAACCTTCTGATTCGATAGCAACAGGAAGATATTCTACCCCCTGCCATGTTATAGACTTATCAAATTCACTTCCCCCATGAAACCCCAAAAATAGCGTCGGCTTATTAACTTTATCAGGGAAAATCCTAAATAACTCCAATACAGCAGTGGGCTGCATATCCACAAGACTTTGCGCTACTTTATTTTTTCCTTCTGCCGCCATATTTAATTTTACACTTTATTATTATATAATATAATAAAGATGTGAAAATTACACACTTAAAAGCAGAAGATCCGAGGTTGTGGGACGAGTTCTGGGATTTTTTTATTAACTCGGAGCCTTATGACCTTGGAAACATTCGTTCTCCCCATTTAAAAAGAATAAAAATAGGAGACCTCTTCTCTTTTTATTGCGAGGAGTGTCAGGTTTACTTGGCTGAAGAGGACGGAAAAATAAAGGTAGTAGCCTTTCTTACAGAATACCCATCATACCTAGACGTTAGTTTTATATTTGGAGTGAGCAAAAATTTCAGAAGCTCAGACCTCGTAGTTGCCACGCACTCTATTTTTGACATGGCTTTAGAAAATCATAATAAAAATTATATTAAAAGCGAAATAAGGCGCAAACATAAAGTGAAATCTTATAAAAAATGGATTGAAAGATACGATAAAAGAGCCATAATATTTAATGACCCCCCAAATACAGTAGTTTGGTGTAAATCTAACCGTATGAATGCAAAATTTAAAGTCGTAGGCGCAAATAAAACAACAGAACACTTAATGGGTAAGGAAGCTTCCCTCAAACAAAGCTATTCTAAACCAGCAACGGGCCACGGATTAATGAGAGAATTATTGTTTGATGATGAAATTTACCTTTTTGATGAAAAAAGTGTTGACTTTCTACCTCAATGTGTTTTAGTGCATGGACTTCTTTCTGACAATAAAGAGAATGTCGGCAAAGTAGCGCTTGAATTCACACCACAAAATGAAAAGTAAACTTATTCTTTACAGGGTATATAATAACAAAGGGGAATACCATCACGCCTATAGCCCTTCCTTAAAGGGATCGCTAAGCTGGGCTATTGACTGCGCCAAAACTGTAAACGGTTCAGTGAGAGGGATTTTTGATGACGAGACTTCAAAAGAAGTTTTCAACTGCAATAAAGGAAGCGAATGTTCTCCCTAATTAAATCTATTTTCAAATCTTTAGAACTTTTTCTAAGCCTTAAAAATAAAAAATTTTATTATGACCTATACAAAGATCAAGATGACAGGGAGTTTGCTATCACTGAAGCTATTGAAGCGCTTAGGCAAAGTGGCAACAGTAATGATGCTGATAGGGCTGACCTCTTGCGTGAACGGCTCACTGCTGAACGTGAACGATTTGAACATCTATCAACCTTCTACTCTAAGACTGAAGAAAAATAATCCAGTTCAAACTATAGAGGGAGTCTATACCCCTCAAATGGATGAGGTGTGGCACTCAGATGCTCGCTACCGTAGGTTGGAAAGAGAAATTTATTCCAAATAACAGAAAAAAAATAATTGACGCGGTTCCTCGCGTAGACCTGGAAGATGGGTATAAGGACTTCATGGGAAGAATACGCCCTTAATTTAGCTAAAACTGCCTCTCTACGCAGTGAAGACCCCTACATGAAGGTAGGGGCTTGTGCCTTAAACCAGCAAAATATGGTTTTAGCCGTAGGTTATAACGGCCTAGCATCAGGTAAAAAGGTCGACGCTGACTTTTGGAAGAGCAGGACAAAAAGAAGACCCTTTATGATTCATGCCGAATCTAATTGTCTAAGCCTCCTTAAAAAAGGTGAGGCTAATTTATTAGCAGTGACCTTACTTCCTTGTGCCTCATGTGCCACTTTAATAGCTTCTTATAACATTCCCACCGTTGTCTATGCAGAAAAATACGAACGAGACATGAAGGCTTTAGAGATTTTTGACTTTTATGGCATA
>TARA_R110002051_G_scaffold3799_7_pt1 | contig 11368 bp, 3 predicted proteins | sample TARA_R110002051 | Tara Oceans TARA_R110002051 (sample SAMEA4397023) | marine metagenome | biome: Polar Biome; feature: [MES] marine water layer (ENVO:01000295) within the mesopelagic zone...; material: water (ENVO:00002006), including particulate matter (ENVO:01000060) such as......
ATAAGGATCAATACCTTTGCTATTGTCATTAAAATAATTTTGAACTACTGTATCTAATAATATATTTCTAAAAATCTTTTGTGATTTCCAAGGTTGACTAGTTGCATTATATAATCCTGGAACTTGTAAATCTGGTTGATTGGCATGATTGTAATTTTCTTCTTCAAAAAATTGATCCAATTCTTTTATAAATTGATTTTCACCACCAATTAAATTTTTAAGACCTTTTATATCATAAGGAACAAACCACCGATATTGCCAAATAGTACCTTGATACAAGCCCCTAGCTTGCATCCGATCAACATCATTTTTTGAAAGATCAGCAAAATCTTTTTTCCAGTAATTTTTATATTCTAACGATTTATCATAATATTCTTTTGCTAATTTATCATCATTTAAAGTAGTCATTATCTTAGATGCAGCGAAAAGATCGTAAGAAGATTCTAAAGCCTTGTCTGGAGCTCCAAAATTTAATCTATTAACTTCTGCAATTATAGAATCTTTAATTGGAAGAAAATCTATAGGATATTTTTTTTCATAAGCATCCAATAAAACTACCAATGCATGTTCTGTACGTACTGTTGGAGAAGGTTCATGCCTTGTTGCCCAGTCTTTTTTGCCATAAGCGTAAAGATTGGCAATCGATTTTGAAATATCGGTATATTTCTCAGGAAACAATAAAGAGAGCATAGGTAGTTGTTCTCTGTAATTATCCCAAATTGCCCAACCATTATAAACATCAAAATCGGCTTTTTGAATGGTTCCATTTATAGCGGTATAGGTACCGTCTTCTTCACTTATTTTATAAGGCGATTGTAAACCTCTGTATAAAAGAGAGTAAAATAAATTTTCACGATCTGGCTCTCCATTTACTTTTATATGTGACAAAAGCAAATTCCATTCGTTTTGTGCAGCCTCTTTTACAGAATTCAAATCACTTTCAATAAATTTATTTTTAGCATATGCAACGCTTACTGAAGAAAGACCAATTTTTACATTTGATTTTTCAATGTTTTGATGTAATGAAGCGTAATATTGATGTTCTTTTAATTTTTCAAATCCATTTAAATTAGAAAATTCTAAAGCATAATAAATTCTATAAACACCTCCATGACAAGTAGTATAAGTATCTATCCAACCTGAAATTATATTTTTATCGATAGTATGTTCTTCAGAAATAAACCGATTAGAAAGCGCAAAAGAAAGATCAATAAATAGTCCATTCTCATTTGCATTTTTTGGAAAACTATATTGTTCTAATCCAAAATTATGAGTTACACTCATCGCAGCATTTATACCATTTTTAAAAGTAACGTTATAATAGCCAGGACTTGCTTCTTGCTTTAATTTTAGTAATTGTGTATTTACATCTTTATCAATAATTGGTTTAATAAGAATATTCCCTCCACTACCCGTACAACCAACTCCTTCTAAATGTGTATGCGTAAAACCTTCATATTTTTCAGCATAATATTCATAACCTGTATGATTGTGAGAATAGGTTTGTGGGCCTATACTTAACATATTAAAAGGTGAAGATGCAGAGGGAGACATTTGGCCATGGTCACCAGATGATCCTAAAAAAACATTTACTTTTCGGGTTAAATCAGTTTTGTTTCTACTTAAAATTGTATCACTATCCGTCGTGTTTTTACAACTACAAAAAATCAGGATACTTAAAAGAAAAATTTGGTTTTTCATTTTATGGGTTCAATTGTAAATTCATAATCTATACTAGCACTGTAGGGCACGCAATATTTTTCTAGCGTAACAGGTCCGCAACTTGCATTTCCTACCCCTTCCTGAAAAGCATCTAAACTTAAGAATACTTGTGATTTTTTAATAGTTGGCAAAGCAAAATCATGCATAGCCTTCCATAAATCTTCATCAGAATAATGTAAGGCGGTAAATGATAATTGATTATTTGAAGTAATTTTCAAGCCATTTTCCTTACCATCAGTGACCGTAAGCCAACGAATTTCTTCACGGTTACCCATGCTTTGCGGTCTCAAATAATGTTCGCTAGCCATATCATTTACAGAGCCTTTGTAAATACCAAAAAAAGCAGCTGTTTTGCGGTCTCTATAATTTTCAAAAGGTCCCCTTCCATACCAAGATATTTGCTCTAAATTTGGATCTAACTGAACTTGAAGCCCCATTCTATGAAGTACTTCTCCTTTTTGTGGACTTTCAAAATGAGTTTTGACAGTTATTTTGCCTTCTGAAGTAATTATATACTGAATTGTATATGGAATTTCTGTTTTCTTTTCATTTGCGATATTCGCAATTATTTCAGTAGTGATATTTAATATTTTCTTGTCTTTAGTAAGCTCATACTTAAAATTAGTTAACACGTAGGTAGTTTGATAATAATTTTGATCAGCATATGTGTCATTATTAATACTACGATACCAATTTAATTGGAAACCTTCATTTTGATAAATGTACTCATGCTGATTATAAATAAGAGAATTTAAAATACCTTTTTTTGTATCAAAATTAATTTTAAAATCTTTTCCTGTTACTGCTAAATTAGTATCATTATCGACGATGTTTAAAGTTTGTTTAAGTTTAGATATAACATTAGTAATAAAAGCTGGTTTATCATTAATAGGCAACTGTTCTTGTGCTATAACATACCCTTTTTTTGCCCAATTATTATCTGTTTTTAAAGCAAAATAGATGTTTACAAAATATTCCTTTTCTTTTTTTATTTCTGTGGAATAAGGTATGGTAATTATCGTTTTTTCATTTGGTTTTAGTGATAATGATGGCAAGTTGCCAGTATTTACTATGGAACCATTCTCTAGTAATTCCCATGAGATAGTAAATTGATCTAGATTAGTAAAATCGTATTTATTTTCAATTTCAAATTCCCCCTTTTTTATATCTGCTGCTTTTATTTTAATATATTGATATACTTTTTTTACTTCTAATAATTTAGCAGTTTCTCTTCTATCAGGAGTAGTTAATCCATTATCACAAAAATCATTATCATTTGGGGTATCTCCAAAATCGCCACCAACATAATATTCATTTTTAGGTCTTCCCGGTTTGTTAACTGCTTGGTCTACCCAATCCCAAATGCAACCACCAATCATTCGTTCGGATTCATTCTCGATATAATCCCAATATTCAGCTAAATTACCCATCGCATTACCCATTGCATGAGCATATTCACATAGAAAATAGGGCTTTTGAGCTCCATTTTTGTCAAAAATTTCCATGTTTACTAGAGATGGATACATTTGAGAATCAATATCCATTGATTCATTCTTTCCTTCATAATGAATTATGCGAGTAGAATCCAATTTTCGAGCGAGATTTGCGATTTCATGAAAGTTCTGACCATTACCACCTTCATTACCCATGGACCAAAAAATGACCGAAGCATGATTTTTATCCCGCTGAATCATTCTTTCTACTCTATCAGAATAAGCAGGAAGCCATGTTTTATTATTACTGATAGCGCCATTTCCATGATTTTCAATATCAGCTTCATCAAGAATATACAAACCATAATAATCAAAGAGAGCATATGTTCTTGGTTGATTCGGATAATGACTTGTTCTCACTGTATTGATATTGTAATTTTTCATCATTACAATATCTTGTTCTATGGTTTCAACTGGAACACTTCTACCGAATTCTGGATGTGTTTCATGCCTATTTACTCCTTTAAAAAGTACTTGCTCATTATTTATATATACAAGGTTGTTTTTTATTTCGATTTTACGAAAACCAATTTTTGTCGAGATAGCTTCAGTAACTTCATTTTTTTCATTCTTTAAAATTAAAATCGCTGTATACAAATAGGGGCGTTCTGCTGACCATAATTCAGGATTTTGAACAGTAACATCTAAATTAAATTGAGATTCAAATCCTTTTTTTAAACTCGAAATTGGAGTTTCTTTTTTAAATACTTCTGTACCATTTTCATTTAACAATTGAAGTTCCAAAAGAGCCTTATTACTAGTCTTATTTTCATTGTTTTTAAGCCAAAATTTAGCGGCTAATGTCGCTTTACTTAAATCATCATTTAAGAATTCAGATTGTAATAAAAAATCTCGAATATGCATTTTAGGGGTGGCGAATAAATAAACATCTTTATGAATACCACTCATTCTAAACATATCTTGGTCTTCTAAATAACTTCCATCTGTCCATCTAAACACCTGTACAGAAATCGTATTATCTCCTTTTTTTATAAAGTCGGTAATATTAAATTCTGAGACGTTATTTGCACCTTGACTATAGCCAACTTTCTTTCCATTTATCCAAATATAAAAACCACTATAAACACCATCAAAGTGAACAAATACTTCTTTTTCATTCCAATTGTCAGGAATGGTAAATGTGCGCTTATAAGAACCAACAGGATTTGTTTCTGTTTCATTTGTATACCCCTCTTGCGGCTCGATAAAAGGCGGATTGTTTTTAAAGGGATATGTAATATTCGTATAAATAGGGGTACCATAACCTTGCATTTCCCAGCAGCTAGGCACTGTTATTTCTTTCCAATTACTAACGTTGAAATTTGATTTGTAAAAATATAAGGGTCGTTCAGAAACTTTTTTCACCCAATTGAATTTCCATTTCCCATTAAGAGTTTGATATAATTGAGATGAATTTTCTAACCAAGGTTTGTTAAAATTTTTATCAGATTTTAGTGACACTAAAGAAGAGTATGGAACATAAGAAGCATGGCCAGGTTCTTTATTTATAGCAAAAATAGTTTCATTTTCCCAGTAGTTTTTGCTTCTTTTTTCTGCCTCTTTAGGAATTTTTATTTTAGAAACTTTTAATTTCCAAGTTTGCCCATTATTTGGAATTTGCCATATTTCTGCATTAGATGTTGAACCCTTTTTTACGGCTAATAGCATGTCGCTATTTTTCTGCTTTATTTGATATTCTCCTGATGAGAGTCTTTTTATCGCCCATTGTTGATTAGAGTTATTTTTGTTTTCATCCCATTGGATAACGGCGTTACCACTACCATTTTTAATATTGAAATTATCAATTCCTTTATTGTAAAACGGATTAGAAATGCTATAAAAGCCATTCTCTAATTTGGTTATTTTCCACACTTGAGCTTTGCTTTTTTCATCTAAATCCTCCAAAAACAAAAGAGACTCATTTTTATTTGAATTTTTGTTGCTTATAACTTTTCCTGAAGAGCTTACAATCGAATATAATTTATTGGCTTTTAATTCTTGTGAAGAGATTCGGTTACTTGATAAAAATGCCGAAACGAAGCACACAATAAGTATTGAGATTTTAAATTTCATTTTTTTAAATGTTCTTTTTTATGACTATTAACTGGTTAGTTTAATAATTACCATATTAAATTAATACTAACACCTTCATTACTATTACTAAATTCTAACCATAGCGTATTGGTTTTTGTATCCCAACTGCTTTTATAACTAGTGATACTTCTTTCTTCTGAATCCAATAGTTTTGTTTTTAAAGGTTTTTTAGGCAGTAGTATTCTCATAACATTAGTTGTATTTAATGGACTCTTCGCTATGAATGAATAACTATTTTCTGTTGTTTTTTGATTTGAAATTCTAGATGCTGATGCCAGTACTTTGGGCTTGTTTTTACCTGTAATTGCATTTATATCATATAAAAAGGCTTGTGTATTTGGCGCTACAATTTTCTTTGTTAGTATTGGTAATGTTGGATCAAATAAATCAATAACAGGGCCTTCAATTATAAATGGAGCATTTGATATGCTTTCATCCATTACAGATACTATTTTATATGGGCCTCTCTGAAGGTATAAACTGTTTTTTAATTCTAACTCCTTTCCATTGGTGGCTTTTTTAAAGGTATTTTGCATCATATTTAGATACTCAGTATCATTACCACTATTTAGTACAAACTCCTTTGGATTTTCTCTTAAAATATAAATGCTTCCTTTTCCAATGTTGAATACATCTTTTTTAGTATTAGTGCTTTTAATATTTAGTGTTTTGAATAAATGTTCTGCGGGAGTATTGTATTTATTTTCACCACTGTTCCACCATTCACTTACAGTTTGATATGGATCATCATCACTACCTACATATATTAAAACACCACCGGTGGTTACCCATTTTTTTAATTCTTCATGTACTTTTGAATTAGTAGGTTTCATATTAGAATAACTCATAACTAAAACTTTGATATCTTTCAAAGTGGCTTCATAGGATAAGTTTTCCATATGTACAGTTTGTACAGGAATTCCACGTTTAACTAGAGGTAAGGTTTGACCATAGAAATTTGAGAATTGAGGATCTTCAAATCCGTCGTGAGTTGGAAAACGTTGAAACATTAAAGAGTTTCCCATCAAAACACCTATTTCATTTACACCACTAACTTTATTATTCGATATCGGCATATCATTCAATGCGTTAATCATAATTTGCATTTGAGTGCTATAAGACTTAGGGATCAAAATTCTTTCATCGCTATTGGCTACTTGATATGGTTTCGTATAGATTCTTTCAGGCCAAGGCATTACCTCGTAATTTGATACACCTGGATACAATAATTGTGCGGTAAAAGTAGCTTCGTAATTTTTCTTGTAATCTTCCCAAGTTTTTCTTCTATCCTCAATAGGATCTGTTAGAAAGAATAATTTTCTATTCGTTGGAGCTGTCATGGAAACCATGGAGCCATATTCTAAGAAAGCATTTTCAAATGTTCTTTCTCTTAGGATACCATTAAAATAGGTTGGTTCTCTAGAAGTTCCAGTCCATACTTGCGCAATATAGCCATCAATACTTGGTAAGGAGGCTAAGCTTGCTTCAGGACTTACAATCTGCCATGAAGAGTAGTTTACTAATGAATGTGTTGGAATGTAAACTTTGACATCTAGACCTTTGGTTTTTCCATAGGTTTTGGCATAAGTAGAAACTTCTTTTATTGCATTATAATACAATTCATATTTTAATTTATTTGATAAATAAGTGTTTTCAGGAGATTCGTGTTGAGGACGCCATAAAAAGCCATAGTGTTTTTGCCATTCTTTTTTAAAAGCACTACTATAACCAGAACGAGACCAAAACTCAGGTTCTTCAAGATAAATGTCACTTATTCCTGTATCAATTACTTTTTCAATGACTGTTTTTTTTATGTATTCAATAAAATCAGTAGTGGGAACAATGTAAGGCACATTATGTCCGTGCCAAATCGTATCACCATCTTTCTCTACCTGGCCTTCGCCTAAATGGTTTTTACCATCCCATTCTCCCAAAAAATAGTCTTGATATGAACCCCAAGCTATTCCGGTCATAAAATGGGTTTTATACCCATGATCTCGCCAAGACTTTACGCGTTCTTCAAAAGATATTTTCTGTTTTCCATCTGAAGGATTTCCATTGACCCCATAAACAATTGCGGCGTCAGATCGAATATCGATTTCTGGTATCCATTCACTACTGGTTTGAAAAACAGTTTTTTCTCTGTTGTTTTGAACTGCTCCTTCTTTATTTAATTTTTGTTCTTCGCAACTTAAACAAAACAGTATATAAATTAGTATAAAGTATTGGCTTTTCATCAGGTTTGGTTTGGTTGATAATTTATTTTCCTTTGACTTTTAATAATTTTATATAATAACCTCCAACAACAGAACGCGCTTTAAAATTGATACGTTTTGCATTAGTTGTCTCATGAAAATCACTAATTGGAACTCTGTCAGGAGTTTCGTTAGCATATTTCCAAATAAGGCTAATCAAAGCCTCAAAATCGGCTTCGTTTTCAGCTAAAGTTGCGGTCCATATAATCCAATCAGATTTTGTGTAGGTTTTTCTACTATCTAGCGGTAAGCCATATTTGTTTTGTTTGGTTAGATAATATTTAATCTCTTTTTTTATAATTGATTTAGGGAAAATATTCAAATCTAATATTTCATCCCAAACCAAATTATATTTTTGACTCCAAGTATCTTTGGCTTCAAATGCTAAACTGTAATGATCGCCATCTAGGTCAATCTTCATCCAATTTTTAGCCATTTTTTTTGCTGTTGCTATATATTTTTTTTCTGTTTTTTTATCATTTAGCATTCCAGCAAGTTTTCCATAGGATGCAATTCCCATAATAGCTTTTATAGAAAGATTGGCATTACGAGCTAGATGACCAGCAAAATCATCAGTAGAAAGTTGATTTTCAGGGTCAAAACCATTTTTTGTTAAATATTCTGCCCATGTGCTTAATGTTTCCCAGTGTTTTTTAGCATAATCAGCATTACCTTCTTGTTGCGCAATAGCTGCGGTTAATACAATCATATTTCCAGCCTCTTCTACAGGCATATCTTCACCATAAATATGTCCAGTAGCCACTGGATAAACTCCCAAATCGTGAGTAGGATAAGGTTTAGACCACTTACCACTTTTTTCACTATAATAGAAAATACCATTTAACATCCCCTTTAATAAATCGGGATTGTAAATTAAAAATAGGGGAGCAGAAGGGTAGGTGACATCAACGGTATTGATAAAACCACCGCTATTATTTTCTTTTGAAAGAAAAAGTAGCTCGCCTTCCGGACTTTCCACTAAAGTATGAGCTGCAATAGCTTGTCGATATCCTAGAATACATAAATCAGCATATTTTTTGCCTCCTGCGGCTAAACAATCTTCATATATTTTTTTGTCAAATGTTTCTACACGTTTTATAATACTTTTATATTCATTTGCAGCTGTTGCGAAGGTACTATTCATAGACATACCCTCTTTTTTAAACCATGGTTTTAAATTAGTTCCAAAATAATTAATAGCATACACTTCATCATAGCCGAGCATTAAAACTGTTTCTCCATCTGTAGATCCTACAACGCCTAAATCAGTAACGGTATTAAGCACTAAGTTTTTTCCAGTAATTTCAGTTTTAGTATCTATTTTTTTGTCGTCAGAAGTAAAAGGCAAAAGTGATGTATTAGCGGTGCTTATATAGTGTTGGCTATTTTCAGCTGGAGCTACCAAATACATATAACCCCAATCTACACGCATATCATCACTTTTTTTCTGTAAAACGGGTTGTTCTACAGTACCAGCTTTTAGAATATTAAGATTGTTTTGTGTGTATTTAGTTGCGACAACTTCTTGTTGAGATGTTTGTACTGCAATTGTACTAGAAGCCCCAATATATAATTTTGCTTGATGCTCTTTATTGTCTTTTGATTTTACATTGATAGATACATATGATATTGGACGACTCATCACATCTAAATCATCTAATAATAAAGGGGAAGTAAAAGTTGCGGTAAGGGTAACATTATCACAATCAAATGTATATATAGTTTGATTTGCATTGAGAACTACATCAATTTGTTTTGCTTTTTTAATATCCACATTTTCCATAGCGGGAGCCTCAGTTACCAATCCGGCATCTAACCACTGACCGCCCGCTGTATTTTTTATATGGATAGCAAGTATGTTATTTTTTGATTTTAATTGTTTTACAATACTTTCATTAATAGGAATGTATTTAAAATTATGATACCATCCTTCGGTTTCATATATTTTGACACCATTCAGATAAACCACTACATCGTCATCATGGCGTAATTTTAAATATAATTTTTTTAAATCGTTTTTATCAAAATCAAAAGAACGTCTATACCATAGATCCTTACTTTTCCATAGGGTTTTCGCTTCGTTTGTATCATCACTAAATGGAGCTTTTCCTTTTTCCCAATTGCTACTATTGAAATTAGTTTTCTCCCAACCAGAACTAGGTTTTTCTTCGGTATAATCAGCTTCATATTCAACTTCATCAGAAGCTGCTAAAACTGTTTCATAAATTTTGGTCTCAGCGCCTAAAAAACGATAATACTGATCATCAACTTTTAGAATACCTAGTAAAGAATGATCTTGCTCTGTCCAATGTTTGGTCGGAGAACCATTAAGTTCAGAATCCATAGACCAAATGCTAAAGTTTGGATTATGTGTAATTAGAGGGTATGCTGGAGCTCTAAGTTTATCTTGAGCATTTGTAATTGCTATTACGCTAAATAAAATAGTTGCTAATATTGAAAGTTTCAAATGTTTTTTAAAGACCATGTAGTTGATTTTATAATGCTTATCGGGTTAATAAACGTAAAATTTACATTTAAGCAACTAATATACTAAATTAAGTAAAACGTTTTAGTTAATTAATAAAAAAACCCGGTGTTTTTTGAGGACACCAGGCTTAAACTTAATAAAAAAATACTTAATTGTCAATAAATAATCTCCATTCACTAAACTGCATAGCATCACCGTTACCTAAAGCGTTTACTGTTAAACGATAAAATAGGTAAGCAGTACTATTGTCGGCTAAAAACTCTTTTGTTTGATTTCGATCTGGAAAAGTTTGATCGGTTCTTGTATCAATTACAGTCCAATTTGTACCGTCAGTAGAACCAGATAGTTCCCAATTTTTTGGATCTCTTTCTGGAGCGTCATTACCAGAGGTAATGGTGTAAGATGTTACTATTTGCGCTTCTGTTAATTCTTGCTGTGCATACCAACCTGAAGTCCATCCACCTAAAAATAATTTAGTATTTACATCTCCGTCAATAAGTTTTAAGGAACCTTCATTCCCATCAGGACCACCGCCATTATCGGCACTAACAATTAGTGAAGCGCCACCTGTAACATCAATTGGATCAAAATTTAATAATTCTAAACGTAGTAATCTCCACTCACTAATTTGAATTAAGCTACTTCCATTATTTGCAATAACATTAATTCTATAGGTCGTATAAGCCGTTTCGTTATCAAAATTGAATTCTTTTACTTGATTTCTATCAGCCCAACTTTGGTCTGTTCGGGTATCAAGCACATCCCAATTAACACCATCATTAGAACCAAGTAATTCCCAAGTTTTCATATCTCTATCTGGAGCATCATTACCTGAAGTTAATGTATATTTATTTGCCACTGTAGCAACATCATAATCAAGTTGGAAATAAAAATCTTGAGGGAATCCATCTGTTAAGAATTTGGTATTGTTATCACCATCAACAAGTTTTATAGAGCCTTCTCCAGCACCAGCACCTCCACCATTATCTTTACTTACCGCTAATGTACCATCATCAGTAATATCTACAATTGTTGAAGCTGGTTCAAACGGGTATTCTAAATTTGGGAACTGAGCTTGTGCTTGTAGTAATTGATTTGCAAATTCATCTGTCCAACCAAAAGCAGTTTCCGCCAATGGCTGTAAATCGGCACCAGTAGCGCCACTAAAAAAGTGTACCATTTGACCAATATTCATTTCGCCAGCATAATCACTACCATCAATTGGATAGTTTTGTGATAACACCTTAAAGAAATTACTTAAAGTTACTCCTTGAGCATAATCATTATAAATTGGTAAAAACCAATCTCTAAACCAA
>TARA_R110002051_G_scaffold18015_3_pt1 | contig 11364 bp, 15 predicted proteins | sample TARA_R110002051 | Tara Oceans TARA_R110002051 (sample SAMEA4397023) | marine metagenome | biome: Polar Biome; feature: [MES] marine water layer (ENVO:01000295) within the mesopelagic zone...; material: water (ENVO:00002006), including particulate matter (ENVO:01000060) such as......
TGCGATTAGGTCTGAAGCCCAATCTCTAATAGCTAGGCCGACAGTTACCGTTATGATAAACCCGGCCCATGCAATCCAGCCACTTGGTAATTCAATCTCAGGCATTTATACACTTTTAAGCACAAGACCAATGAGCAATAATATTATGGCACTGGTCGTAGACATGATGATAATTTCAAGACGTTTTAGTCTAGAGTTAACAGCGGAGAACTGTAGCTGGAGACTCTTACTACGTTCTTCACAGACACGCTCATGTGCTTCGAGACTGAGGTCTTTTCTAACCATGTTATTTCACCGTCCGGATGTAATCTAAAACATAACCAAATCGTTTAGGGTATTTTCGTTCAACTATCTTCTCAGCTTCTTCTATAGAGGTCGCCTGAAACTCAAAGTAGTTTATGTCTTCGAAAGAATCTGAGATGCCTAGAGTATTATTCCACTCGTCACCTCTTCGAATAGTGTCTCTAACTCGCTGGTTATAAACACCAATTTGGTATAACATCTAACAAGTTCCTTCAACACAACGGTTGATATAAATAATATATCCCCCGCCACCAGCCAGAGCTAACACAGCCATAAGTTTAAAAAACTCTTTTAACCAATAGAAACACTTCTTATAAAACTCATCACTTGCTTTCTGTTTAGCCTTTCTTCTCTTGGCGGCTTTAACCTTATTCTCTTCGATAGCATCTAATCGGACTTGTCGTTCAGTCTTAATAGCTTCCCAAGTTCCTGCACCAAACTTATTGTCTATATCTATCTCTAAGTTACGCAACTTAGTAGCGTTGTTCTTCTCTGTAATAACATCTGTAACAACAGATGCTATACTAGTATCGCCTTCGTCTTGCTTCGTAGTCTTTGCTGCCTTTTCAGTGTGGCTGAAGAGTTGCTCAATCGAGCCAGCGATATCCTTAATATCTGTGGCGGTCTCCAGTAGCTTTTTTGCCCCGGCTATGGCGAGTCCGACAGTTATAGGGTCCATTTAAAGTGTCCATTGAATGTCATCAATATTGACGGCCCCGCCAATGCCCATAGTAAATCTTAGTTCAGCGGAACTTGTCTCGCTAAACTCATGCTGAGAAGACCCACCAATTAAAAACTCTATTGTCGAACCAACGCGAGTTATATGAAAAACATCCCCCCCGCTGAAAGATACGCTCGTTGCTTTGGCAGTTGTTTTCCAATAAATAGTGTCGTCACCACCATTATACCGCCAACTGTTGGTCATGTTGCCAAGCAGACCGTTTCCTTCTGCTTGATTATAAGTGCCGTCTTCAGAAGAAGGATAGATACCAAAGGACATATTTGTTTCTGAAGTAATAGTGAACTGAATATCAAAATCCCCATCAAATGTAGCTACTGTTCGCCCTGCGCCATTACCCGAAGATGCGTCAAGTACTCCCGTCCCAAAAGTTAAATCGGAATCAATATCTTGCCAATCACTTGCACCGGGGATGACGACTGTTGCAAACGTAGCCCTGCTTCCAAAACCGCTGAGACTATTTACAGTCAACATTACATTTTACTCTTAATAGCGGCTTGAAGTTCGGCTGATGTCATAGACCATTGTTCCGCAGCCACACTAAAGAAAGCCTTCAGTCTACGGTCATTAACCAGCCCCTCAATTTCAAGGTCACGGTTGTCGCTAAGTTCTTTTGCAGTCTTTGACCTGACCGTCCATGTCTTTGTAATTTCTGTTTCTGTAACAGTATTTACCGGGCCAGTTCTGACCTCTGTGTCTGAATTAAAAGAGGGCTGGACAATAACAAGAGCCAGCCAACGTAATCCTTTGCCTGATAGAAGACTAGGTGGAGTACCATTACGAAAACGCTTATCACCATCCACCTCTTCCACAATACTGTTATCATCTTTTAGTAGAGCGTATTGAGCCATTATGTGTCACTCCCCGTATCGGTGGTGTAATGAATCTTAATACCATGAAGCCTTGCATCTTCAGCCAAGGTGTCTCCACTGACATCTCTTGATACTTCAAAGACAACATAATCTTCTGCTGTAGGCGTACTGCCTACTGTCACCTCAACCTCCGCAGTAATCATCAGGTCATCAGCCGTAGTACTATTGGTATCAGCCGCAGGAGATGTTGGTGTTGCGAAGGCTGTCGTTAGAACTTCATCATTACCAAGGGACGTTGCTGCAATGGCCCAAAGAACTGTATTGGCTGTTGTGCCTGTAGCCGACCATACAAACTGACAAAACAAAGTTCCAGCGTCCCAAGATTTGGGCATCTGGATACCAAAGTAAGCGAAGTCATCTGCGCCTGTAGCAAAGTCCAGTGTCCGTGCAGCGAATAATGAAGTGCCGATTTCGACTACGTTATTTGCCGCTGGAGCAGTTGAAGCAGCGGGTTCCATTGCTGATGCTGGAACAAATATTGTGTGTTGTCCAACTGGTGTATTACTTTGAGCTAAGACATCAGTACCGATAACAAGACCAAGAGTGGTCCGTACATTAGAAGCAGCAGCATCATCTAAGAATGTTTTAGCAAAGGCTGTTAAATCAATTACTTCTGCTGTACCACTACCAGTAAATAGAATAGCTTTGTTAGCTGCACTAGTTAATCCCGCAATGGCATTAAGTTCAGCATCAGAAGTGGCTGAACCAGTAGCTCCAGTAGGGCCTGTTGATCCTGTTGCTCCTGTTGCTCCTTTGTCACCTGTTCTGGTGAAGTGGACTGATACTGCGTCACCGTCAGCCAGTGTACCATCACCACTCATATAATTTACAGGTATCTTTGTATAGCCTGAAGCGTCTGTGACAGCCCCGTCAATTTCAAAGACAGCATAGTTAACAGCAGAAGCCTTCTGTACAACATAGATGTATCCACGCGAACCTGTGGTAGTAGAGTTATCCCATGTCTGTACAAAGGTTGAGATAGCCCCACCACCTGAATCAAGATCATCTACATATATAATTGTGGCTGAGGCTACTGCAGCATTAAACCATACTTTACCGTTACCCTGATCAGAGTCAGTCTGGGTAGTCTCCATAGTCATACTTAGACCGGGGACATGCCCTGTGGCTGCAGTAAGCTGAGCAAAAGTGACACCATCAGAGGCAGCGGTACCTGTGGCAACGTTCAACAGCTTATTAGAGTTCATGTCAATAGCAGCAGACATCGTATTAGGTGCGGTGCCGTCTCTGGAAAGAGTATTCTCTATAGCCGCTTCTGTTAAGGCCCCATTAGCGTTAATAGCATTAACAGCAGATGTCTCATTACTAGAAAGCTGAGTTAAATTTGTATGTGTTATTTTAGGCATTTTATGCTACATCCAGTACAAATGTAATAGTCGCATCCACAGTATTAGTAGAAGCCCCGTTTGATATAACTTCAATAACCTGACCAGCTGTTACTGTGTTAGCCCCTGAAGGGGTGGAAGAGTCTAAGTCACCAGCTGCTGAACCTGATTGAGTAATTGTTACGGTTCCTGATGTTACCAATGTCCCTGCAATCTCGAATGAAATAACCGCATCGGCTGTACCAAGTGCTCCACCAAGTGCTGTGTAGATTGTTTTAATCTTTCCTGCCAGAGGGGATGAAACCCACTGTGAAGTAGCTGTGGAGACATCTTTGAATTTATAAGTAAAGGCTGTAAGATTAGAGTTCTTTATAGAGGCCGTATTGATAGAATCAGCATCAACCTTCTGCCACGAACCAGAACCTGATCCGTTTGATACATAGGTAGTATGGTTAGAAGCAGCAGCCGCCCCCTTAGGTTCGTGAAGAGACGTTCCAGTTAGAGCCGAGTGATTGACATTGGGCATTGTTTATATTCCTTAGAAGAAGAAAGGGGAGACCCTCCGTAAGGTCTCCCCAGCTTAGCTTATATCCGATACTTGATAATCAAGTCAGCTTTACCAGCCGTAAAGGCTGCTGTAGCATAGTAACCTGAGACAAAGACCGGACGGTCACCCGTACCTGCAATAGCTGCAGTACCAGTACCGACCAATGCACCGTCACAGGCAACATGATCACCTATAGCATCAAGTGCTGTTTTAGCAATAGTGGCATCAATACCATCTGCATCAATAACGGAGAACGTTCCGTCACCGTCATCATTCCACAGACCCAAAGTAAGGGTTCCAGAACCACCAGATGTAAACGCCTCAGTCACATACAGTGTTGCAGAAATCAGATGGGCACCCGTAGGGATACCAGCCAGTGGGTGTGTTGCTATTGGTGCATCAGCAGATCCTAAATCGGTTCCTACGATTTTGACCTGTAAAACACTTTCGTCACCCATAGTGGAGATGACGCCTTCTTTAGCGACACCACCTTTTTCAAGACCAAAACGTACGTTCAGGCCATCACTATTAGTCCAAAATTCATTGGCACTCATAATTCATTCCCTCCCTATACTTGATCTGTGTCGGTGAGAACCGTAACAAGGTTCTCAGGACGGTAAAGAGCAACACCGTAACGAGCAGTAGTAACATACTCCTCACGTTGATGGTCTTTGTTATACTCGCTATCAACCTGTGGCATCTGACGCCATGCACCAACGAAGGGCAGGACGGTAGAGTCAGCAGAGAAGAACATGTTAGCCTTACCAGCAGCCGTAGTTGGTCCTGCACTATCAATCTGCTCATTTGCATCAGCAAGATAGTTACTGGTGTAGACATCGAAGCCATAGACATTGGCCAAGAAGCTCATACCAGAAGCGATACCAGAAGCAATAACACCTTCCCAACGTGGGTTGTTGGAAACGTTGGTCAGGTTAGTGATCGTGTTCATCTCATACTCAACCGAAGGGTCAACGATAGCAATCAAGTTCCGGTCAGGAACGTTGGCTTTCTTCAGAGCGAAGCGAGCTTTGGCAAAGTCAGCCACAGCCATTACTTCGTTTGTGCCTGTTCCAACAAAGCGGTGTTCTGCACCGTTAATTGAGTTAGAACTAGAAGCTGTCTGTGAAGCAGACAACGCCATAATATCGGTCTCAAGCGTTTCCATAATAGAACGGGCCTGCTTAGGAACGAAAGAACTAACCAGCTGGTTCATGTAGAACATGTCCTGCTTGGCTTTGTTCGTGATGTAGTGACCACTCGACTTGTACTTGTTGATCGTGAACTGGAACTCGCCAGTGTCAAGAGCACGGTACAGTACCGAATCGTTTTCTACGTAGTCGTCAGTTTGCGCCTGACCAATCGAAGGAATGGTGAACGTTGTCCCATCAGGGAACTCATTCATCCAGTTTACATAACCTTGTCCTTGTAGTTCGTCTTCAAGGACTTCCTTCAACTGGCTAGACCAGATCTCTGAACGTATCAGATGACCTGAATTACCAGTGTCCATCATAACAATTTACTCCTTAGTTATTACCGAATGTATTACCTTGTTCTTGTTTAGCTCTGAACAGTCGCTGCTGAGTCTCTGGCTTCCAGTATTGTTTAGGCTGCTCCCTACGCATCTTTTCAAAGTCTGCCCAAGAGTCGCCCAATGTAGTAGTCTGGGTAGCTGCCAGTCCAGTAGTACTTATACTCCCGGTGGTCATAGGGGTAGTAGGTGTCTTCTGTTCAGTAATACCAAGAACGTTATAGAAGGCTTCAGGACTCTTAGAAGCTATGTCCTGAAGAAACTCTACCGAGATGTTAGAGGCCTTGGCTTTCTGAAGCATAACTTCTTGAGCCTTCTCCCCGTACATCTCTTTCATCTTGGTATCAACAGAGAGGATATTTCCTGTAGCGGTCTGCTGCACTTCTCTCTGCTCAATAGTTTGATTAACTAGGTTGGTAATATCACCCTGATCTAACTGAGGACTGGTATTGCCCTGAGCAGCATCGGCTGACTGTTGAAGTTGTGCTTCACGTTCCTTCCTAATCTCTTCAAGGAGGGCGGTGGATGAGACTCTCTGATCAAGGTCTGATCGAAGCCCAGACATCTCCCCCTTCAATTGTTCAATGAAAGTATCTGCTTCCTGTTTGCCTTTTGCAAGGTCTTCTACAGTTGCGAACTTCTTTCCTTCACCGACCAATTCCTCAACAGACCCTGTGGTCTGCGTACTTGCTGGGGAAGTGGCCTCTGTTGCATTGAATATATCACTCATAGGTCAATTAACTCCTTTATATAGTTGTAGGCCCTGATCTGGCCTTGGCGGTCTGCCTGTAGATAAGGCCATGCAGCCTTCTCGTAATCTTGGTCTGTTGTCTTCATCTTACTCAGTTGATCTTCAATAAGTGAGGTCATCACTTCAAAGATCTGTCTAGTGTTCTTAAGGTACGCTTCGAAGTCTTCTCGTTCTTTCTTCTCTTTAAGGTGTTTGGTCCATAGTGTGTTAAGCCTCTTGGTCCGAGACATATTAGTTTACTCCTTATATTTCTTCCTCTTCAGGCGGTTGCCCACCTTCAGCGGCCCTCTCATCGTTCAATTCCTGAGAGCCTGTGTCGATCATACGCTGTGTTTCTAACTGCTCTGCTACTCTGACGTTAGGTGAGACAAGGTCGAACTTCTCAATGTCAAGTAGTTCTTCAACAACCTGTGCCAGCTTCAACCCTGAGAAGTGGGTGTTGACTGCAGGGTCATTGTACATTGCAGAGTTGGCAAGGTTGTTTAGGTTCTGGAACTGATTAGCCTTTGCCGCAAAGTGCCTAGCTCCCATAGGACGTAGCTTACCTCTACTGGCAAGATCCTCTGGAGTGATAGTTTCAAATAATGCAGCACCAAACTCATCATCCACCACCCTGACCACATCTGAGATCTCCATGTTTCTTCTGGCCAACTCAAGCATATCGTTGAGCAGAGGCTCTAGGAAGTTACGTTCAAAATATGTGATCTTGGATTGGAAGATTCTGGATGAGGCATTGTCCAAGGTCTGTACTTCGAACTTGGTCTTCTCACCGGGGGTACGGATACCCATGGCCTGCTTAGGAGCACCTACCATGTCTTCCATCTTAGCTTCTAAACGTTCGATCTGCATATCAGCTTGCAGGGCTGTGGTGTCAGGATGCATGAACTGTACGTCACCCTCCTCCCCTACAAAGATCTCCTCACCCGGCTGATACTCAAAGGTTTCAACATGGCCAGAGATCTTAAGCATTGGATAGGCAATCATGTCAAAGACATCTGCCTTAAGGTTCTCAAGGTGGTCGATCCTATACTGCATACCAACCAAGTTATCCAGTGGACCCATGGCCCAAAGGTTACCCGGCCTTAATCTCCACCCGGCATGTCTGAGGGACTGCCCTCTCCAAGAAGGGTTAGGAATCTTTCTGATAACATGCATACGGTCAACCACAGTGATAATGTGATTCTTCAGAAGAGTCTCTGACTCCCCATCCCATATGTCTCCATAGAACTCTAGTATTTCCACATACCCAGATTGGTAGTACTCAAGCATTGAGCCGAAGCCATCAACCTGCAGGCCTTCTGCCTCATGTAGATCATTAGAGGTCATCCCAGCAACGCTCTTTCGTATAGAGGTTACCTTGTCGAATACCTCTTGAAGGTAGCCCATCTCTGGGTGATCCTCCATGTCTGCTGCGATCTCACCAAGTGTCTTAATAAACCTGATGATCTTTGGGGAGTTCTCGAAGTGCGCAGCAACAGGGTTAAAGGTCACATCATAAGGGGTGACTCTGACAGCCCTTGGCCCTACGTAGCCGGGGATAACTTCCCCAGTTGTTATGTCTTCTCTTACTTCGTTTACATACTCTGTTGATCCAAGTACATTCCCGAAGTCGATGAAGTCATAGACAAGTTCGGACACGGCATTGATAAAGCCTGAGTTCCTAAGCTTGTTCTGCATGTATGATAGGATAACCTTACGCTTGGCTTCAGCTTCAGCGTCTTCGTCATCCCCTTCCCATATAAGCCAGTCATCATTAGGAAAAAGAGCAGCCATGTAGTTAGCATGAAGATTATCACGAATCTGACATAGCTTGGGGATGGTGGTGGAGTTCTTCCAAGGGAGGTTAGAGTTGGTAGTTTTGGTGGTGTCAGTTGCGAAGACATAGTTCCTTAACTCCTTCTTCTCTTCGATCCACCCAATACGCATCTGGTTCCATCTTGTAAATTGGTTAGAGATATAGGAAGGAAGCCCGTCAGGGATGCCTATGTATTCCGATATGTCAAGGGTTCTACCAGCCATACGTTTTAACCTTATCTTTTAATAGGCTTACCATCAGATACCACCTTGGCCCACACCGGGGCTAGGACCTGCTGATGAGCTAGGACTATCACCACTGTCATCAGGAGCACCAGAACCAATACCCCCCATGTTACCAACACCGGGGTTAGAGCCGTTATTACCTAGACCTGTGGAATCGTTCCCACTACCGGGCTGACCAAAGCCTGCGCTGTCAGCTCGACCGAAAGGCCCACCTTTAGGACCGCCTTTAGAACCGCCTTTAGATTTATTAAAAGCTGCCTGTACATTTGCTGCCCGTACAGACAGCCCTTTTTTAGAAAAAGCAGCCTCAATGCTTTGCTTACTTCTGGCTGCTTGTAGGGCTTCCACTGCCGACATCTCATCATCATTAGTATAAGCTGGGGGGCCTTGGTCAGCCACAATAGCCGCACCCTCAAGAGAGGCTGGGGAGGAGGAGACAATTGATGAGGCTATTCCATGTACTGCCTCAGACAATACTGCACCCACTGGGGAAAAAAATGCCATTGCCACATCTACAGGGTTATTCGGGTCTACCCCGGTATACGCTGCAACGGTAGCCGCTATAGAGGCTCTGGACTCAGCAGCGTTCATAGATAGGCTGCTGGTGTTAGCAGGGGCGCTTGGGGCTGGACCTGAGGGGCCAGAAGGACCTGAGGGGTACTCATTATTAAAGACCTGTTGGCTTGTGCCTCTGAGGTTCTGGGGGATGTTCTGTGGGGTAGGGTTGGCCACTGTGACAGAGGTTGTGTGTACTCTGGGTTTGAGTACCTTCGCTATAGAAGTACCTGAGGGAACCTCATCAAAGGCGCTATAGCCTCTGTCATTAATATTATGCGCCATATTAAATCGCTACTCCACCAAATCTAGCATGATATACATTAGAGGTACTCTTCTTCTTGTAGTATCTCTGCCCGATTGGGGGTACAGAGATCTCAACCACAGAGGCCAGAGCATCCTTGACATCATCATGAGGAGGATGCTCAAGGGTAAGTTCTTCTTCAAGAACCTGACAGTTACCACCTTCATAGTGCCAGATAGCCATGTTCTCATATTTAGGTTCAAGGACTGCTGCTATACGTTCTTCCTTAGAACCTCTGTGGCGGTTAGGCCTGTGCTCTTCTACTGAGAGGGATAGCCCTGCTTCCTTAATGTACGTTGTCTTTAGTTCTTTGACAATCGCACTTTGAGCAGCAGTGACTTCTGCCCGTATCTTACGGAAGTCCCACTTGACATGGAGGCGTTGAATCTCCTTGAAGTAGTCCGAGATATGTTCAGTCTTAAAGCGGGATATATCTAATACATAGATTGAATTAGATTCTGAGACCCCCACAACCACAACTGCTGTATAGTCAGCCTTCTTAGAGAGGGAGTAGGCAAAATCAATTGATGCAAACACATTTAACCTATTACCCTTATAGTACCATGTTCCACCCTCCCTTGTCAAGTACTTTCTATCATAGTACTGAAATAGTGTATTGTTTATACGTTGAGAGGTAGGGTCATTAGGATCATTATAGTACTGAGCACGGAACTGGGTTCTGTCAAGATATTTCGCCCTCTTCTTAGCAAGGATCTGCCTGTCAAATCCAAAGTATCTTCCGTCTCCTCTGGACTGCCTAGGCCATAGAAACTCTCCCGTTCCATCTCCTCTGTCTTCCACAGTTCTCTCATGGACCTCATATACAGGGGTTGTTGAGACCACATCTCCATCATCATCGTATACTTCCTCTCTCATAGCCACTGCCATACCATAGAGGTCCTTAGGGTGGTAGCGGGTTCCTACTACCCACTCAACAGCATCTGCTCCTTCAATAGAGGACAGTAGGGAATACTGTGAAGCTACCTTGTCCCTGCCTTCCTTAGTGTAGGCATTTTCATATACAACCACATCATCCAGCACAGCAATATCACAATGCAGACCAGTAAGAGATGTGGTAAGGCCTCCTGTGAAGATAGTAGGATCTCGGACACCTTCTTCTGCACGGTCTGGGTGGTCAACCTCAATCTCTGAGTTAGTCCACTTCGACCTTTTCCCTTCTTCTTCGTTAACCATCTCTGGCCAGTACCTGCGATAAATATCACTGGTAAGGATATCCTTTATAAACTTAAGTTGTTTCTCAGCCAAGTTAGAGGTGGATGATATATACAGAACTCTGATCCATGGACGCTTAGTTATCTCCCATGCCACCCTGAACCCTATCATCCTTGACTTTTGATGATCTCTGGGGAGGAGTGCTATCTGATGAGTCAGAGCACCTTCTCTGGTCCACCACCTACATAGCTCCTCATGGCAGTGCCCCAGTACTGACTTGGGTGAGATAAGGTGGATGAAGGATACCAGATTCTGCTCTGCTGCTGTCCGGATCTCGTCTTGCTTACTCATCAGGTTATCCTCTTTATTACTTAACTACTGTCAGTACTCTGGCCATGTCATCCTCAAGAGCCAGCGTAAGTGCTGCTTCCTGTTTAAGGGCCTTGGCCTTCTCAGCCTTGGATGGTCTGCCTCTCTTCTGCTCCCATCCCTTGTCAGAGAGGAACTTGGCTGCTTGGAATGAGGAGGCTTTATCAGACTGTGCCAGTTCAGAGATCTTAACCAATGCCTCAGCCTTTAGCTTGACTTCCATCTCTTCTACCCACTGCTCCCAGTACTTGGAGAACCAATCAGACCTGAGTAGCTTCTTAAGGTGGTCGTATGACCCCAGGACTTCCTTGGCAAGGATGTATCCGGTAATGTCTCTGGTGTTAAGGAACATCTCCTTAAACGAGGGTAACTGCTTAGGGTTAGAAGGGTCTTGATCAAGTAGGGAGAACATAGGGTCTATATCTGTGACAGACTTCTGATAGGTCTCTTGAAAGAGAGACATGGTAAGGAAGCGTCCTAGGTGGTCTTTGTACAAGACAAGGTCCTTTCTGAGAGGCGACTATTTCAATAATAGAGCTACTATATAGTTTAAATAGTTGATTTTAAGGAATTGTGGTAGATGTTTAATGAAGGTTCTTCTTTATTCTATATAGGTATTATAACAACTATATAGGTTGGTGTCAATCCCTAAAGAAGACTAGTGCGCAGAATCAAGGTAGGGCCTATGGTCAGACTACCCCGTTCTATGGAGTTTCTTGGAGATAATCTATTGGTCTGTTTTATATTATATAGGGCACCCCCCTACCCCCACTATGGCCCCTAGCTATATTAGTCTTTTCTAATGTAGCAAAGTCTAATGTAGGCTTCACTAATTTAGCA
>TARA_R110002051_G_scaffold1251_2_pt1 | contig 11333 bp, 8 predicted proteins | sample TARA_R110002051 | Tara Oceans TARA_R110002051 (sample SAMEA4397023) | marine metagenome | biome: Polar Biome; feature: [MES] marine water layer (ENVO:01000295) within the mesopelagic zone...; material: water (ENVO:00002006), including particulate matter (ENVO:01000060) such as......
CTTAGAGCCATTAAGGAATCTAGCCGCCAGAAGTTTAATACCAGCATATCGGGAATGCTAGAGGCTAGCTTGACTAAAAACATGATAGAGGGTTATGCTCAGGATTCAATTGTCATAGATACAATAGCAACCGCATTTATGGCTACAAACACAGTAATGGACTTTTTTACTAATACGGCTGTTTCTATCGACCAGCTAATGCCAACTCAATTAAATTTAGATTGGCAGAATCACAACATTGGAGTGCAAAGCGATATGTATAATCTGTACTCAAATGACGCTCAGACTACTTTGGAGCTTATACCAAGATGAACATAGACGCAGAACAAATAGGCACATGGATAGGCATTTTAGGTGCTTTAGGCGGTGTCGCTATGACATTTGCTACAATGGAAGAAAAAGTAGCTCAACTGGAAGGTTCGATGTCAGAACTGTATAATGTTGAGGAAATCCGTACTATGGAGAAACGTCTTACTACGCTAGAAGTAACGCAAAATAACAGCGATGTGGGGCGTTTATCAGCCACAATAGCCACTATAGAGGGGCAAATAAGCAATGTTGAACAAACTATTGGACGACTTGAAAACGGTCTTACTGAAGTACAAGCTAGTGATACAGGCACGTTGGGTAGCGGCATCGAGGTTAATAAAAGTCGAATATCGACTATTCAAGGCCAGATTAAAGCGCTTAACAGCAAAATTGAAAGGCTTATTGACAAGTTGGACAGACTAAAAAACAATAACAACCCACTGGGGTAGATTATGGATTTTGGCGCGTTAAAAGGTTTAATTGGTGCAGTTGCACCCACACTGGGTACTGCATTAGCGGGGCCACTAGGCGGCACAGCGGCACAGGCTATTTCTGCTGTATTGGGGTGTAAATCTGACCCTAAGTCCATAGAAACGGCCATGCAAAGTGCCACACCCGAACAACTTACAGAAATCAAAAAGGCGGAACTCGATTTTGAAAAACGACTTGCAGAACTCGACGTGGACATCTTTGCACTTGAGGCAGAAGATGTTAAAAGCGCAAGAACAGCCCATAAAGGAGACTGGACACCGAGAGTGGTTGCCCTTATTTCTCTTTTGGGGTTTGTTGGGTACATTTTCCTTGTTACTATTCAGCCTCCTGATTCTAACTCAGACACCATTGTTTCGTTAGTGCTGGGCTATTTGGGGGGCGTAATATCGTCAATTACATCTTTCTATTTTGGAGCTAGCCATAAACCAGATGATTAACTTAGACAGACTTAAAAAACAATTAGTCATAGACGAAGGGCTTGAGTTAAAACCTTACCATTGCTCGGCAGATAAGCTAACTATAGGCGTTGGTAGAAATATCCAAGAGGTTGGTATTACCAAAGACGAGGCGCTGTATTTACTTGGTAACGACATAGCGCGTTGCGCAGGTGAGTGTACGCGTGAATTTCCTTGGTTTGCCGAATTGACCCAGCTACGCAAAGAAGCGGTGATTAACCTTGTGTTTAACATGGGTATGAACACGTTTAAGAAGTTTAAAAAGACCATAGCCTTTATAGAAAGCGGTGAGTATGAACGTGCTGGTACAGAGTTGTTAGACAGTAACTATGCTCGTCAAGTAGGTCAGCGTAGTCAGCGTGTTGCCAACATGCTTGCCGATGGAGAATAACCATGCCACTAAGCAAGTTAGATTTCAAAGCAGGGGTAGATAAAGAGCGTCCTAGCTATGCTAGCGAGGGTGGCTGGTACGAGACTGATAAAGTGCGGTTTCGTAAGGGTTTGCCGGAAAAGATAGGTGGTTGGGAGCGTATTTCTGCAAACACGTTTCTAGGAGTATGCCGTTCATTACATACTTTTGCTGACCTAAATGGCGTCAAACACACAGGCGTAGGCACACACCTCAAGTTCTATGTAGAGAAGGGTGGTATTTACTACGATGTAACTCCCTTACGTAAAGCCACAGCTAACTTAATATCTAACCCGTTTATTACTGATAATACGAGTGCTTCCACTCATTTTATTGTTCGTGTCATGGATACAGCAGGTGGGTATACCGACGGTGATTTTGTGACCATTGCGGCGGCGGGGGCTACTAATGGCATAGCGGCGGCTGTTTTAAATAAAGAATACCAAATATCACACGACACGTCGGTGCAAGCTACCGCAGATGTACACGGCACTACGTCAAGTAGTAATGAAATAGATATAAATGGGCAAGTTGGCACTATAGCAATAGGCATGACTGTGACAGGCAATAATGTCGGTTCTGGTGTTTTTGTTACGGCGGTGTCTGGCGGTAGTTTTAGCCAAGATAAAATACAAATAAGTGCTACTAAATCTTTAACTAACGACGACAAACTTACATTTACGTTTGAAGACTCGTACACAATTGACACTACTGCCGATAATGACCCCGCTACCAGCAGTGGATTTGGGGGTGGTACTACGCCTCCCACAGCTACATATCAAATAAACACAGGTGTATCTATACCTACAGCCTTTTCTGGCTGGGGCGCAGGGTTCTGGGGTGAGAGCACTTGGGGTGTTGGTGGTACATCCACACGTAAACTAAGACTTTGGAGTCAAGGTAACTTTGGTGAAGACCTAGTGTTTGGCCCGCGTGGGGGTGAGTTGTTCTTTTGGGATTCATCTGCCGCTACAGGCACACGAGGGGTTAAAGTAACTAGCTTGGGCGGCGCTAGCCAAGTACCAACTCAGCAAAACCTTATACTTGTGTCAGATATTAGCCGATTTGTAATTTGTTTTGGCACGAATGATGTATACACGACCACAGTTGACCCTATGCTTGTGCGGTGGTCAGACCAAGAAAGCGTGGTCGAATGGGCACCATCCGCCGTTAATCAGGCAGGTAGCCTACGTCTATCGCGTGGTAGTGAAATTATAGCGGCAGTACAGTCTAGGCAAGAAGTGCTTGTTTGGACAGACGCGGCTTTGTATAACATGCAGTATGTAGGCGCTCCCGATGTATGGACAGCACAACTTGTTGGTGAGAATATATCAATAGCCTCTCAGAACGCGGTATCGTACGCAAACGGCATGGCGTTTTGGATGGGTAAGGATAAGTTCTATGTCTATGATGGTAATACAAAACCCTTACCCTGCTCGCTACATAGGTTTGTATTTGGTAATTTTAGCACTGACCAGTACCGTCAAGTGCTTAGTGGCTCAAACGAAGAGTTTCATGAAATATGGTGGTTTTATTGTTCTGCTGGCTCTTCTACTAATGACACGTACGTTATATATAACTACCTAGAAAACATCTGGTATCACGGCACTATGGCTAGAACAGCATGGGTGGACTCAGGTATACAGGAAGTGCCGGTAGCCGCTACGTACACTAACAATTTAGTAAGGCATGAAACTGGAGTAAACGATAACGAGACAGGTACGGTTGTAGCTATAACTGCTACAATTACATCTGCTCAGTTTGACCTAGACGATGGACACCAATTTTCTTTTGTATGGCGTGTGTTACCTGATTTAACTTTTGAAGGGTCTGTAAGCTCTACGCCTAGTGTAACCATGTCTTTATTCCCACTTAAAAACTCAGGTTCAGACTATAATAGTCCACTATCAGAAGGCGGTACAAATATAGGTACAGTCACTAGAGCTTCTACATTTACAGTCGAAGCGTTTACACAACAAATAAACACCCGTGTGCGTGGAAGGCAAATGGCATTTAAAGTAGAATCTACTGACTTAGACGTACAATGGCAACTAGGATACCCACGAATAGATATGCGACCTGATGGGAGGCGATAATGGCTACAAACAACACGCGTGTAGATGTACCTTTTCGCTCTCCTGCGTTACCTCTACCCCCTACAGACTACAACCAAGCTGACTTTGCGCAGTTTAACAACGTATTGCGGCTGTATTTTAATCAAATAGATAACCAATTTCGCCGTGATCCTCCACGCGAAATACAAGCACAAGCGTGGTTTCTAGGCTAATGGCTAATACATATAAGAATGCGAAGGTAGACCTCACTACTACAGATGTAACTGACGTGTATACCGCTACACAACAGTCCTCTACAGTAGCTAATAACGCTACGGCGGTAATTAAGTCAATTTTAGTATCTAATGACCAAGGTAGCGCCAGCACTATAACGCTTACTATTGGTACAGCAATTAGCCTATTTAAAGTTAAGTCTGTAGCCGCTAACACCACAGAAGAACTTTTGTCACAGCCTCTTGTCCTAATGCCGGGCGACATACTTAAAGCAACAGCGGCGGATGCAAATAGATTACATATTACAATTAGCCTATTGGAGATAACCTAATGGAATTAATGGACGGTGTAAGAAACCAACAACCACAACCACAAGTAGTCATGGGGGCATTAGAAAATATGGGTTCTGGTACATCCAAAATGTTAGGTATGATAGGTGCTTTTTTTAGTAACCCAACAACGAATATAGTACAAACAAACAATACCGTGTTTGCGTACAACGCAAGCCAAAAAGATGAAGAACACGTAGCTGTCTCCTACGTGTATAACTTAGATTTATTAGAAAACTACCCAAAAAATATTTATAACTTTTTAAATAGAATGCAAGGTAGAGGTATGACTTCAGTAGTCTTTACAGCCAAAGACCCATCTTTCTTACAAGCGTTTCTTAAAATAATACCAGACTTAAAAAAACGTGGTTCGCGGGGCGCTATAGCCGAGAGTAAAACTAAAAAAGTGTTTATCGCTAGAGTTATATTTGGTAAGAAACCGTTGGAGAAAAAGAAAAATAAATGAATATAACTGTTAGAGACTTTACCCGTGAAGATGTGCCAATAATGGTAGCTGTTGGGAAGCAAATGCACGAAGAAAGCGCTTTTGCTCCAATTAGTTGGGACAACGAAAAAACTTTAAGGCTTGGCTATTGGGTAATAGCTAATAACAATGCGTGTGCTTTTATTGTAGAAGTTGATGGCGAACGTGCGGGTATGATTTTAGGTGCAATACAAAAATATTATTTTAGTCAAGAAACACAACTGTTGGATTTTTTGTGGTATGTAAAACCTGAATATAGGAGTACGCAAGCGGCAGTTAAGCTAATTAATGCGTATATAGAATTTGGTAAATCTAAAGGGTGTAGGGAAGTAAACATGCAAATAGCCACTAACGTACACCCAGAAAAAACTGGTGAACTACTTAAAAATCTTAATTTTACTTCTGTTGGTGGCACATACGTGCACTCGGTAACTTAATATGGGTTGTAGTACTTACGATGATATCGAAGACGGATTTAAAGACGCTGTAAGTGGCGTTACTGATTGGTTTGTTGACGAAGTTCTTGATGACTTTCTGGGCGTAGTTCCGGGAAGGGGCGGTCTTATAGGTGACTTTTTAGAAGACACTAACGACTATTTGTTTCACGGTGGTCTTGAAGACGACATAAGAAGTGTTGGTCGTTGGATAGATGATGAAATAATACAACCTGTCTACGAGTTCCAAAAAGCTTTTGTCGGCGTCATGATAGACGATCCTTTGTACGCTATAGCTATGATAACGGCTGTAGTAGTGCCGGGGGGAGCGGCGTTTATACCTTACATACAAGCTATCAAGACTAAATCTGATGGTGGTTCTTGGGGTGACGCTGTAAAAGCAGGTGTAACAGCGTACGTAACACAACAAGTAATGACCTCTACTACTGTTCAAGGGTTAGAGGTAGACATATCCCTTAGTACTTTAGATGCGTTAAATGCCGCAGGTGTAACTGGCGCTAATGCTGTTGCTATAGCCGAGGCTTTTGGGAGTATAAGTACGGCTGGCCTGACTACAGGCACCATAGAGGTAATAACCGGTGGTAGTTTTACAGACGGTTTTGTTTCAGGCGCATCTATGGCAGGGGCACAAATAGCCACTGATCAAATAATGGGATACATAGAAGACCAATTACCAGATAGATTTAACTTTAAGCAAGCCGAAACAAACGCTGATGGTAATGTAATAACAAAAAATGGCGAGCGAGTGTTTAATGACGCAGGTCAGCAGTTAGACGTTAATGGTGATGTAGCTACTGCGGCTACCGCTAAAAACATGCTTAGGAAAGCTAACGATGTGTACAAACAACTACCCGATGTAGTGCAAAATGTACTATCTACTGGTATATCAGCTAGGTTACAAGGTCAAGAAATAACTCCTGAGATGTTGTACTTGGCGGCAACAGAAACACTTATAACTACAGAGCTTGTAGGGGCTACGCTAAACAAAGTAAACGGTATAGATTTAACAAGCGAAGATGGAGAGTTGTTCTTATCGTACCTTACACCGTCAGTACAAAAAACAGCGGCTCAGATACTAGATATGGGACTTGGAGAAGAATCCGGTGTAGCAACTGCAAACAATTTGATGGACACAATAGGTAAGTATTCTCAAGACAAGTTGTTTACCAACACATTAGACCTAATGGAAAACACTGCGTTTGTAATAGACGCGTACCAAAAGATAGATGCTCTACGCGGTAATTTAGGTGCTGTAAAAGATGCCGCTGACGATTTTAAAGCTAAGTTTAAGGAATGGACTGATTTATTAGACGCTAACAATACGATAGCGAACGAGCGCGGCGGTTTAGTTGAAGTATTAGATGAGTTGCAAGATGCGTACGGGTCTACCATAGACGGGCCAGCTTTTGATGCGGCTACCGAAGAGTGGCGAGCTAGCTTTACAGAACAGCAAGTAGAAATAGACGGCGTGCCTCAATTTGAAGTGTATCCTGACAAACTTGGTAGATACGTGGAAGTCGACGTTGATACAGATGGAGATGGTACAAATGACTCCATAGGATATAAGTGGGAAGAATACCCCCCTAACACTCGAATTTTAGATGAAGATAATAATCCAATACCCATAATGGAAGCTGTCCCTGCTGGATATCCTTCTAATGCAGGATTTACAGATTTTGAAGATTACTATACCGAAAAAGCTAGAATAAATGGCTACGCATCCTATGACCAAATGGTTGAAACTAAAAATATTATATCCGACCAAATTAATAAAATAAATAAATTTGATATAAACAACCAAGATGAATACAAACGCATAAATGAAGCCATAACCGATGGCACTTTAAAATCAGATTATGAGACTGCCTACAAAAATTATTTAGACTCACAAGCTACATTAAATTCAGATATAAACAATTTAGGTACTGAGTTTAGGGCTGAGTTTGATAAGAAAGCCGCATCTGACTACGTAAGAATGGTAAATCCCTCTTTTGACGAGGATTTCTACAAAGCAAAATATGCTAGTCAAATTGACGCGGATTCCAATGCCTTTGAACATTACATAACAAAAGGGGCTAAAAACGGCTTAGTAGTTAGTGCGGGGCAAGAAGATGCTATAGAAAAAGCGGCTAAAGCGGCGTTTAAACAAGCTGTTTTAGTGGACGTGTTTGGTCAAACCGGAGCGTCTAATGTAACAAACAAACTTACTACTAGCGAATTAGACCAATTAAATACGTACGTAGACTCCGCCTTTAGTAACAACTTTAACGTAAACGATTATAAAACAGTACAGTTTTATGATGCAGATGGCAACCCGTCAACGGAGTATGTAGAGGGTGGCTCTTTTGAAAGAAAAATACCTGATGTGTTTACAGCGGGTGTCAATGATGCGTCAAGTGCGTACAAAAACTTTGTAGATACAAATTCTAGTATAGGTGCAATAGTAGAGCGAGAAGCGCAAGCACAGGCATGGAATGATGCGTGGGGGTCTGAACAAATAGCAAATATACTGTCTGGTGGTGGTATAGGTTTTAATGCTGGCACAGGTAGACAAGAGTTTATAACCCCACTAAAAACTGCTGGTGACGATGAGTTTAGAATGTTTGACCCCATCACCGGTGAAGCTAATTACCTAATGGAAGGCACAAGTTTTAAAGAATTAAAAGAAACTGACACTAGATCATTCTTTGAAAATGTAGGGTATGTATTTAGTAAGTGGGGTGAATCGCTAGTTGCTAGCCAAACCGCTATATCGGGTGGAATACCGGGACAAATACAGTATTTAACGGGCGAAGGGAAGTTAGACAGTAGAAACACCGCCATACTTACTACCATGTACACGGTTAATCAAGCCACTAACGCACTTATGGAAAAGATAAGCGCTGAATTTGACCCTAGTAACCCTTACGGGTTAGTTAATTGGAGTGACGAGGGTGTAGCCGCTAAAGCAGACATGTATCAGAGGGCTGGCGCTAATCTTATAGATGCAGTAACCAATTTACCACAAGCGGCAGACACGCTAAAAATACTTACGGTTCAAGGTGTAGCTGAACTTACGCAATCTTACCTTGGTCTGGCTAGATTTATGGGAGAAACCCCAGAAGATATACCTTTATATCAATTTGCAGAAGGTCTAATACAGTCTACTGAAAATTATAAATCGGATGAGTGGAAAGCTAACGCTAGGGACTTAAATACACAATTCGCAAACAGAGGTGTAGACGATCCTAATACTCCATACGACGAAACTGTGTGGGAACAAATGAAAATTATGGGCGGAGCTTTTGCAGACCAACCTACAGCGTTTCTTGGAGAGGTGTTATACCGAGAAGGTATACAAGAAGTAGTGCCTTTAGCGCTTGGTGGTTTAGGTTATATGGTGGCAAAAGTAGGGGCCAAAGCAATAGGTAAAAAAATTGGAGAGCAATCGGCTTTACGTTTTGGTTTTGGTGTAGGCGTGGCTTCTGACATAGCTGAAAGTGCTGGCGGCACTGCCGAGTCCGCGTACAAAGAAGCTTATGACACTATATACGCTAGTATGGAAGCTAGAAACGGGCAAGCCGAAAGCCCTTTATTTACTAGGCGGCAGATGGAATTAACTGCTGACAGATATGCGCAAGACGTGGCTGTAAAAAATGGCTTGTATGCGGCTACTGCTACTGCGGCCATGATGTATGCTGGTGGCGCGGCTTTAGACAAAACTTTGTTTGGTAAGACTAACCCAGACGCATTTATGGCGTATGGTAATCAATTAAACCGAGCATTTGCTGACAGTGGTAAAGAGGCAATGTCAGAGTTCGTAGAAGAATTTGCTATAAGTAATAACTTAGAAACACAGCTATATGAGTGGGATACTACTCGTAACATAACTGGCAACAACTGGATGAACGGTATGCTGGGCGCTGTTATAGCTGGCCCTACCACGTTTGTCCTAAGTTCTTTTATGCAAGAGAATCCTGCTTTTCAAGCAGAAGGTGTAGGCACGTTATCTCAAGAGCAGGTTACTGGGCGTGGTGTGTTTACCTCTACTGGAGATGTAACCGCTGACTTATTGATGTTTACTAGCCCTGATATAGTGCTTGACGTATATGCTGGTGGGGCAAATTTAGACTCGGTATTCGATGGTTCGGGTATAGGATTTACTACCACCAATGCTTTAACTAATGCGGCAAATGACCCTAATTACACAGGCTCTATCTTACAGTTACCTCCGTCAATTGATAACAACAATAATGACAATACAGGCACTACAACTATTGATCCTGATTTTACTACGTTCCCTGCGGGCACTGACAACGAGATTTACTACGACACTGCAACTAACTCTACCTATAGAAGTAATGACGGACAGTGGGCAAAAACTGGTGGGGGCGACAATACATTAGGTAATGCTAATTACAATATTACTGGGCCTACCAATTCTGCCACTAAGTTGTACGAACTACCCAGCGCGACAATTAATTGGGATGATACGTTGTCTTACAGCTCTAGTCCACGTACTTACGATTACCCTCCGTCTTTTTTAACTTTAGACGGCGCAGGGCATAGCTACGATATATTTACTGACCCAGTAACAGGGTCACAATACTTGTATGAACGAGGTATAACTTCGGAGAACATGTTCTCCATCACAGAGGTTCCTTACGAAGCCATGCACGTATGGGTTCCAGATGCTCCTACTGTGGAATCCGGAGACTACCCTGCTTTTCCTGATCTTGAATTATTCGATGGGGGCAATCAAATACCGAATGTACCCAGAGGCATGTTTGAGAACTCTGGATCGTACGGCATTAGCTTCTCCGATGGTTCCTACAACGTCAATCCACAAGCACCAGACTATTCTAGCGCCCAACCTGCGCAGGGTCTTACATTAAGCTATATGGAAGACATAGTTAATTCCAAAGCTCAATGGCTATCTTTGGAAACCGGCGGTACACCAGCATATGCCCTAAGACTTGCAGACTACCAACGAGTGGTTTCAAAGTATGTACCGTACATACTTAGGGAAAGGCAAAATCTGGGTCTTGACAATATGGACTCCGAATTTCCAAACTCAAATTATGGGGGTGTACAATATAATTCGTGGTTTTCAACCTTACCACATCAGTTTAGGACAATTGGAGCTACAAAAAGTTCTAACACTGTACTGTCCTATGAGGATTTACGTCATACAGAAACAAACCGTGGCACTGGAGAGGTATACGAGTACGGATATACTGATGCGGAAATACAAGCCAAACTTGACTCTGGTGAATGGCGAACAATAAACAAATCTTTAGGTTCGCCAATTGGGTACATTACTAATGAATATTTAGATACTGGTTTCATATCCCCCGAAGCTAGACAGTCAATAGTAGACAATGGCTATATGTGGCCGAACCTTTCGGATGTTTCTTGGCAAACCCCTCCCACAGCAGACCAATTACTAACTTCTATACACTCAAACGGTGTAATAACAGACGGTTCAGGTAATTGGTTACCTAAAGTATCGACCCAAGCATTGGCACTAGATTATTTAGCGGATACAGACAGTAATAAAGATTTAAAAATAGGGTATTTTAGACAACAAGCTGTAGAAAATGGTTGGTCAGTTGCCGATACTCAAAGTTATGTAATGCGTAACTTTGATAATATTTTAACAACGATGAATAACTTTACAGTTACAAATGAAACTGACTTTAAAGCACAGTTTGAAACTGCATTTGTAACCAACCCTGTTACCACAAATAACTTTAGTAATATTGACCCTTCTCCACCCCTAACAACTAGAAGTTTTAGAAAGCTTCTGAAAAATGAGTACGGTGTTACAGACGATGAATATGCTTATTTAATTGGGCAAGGGGGTTACGAAACCGCAGAAGAAGCTGACGAGTTTCTCAAAGCTAATTATTTTACGCCCGGCTCTGACTTAAAAGAGTCTAGTTTAGAGATAGCATCTTTTATTAATAATTCTACAAATACTAGAGCTGAAGTAATTGCCGCTTACAAAGCAGAATTAGGACAAGATTTTGAACCTACAGAAGAACAGATAAATAAATATCTTGGTTCAACAATTAGAGTTAGGGACGCAGACGAGGTTGCCAGTTACTATAACCCCACGCCAAATTTTGCA
>TARA_R110002051_G_scaffold91049_1_pt1 | contig 11328 bp, 3 predicted proteins | sample TARA_R110002051 | Tara Oceans TARA_R110002051 (sample SAMEA4397023) | marine metagenome | biome: Polar Biome; feature: [MES] marine water layer (ENVO:01000295) within the mesopelagic zone...; material: water (ENVO:00002006), including particulate matter (ENVO:01000060) such as......
AGGGGGTTTAGGTTGTGGTCCTTTAATTGTACCCTTTTCTGTAAATATAGAAACTCGGTGTTTGTCTTTCCAAACAGGGTCAGCAAAATAAAACATATACTGAGAAAGTTCTATTCCTCTTTCAATAATATTTTCTTTTGCCCTAGCTATTAGTGCAAGTTCTCCTTCTCTCTTATCTTGTGCATTTGCATATGCGTGTCCTCTAGAGAAAGCTTTGATAACAAGAGTTGAAAGAGTTTTAGAATCTGTTGCAGACATCTTACCTTTTCTGACAGCTATCTTATGAAGTATATCCACTGATGCTGGGTTGAATAGAATTGATTTCATCATATCTGCATGAGCAAGATGCCATGATTTATAAGCTGCTTCAGTAGCTAGATACTGCATTCCAACAACTCCTCTAGCCCAAGAATACACCCTTGACATTATTTGAGAACCAGCAAAATCTGTTGGTTGTCCTGATACTCCAAGAATGCTTCCTTCTCCTTTTGCTATAGCAGCCATAGAGTTTATTTCTCTTAACTGCTTCACCATTTTTAGATCTTTTTGAGCAGCTTTTATAAGAGTAGCATTTCCTGAAGCTTTAGCTATTTCCAGTTTTGCTAAAGATATCTTTTCAATAGTTCCTATACCATCATCTAAGAATTGAGCAAGTTTATCTTGATTAACATCCATTTTAAGTCTGTGAAACTTGTAGCTATCCTCTCCTACTTTTGCTACTTTCTCTGCTGCTTCCTCTACAGTTCCAATCTTTGTTCTTGGAAGTACGTTATCAAGTTCAACACCAAAGACAGCTTTAGACTTTGAATAATGAAAAGATTGATTGTATCCATAGTTAAGAACAAGATCGTTAGCATCATCCAACATTTGTATTGCTGCTTCAGGATCTTTAGCAGCCTTTGCCTTTACAACATCTACAAATATATTTAAATTTTCATCTCTTAACTCTATCTTTAAGGGTAGTTCATCAACAGCGTGTAATGCTTCGTCTGTACTTTTTATTGGTTTTCCAACTTCTTTAGAGGCATCTCCTAACGTAGTAATATCGTCTGTTAATTCTTTTTTCATACCCCTGCCAGCAACTTCAGAAACATCACCTCTTTTTCCTATGCCAAACACAATAGCTTCTACAAAGTCTTCCTGATTAAAGTCATCTCCTTTAGAAGACATGCCTCCTAACCACGATCTTTGTATAGATTTTTCTTTAAGATTAGTAATATCCTTGATGTTTCTGTTTAATCTGTTCTGTGCTGCTTTTACAGGGTCATCTTTAATAGCACCTGTTCTTAAATCCTTTAAAGCTTCTTTTAAGTTGTGGCCTATATCTTTAGATATTATTTTTCCTTGAATAAATGCTTCTATAACAGATGGTTTAAGTTCTTGTGCAAAGGCTATGCCTTTTTTTCCTCCGTATATAAATTTAATACCAAGTTGGTGTACAAGCATTTTTGTAGCACGTTCTCTTAATATAGAGTTTTCTACAACTTGTATCGTTTCTTCACCACTATCAAGCTTTTTAGTAATTGTTGTTGTTCCTGTAGTTGGGAACGCACTATTAAAAGCTTTTACACCGTATACAATGTCTGCTTTTCCAGGTATTCTGTTTTCTGCAAACCTAAAAAACTGTAAAAGATTTTCTTCGTCTGGAAAGTTAGGTGCGCCTCTTCTCGGATCTCTTAATAAAATTTCACCAACCTCAGTCTTCCAAGTATCTCCTATTTCCTCTCTATAATTATCGTCTGCTTTCTTTTTTAAGCGTATGTATTCTTTTATGTCTTTTGCAGTTAAGCCTTGATCTGCTAAAAGTTGTCTTGTTATTTTATCATTTTCAAGAACATCTGCATCATAGGCTTTGTTAAAAGTTTCTATATCATCCCCTAATTCATGTGTTCTAGCAGTTATCTCTGATGGTTTTTTAGTGCTTTTTTTCGTTTTTAAACCTGATAAAATACTTTTTAGATCTTTAAGAGGCATAACAGAAGGAACAGTATTGTTTATAAATATGTTCGCTTGCGGTTTTGTAGAGCTAATATTGGCTAAAAGATTCCTTAGTGTGTCGGCTCCTGCCCCAAGTGGTCCTTCATCTTTCGCTCTTTTTAATACAGCTATAAGATCCTCTGAATTAAAACTATTACCTTTAAAAGTTATATCTAAAGAATCATCTGTTCCTTCAAATTTTTTAACCCACTGGTGTACTTCGTTTGCTTTGTACATGAGTTTATCAAAGTCTAGTGTATTCAAGTGATTCATTTTTGTTGTAACAATAACCTGTCTTTTATCAATTACTGCTCTTGGATCTAGATTAGAAAGCCTACGTACTACAGGTGCAGCACTTTCTAACATATCATCTGTCAATGAGTTAACAACATTATTGATAGGTATGTATTTGTCTTCGAATTTAGGATTTTTATTTATATTGTTGTAAAGTGCATTGTTCCTTGACCATGCTGCGCTATATGCTAAATCTACAATCTCTCTTGAGTGATCCCCAGCTAATGTTCTACTAGCTGAATCTAATTCTGCGTGTTGAGAAGAAGTAAACGCTGTAGGGTTTTCTTTAAAATGGCTAGGCATCATATCTGCATCAATAGGCCCATTATCTTTTTGTGATTTTTTAAGTACAGTTGTAAATTTGTTATTTCCTCCTTCTCCTACAAATTCTTTTGCTTTTAATTCATAGTCATCTAAGATACCTTTAAATTTACGAGACTCTTCAGAAGAATCAATAATATAATTATCTATTATATTAGCAAGCCTTATTCTTTCTTTAGTACCCTTTGTACCAACATCTTTAGTTTTTCTTAAACTCTTTAAAGCTTTTGAAAGACTGTTTATTTGTACCTCTACAATTTTATCGTATTGATCCATGTGAGATAACATTTGTCCAGCTTTTACTCTTTTTCCTATATATCTTGACCAACCGCTATATTTTGCAAGAAAACCTTCTTTACCAAATTTAATTGAACTCATCAGTATTTGTCTTTGTGATCTAATAACAGAAAGATTTATAACTTGATCAAGCATAAACATGTGTTCCTGCATTCCTTTAGATCCAACCATCTTATCTAAACTTTTAGCTAGGTTTGTTGCAGATCTAAGAGCAATATTCATTGTTCTTCTCTCTGGAACAGACATGGCTTTATAAAACTTGGCAAGATGTTTATAAGCACCTTCAGGCAGAGCTTCTTCTTGTATCATCTTATCAAGACCTTGACCGTCATTAGTGTATACATCTTTTAAAGATCTTGCCACACCTACGCCAGCAGAATGCGCTTGCATCCACTTACCCCATTTAGAATTAATAAAGTCTGCGTCAATTCCTTCTTTCTTCATCATACGCATAAAGTCGCCAGCATAGTGCAGGATTCCTCTAGCACCTAAACTGCTAAGTTTTCTTGAAAATCCAACTAATCCTAAACCAACAGCACCTACAACATCACCACCTAAAGCTGGAGCCAAGGGAGATAATAAACCTGGAGTCCTAGAGGTTGTTCTTAACAGTCCTGAACCTCCTTTTATAGCTCCTACAATACTAGCAAGATATGCAACAGGAGCATATTGTCTATATTCTGGCATATCTATCAAGATACCGTGAACTAAACCTCCTGTAACTCCTGCTCCTACAGTCATATTCATATATCTCCAAGCACCTAACTCTTTTGCTGCTTGTTTTCTTACAAAATTATTATAAGGAGGTATCGTATGACGTATCCCGTCAACTTCAACTACTGTTCCAAGTGGTCCTTTTTTAATTACGTTGTCACCGTTGTTTAACATAACTCTGAAGTTATCCGCAAGGTCAAGGAGATTTTGTTCAGAACCTTTCTGTCCTTTCATGTATGACTTTACTGATCGTTCTATGTTGAAATCATCTAATATTTTGGCACTTTTTGATATAGCTCTAAGCGCACCTCCAAATGGAATAAGAAATATAGGTGTTCCTATTTCTATTCCAAAACGTATCATGTGGTGAAGCATGTTTCTCTGATCTTCAGGAACCTGCATACCTTTTAAAAAATCTTTACCCATGTCTTCAATACTTCTGGACACTCCAAGAGCTTTATCTAGTCTTTCTATGTGCTGATACATAGGCATTGTTTCATCTTTTCCTTCAGCATTTGGAAAAGTAAACTCTCTAAAAGTTATATCTTCTAAATCTCCTTTATAGTTTGACAAATTTTTACCAAACAGAAATTTAATAAAATCAATTCCATGATTTCCAACATACTTAGCCACATTAACTGCAATGTCTTCCCAAGGCGTATCATACACAGCAATGTTTGGTAGTTTAATAATAACATTCTTAACAAACCAAGGAATATCTTTTGTTGCTACGTTTATAATTGTTTCCCTAGCTACAAGAAAAGCTAAAGGAAGTTGACCTACAACTTGTGTGTAAGCTTCAAGAGCATCAACAGCATTTTCTTTCTCTGTTTTGTTATCTGAGTCGCCTTTTGAGTTAATAAGATTTAGTATACTGTCTTTTACGTGCTTAGAAACGGCTGCTGCATCTCCCTCAATAGCTGGAACGTCTGTCTCAAAAGATCCTTGTAATGTTTTTGTCCTATATGGCAGACCTCCTGATACACTAAGACTAGCAGCATCTCCACCACCAAGCATTTTTGTTAGGTTTCTTCTTAGTGTGTTGGCTAGAGCATCTAGAGGTTGTTTGCTTCTTATCTCTTCTTTATTTTGTATGGCTCTTTCTAAAGCAGGTACTCTTGATTGAGCAATTCTCTCTTCTTTTTGTTGAGCTACAGAAGGTCCAGCTTTTTCTTTTTGAGTAGCTAAAAACTTCTGTGCATCTGACATAAGCTCTGGTGAACTATCTGACACAGGCATTGCACCAAGATCAAAAGTTTTACCCTCTTGAAAGTCAGAGCCTTCTAAGTCTCCTTCGGTTATTGTTTCAGGATCTACTTCTAATTCACCTACTCTCCTTCTATGCCCACTAGCAAAGCTGGTACTGGGTTCGTTATCCTTATCCTTGTAAGGCCAAGCTGAAATTTCTTCAGAGTCAAGGCTTACAGGTACTTTTTCATCAGGATTATAATTTATATCTGCATCAGCCATATTTATTCTGCTCCTGCTTGTGTAACTTCTTCTGCATTAAATACTGGTTCATCAAGTTTTGGAAAAGCACTATTAGTCATAATACGTGCTACGTACTCACGTACATAACTGGTTAAAAAACTTCCTTTTATTTTCTGGTATTGCTCTTGAAACGTATTTTTAGGATCAGCAGCCCTTTTAAATATTTCGTCCATTGTTCGTCCAACTGCTTCCATCCCTTCCTTTAATTCTTTAGGTGCTTCAAAGCGTATATGATCCATATCTTTTAAATAATTTTGTAAAACAGAGTCAAAATCTGCAGACGCACCTTCAGATACACTATCTAATATTCGATAAAATTGAAAAGCAGTTATATTTTCTTCAATATTTCTTATATTTATGCCTAAGTCATTTGCCTTACTTGAAAATTGAAACGGAGTCATTATATCCAGACCTGTGTTGTCAAATACACTATTTAAAGACAGTTGTTGGTCTATTGCCTTATTTGTAGGTTTGCCTTTATATTTTTGAGAAAAAGTTCCTAATCTTTCAGTGTTGCCTTGTATTATGGTTGGGTTGTTAGATTTTGTTGTCCAGCTTGATTGAAGACGAAGTGCTTCTCGTTCTTCTCTGTCTGTAATTGCATCCAACACAGGATTAACAGAGTTTAACACATAATCTGCTTGGCCTTTTCTATCTTTCATGCCTATGATAATATCAGCTTTATATAGTGCATTTTGAGCAATAGATAATGCTCTTTTTATGTTTGAATATTGAACTGGTCCATCAGATCCAAACAAAGCTTCATACAAGTTTTGAAAGTCTTCGTTTGAAATTGCTCGTCCTCCAGAACCTCCCTGTACTAAACCAGCAAAGTGGTACGTTAACGCAATAGCATAAAGATTTCTTCTTGCGTTTAATATTCTTTCTGTTCTTGTTCTTCCTTGACTGTCTTTCTCGTCCCCTGTTAGTTTAAAAGAATCATTATAAAATTTAGTAGCAACCGCTTTTCTTTTTTCTAGTTCTGCAAACTTACCTTGGTGCATACTATGAAATGCTTCAGCATTTGTTCCTTTGTATCCAAGAGTGAAAGCCTTTTTTGCAGAGTCTACAATATTTGTTTCATAACCTACTAAGTCAGCAGCAAGTGCGGAGCCTTGTTTTACTTTACTTATTATAGCGTCAACCCAATTGAACATCCCACCTACTCTAGTTGAACCTACCTCTCCTAAAAGAGTTGTCATTCTAGCTCTATCGTCGGCATTGTCAAAAGCTTCCTTTATTAATTCCTCTGCCTTGTCAGGGTTTTTTTTCAAGTTCATAACAAGATTTTTTACTGCTTCTATGGCAGATGCTGGTGCATTTTCTGCTGACATTCTTTCAATAACTTGACCAGGGGTAACTCTATACGCTCCTAAACCTAAAAAAGTATTAAGAAGACCTTTCATATATCTTATAACTATGTCAGAAGATTTTTTAACCATCCTAGCATCTTTATAGGATAAATCTGTACCTATGAGATTTGGGTCTTTTAAACCATACTGAGGATTTGTTTCCAGTACATCCAGAGTAGCTCCTCCAACACCTCTTTGTTGATCTTGTACAAGAACAAACTCCATATGAAATTTTCTGTTGGAGACATATGCTATAGCTTTTACTAAATCTCCTTTTTTAAAATCTCCATAATGTTCTCCTAATGCTTGGCGTAACTCTGACTCAGGCTTTCCTAAACTATCTAAAGCCGCATTAACCATATCTTTAGCATCTTTCGAAGATCCACTCACAGAATATTTTAAAATAGCTTTTTTGATTGGTTGTAATAATGTATTTACCTTTATTTCTCTTTCTTTATCGTTTTTAAGAAAGTAATTTGACTTAGGAGTAAGCATACGTATATATTTATTGTCTCTAAGACTTATCTTCCCAGAAGACATCTCGACAAGTCTACCTTGTCTGTTTGGAATCAGTAACTCAGGCACTTTAAATATTCCGTTGTTATCGATATCATCCTGTGTCCTATTTAATACTGGATAGACTAAAGTTATTTCGTTTCCTTTGTCATCACCTACAACTTTTTTAACATAAGCGTAGTCACCACCCTCTTTTCCTTTTAGACCGCCTTTTGAATAAAATTTTACATAGCTGTTAGTCTTGTTAGAATTTCTGGTGATAATCTGTTCACCTGTTAATTCGTTTGGTGAGAGTCTCTTTGGAAATTGCAAACTAGAAATTTGAGGTAGGTTTTTAGGCTCAATAAGAACAAAGGAACCTTTTGTTATCCCCTCTACTTTTGTTAGTTGTTGAAGGTCGCGTAATATATTTGCTCCCTCTTTGATTAAAAATGCTTCTAGTATTTTATTTTCTGTCGCTTTTTTAAGATTCATTAATTTTATTGTTTGTAGCCAAGATTCCCAACGACCTAATCTTGCAAGAGCCTTATCCGAAGGATTTGCTAATTCTTCCATCTTTGTTTCACCGAGTTTTGGCCGTATTGATAAATTCTTTAAGCTAATAAGTTGTCCGTAGGCTCCAGCTTTAGTAGCTACTTTAGGAAGATCAATACCATCTATTGAGCTTTCTTCTCCTCCTCCTCCCTCTGGATCTACCAGTGTAACAAATTCTTCTTTATCGCTCGACAGCATATGAGTAAATTTTGCTCTTGACTTATTTATTGTGATAGTAGAACTAATTTTTTGATCTTCTTTAGCTTTAACTCTTGTATTATAATCCTTTATTAATCTATTAGCCTTAGATTCATTATTTGGATATTTTTTATTATTAATATAAACATAATCATAATCAGGAAAACTTTTAAATGCTTCAAGAATAACTTCAGTATTATTTGTAGAGCTTAATGGCTCTGCTACACTTTTTATCATAGACTTCATATTCTTAACTTGATCTTTTTTGGTTCCTAACTTTTCTAATCTTCTAGCATAAGTTACTAATGTTGGAACTTTGTCAGTATTTTTTTCAACAACAGGAGCAGGAGCAGCAAAACCTTTCTTCTTTATATCTTTCTTTTGTATCTTTGGCTCTCGTTGTTTAGCAAAGTCAGGATGATATAGTCTGTTTCGTATGACTTCTAATACGTGGTCTATGTTTTCTATATCTTGTGATGCAAGTCCTTCAGCTTCTCCAAGAGCCGTTGTCACTATCATGTCATATTCTCTTGAAGTAGGTTTTATAACTTCTGTTATATTATTAAGGTACGCATCAGTACTATTTGCTTTATGCGTTTTAGCATAACCTACAATATGTCGTCCTACTTTACCTATAACACGACCATCTTTGTGTTTTAGTTGCTTTGCAAAAGGATCAGTTTCTTGCACAAAGTTTACAGCACCCTCATATCTATTGAACTTTGCAGGATTTTCAAAAACTAACATAGCTCTATTTAATACAGACATATATAGTGTATCGTCTTTGTCAATACTTTCTATTGCTTTTTTGTATCGTGTAGATCCTGGACCTGCTGCAAATTGCTTCGTATGTTTTAGTATTCTTTCAACTGGACCCATCCCAGCCTTTTTTCCTTTTTCAACAAATCCTTCGTCAGGGCTAGTGATCTCTTTTGTATCTACTGCTATTTGTTTTGGAGTTTTTCTTTTTACTAGACCCTTTAAAGCGTTTGTTTTATTATCATTATTAGCCATATAACGCTCTACAGCTTTTTTATTAAACTCTGGGCCTCTATATTCTTGGAAAGCTGGGATAATAAAGTTTGAAACTCTATCATAAATAGCTATTGATGAAGGTTCGCTGTTTTCTCTATCTAAAGTCTTATCACTATTAAATACTAGTCCAGCCTTTAAAGATTGTGGTGTATTTACACCTGCTGATATTATCTCTACGTATGTTAAATCGTCTTTAAATTGAGAAGTTGCATTGTCAAACTTTTCCCTCCTTGTTTCAACTGCAAAACCGCCATTAGGCCCACTGCCAATAGCAAAACCTGAATAATGCGAAGAGCCATCTTCTATCTCCTGTGATGTTGATTTTCTAAGAAACCATCCTTTAGTTTTAAACATGTGATATGCTGGATGAATATCTCCTGCTGACATAACTGCTTGAACTTCATCAAAAGTAGGCAATGTTTCATGGTGGCTGTTAAAGAACGTGTGGTTGTCTGATGCTCTTTTTTTGTAAACATTCCAGTAGTTATCTGCTCTTTTATTACGTCTAATTGCATTCCACTTGGCTAGTTCTGTTTGGTCTGCTGTTTCTTTAAGCTTTTGATCAGCTTTGGTTTTATGTTTTATCCCCCTTAATACTTGATCTGCCCCGTGCATAGTAGCACTTGCTGTTACTTTCGTACCTGCTAAATTATATTTCCCTGTTATTTCTGCTTGAGCAGGTCCACTAGGATCAAGAGTTCTTTTAGTTTCGCGTACCTCTTTCTCTTTGAGTCTGTCTAGTTCTGCTTGTTCTGCAAAAGGACGTATAGTTCTCCCACCTGTAGCTGCTCTAGGTGTTGCACCTTTTGCAAGTCCCATTAAAAATCCAGCCATTATACTAACTCCCCTTTTTCTTCAGGCATCGTCATCATTTCTTCTGTCTCTTCGTCACTCTCTACAGGCATTTCATCACTCATAGACATACCAAGGAAACTTCCTTCACCTTCTGGTTGCTGCATAGGCATACCTTCTTCTTCCATACCTTCGTCATCTTGCATAGCCATCTCTTCATTAAACAAGCCTATTGCTTCCTCTTCGTTTTTATCCATATCATCGAATGTTTTCATAGTATCGTCAAATCTTTCAGAGTCTAACTTTTTCATGAGATTTAGTTTAGCTTCAGGAGACATACCTTTTTCTTCTTTGTTTTCGTTAAACAACGCCATATTTTCTACAGAGTGTTCTGTGCCAATCTCTACTACAGACATAAAGATAAACGGCTTTACAATTTCAGATACATCTGGAGAACAAACTCCTTCTGCAAAACATTTCATCATTAACGTCTCACTAAGAGTTTCTGCAGATACTCCAACATCAAGTATATCAGCTATTTTAGTAGCAGTAGATTCTTCGTTTAGCTGTTCATCTAAAATCTTGTATAGTTTTTCAGGATCTGTCTCTAATGGAGGGCGTTCATAAGGACGTAATCCTGGCTCGTCTGTAAACGACTGCCCAGGAGTTGCTTTTGCAAACGGATCAAATGCTTGAGTTTCTTGTCGTATTGCCATTATTCTGTATTCCTATAAATTGAAATAGTTATCTGATGAAATAGGAGTCTTATAATCGGCTCCTTTATATGCAAGTTGTTTTTCATCAGGCAAATCTTTTTTTAATTCGTCAACTTCGACTACTGGAGGTGCTTTAACTTCAGTGGCTCTTACTTTAGCAATTGCGTTTGACTTTTTAGAGCCTACATAGTTTTTAATATTGTCAATAGTGTTTTCTGCTCTACTTGGTTGCTGTTTTTGAGGCAAAAACCCTTTGTATTGTATTGGATCTCTACCTGCTGCTAAAGCAGAGTCTCTAGCTCTTAAAGTTCCTTCTAGTGTAGAATACTTATCAGGTATAGAAGACTCCACTGTTTCTCTTTGTTTACCACCGCTGCCACCAAACATACTAAAAATTGCGCCTATCATACTAACCTCCTTCTTTTAATATTTATCAAGTGAACAGTCCTTTTGTTAAAGAATCAACTGCTTTAGTAAATACACCTTGTAGGGTACTTCCCACAAAGCCTCCAATTGCTTCGTTTGTTTTAGCATCTATCTCTGTATCAAACATATCTCTGGCAAATTGATTTGCAATAGCTGTTTGAGCAAGTTGATGTGTTCGTTGTAAATCATTTTGAGTTGACTGAAAAACAAAGGAAGATTCATCACGATATTTCTGCCATAAATTATTTTGGGCTGTTGCAGTCATGCCTAATAACGAAGCAGCATTAAGCCTGTTCTCTTCATTTTGCCCTGCTGTGTTTTCTGTGTTTAATGTTCTACGCCACAGTGTGTTAGACTGATCAATCTGAAGCTGCATACTAGAGTTAAACTTTTCTCTTGCATCTTCTATTTTAGCAGCATACTTAGCCATGCTGTTGCCTTGATCAACATTGAATTGTCTAGTTGCTGTTTCTCTATCAGCGTTGTTTTTAGAAACAGATGATCCAAGCTGATCATAAAACTGATCTACTTGTGTTTGAGACTTAGCATTAAATTGAAGTCTTACATTTTCTGCTGCTGCTTCTGTGAATAAGGATTGAACTTCAGATTGATATTTAAGTACAGACCCTGCTTGTTCTGCATTAAAATCAGCAAGATCCATCTGT
>TARA_R110002051_G_scaffold63765_4_pt1 | contig 11324 bp, 10 predicted proteins | sample TARA_R110002051 | Tara Oceans TARA_R110002051 (sample SAMEA4397023) | marine metagenome | biome: Polar Biome; feature: [MES] marine water layer (ENVO:01000295) within the mesopelagic zone...; material: water (ENVO:00002006), including particulate matter (ENVO:01000060) such as......
GTAAGGGCAAGAGGTTTTTTTGAAAAACGGCGTATGATTTGCGTATGATTTGCGTATGACCCGCGTATGCCATGAAATAAGGGTTTTCAGGTCGCGGGGCTTGCATCTTCGAGCCGCAATTGCACCGATTGCCGCCCCTGCCATGTGTTTATCTCGAGCCGCCCTGCCAAATGGAATCGCGCGCCGCCGTGGTTGGTCAGCAGGGGTCCAAGAGGGCCGTCCATCGCGCCAAAACTGATCGCATCAATGCGTGCCCCAAGCCCGTCGCCGAAGGTAATTTTGAGGTGGTTCGCGCCGACGGTTTTGGCGAAAAGGATTTGCACGTCAGGGAACACAAATCGCGGCGCGGGTGCACCGGCGCCAAACGGTCCCGCCTGTTCGATCTGTTTGACCAGCTCGACCGTGGCTGCGGATGGCATCAAAATCCCATCCAGACGCAAGTCGGCGGGGCCAATTTTGTCGGCACCTTGTTTGGCAAGTAATTCGCCCAAGCGTGCCATCGCCGCCTCTATTTTGTCGCCCTCGACAGAGAGACCTGCGGCCATTTTGTGCCCGCCGCCTTTGATCAGCAGACCTTCTGATGCGAGCCGCTGGATGGCAGCACCTAGGTCGATGCCAGACACAGAGCGCCCCGAGCCTTTGCCGACACCATCCGCGTCGATGCCGATGACGACGCTGGGTCTGTTGCTGGCCTCTTTGAGCCGCGCCGCGACGATGCCGACAACGCCCGCGTGCCAGTTGTTGCCCGCAGCCCAAACCAGCGGGCCGTCAAAGCCGCGTGCCTCTGCTTGGTCGATAGCAAGGTCGCGCACGGCGGCCTCGACCTCGCGCCGTTCGGTGTTGAGTTGGTCGAGCCGTTCGGCCAAGGCCGTGGCCTCGTTCCGGTCATCGGTTGCCAAAAGCCGTGCGCCAAGATCGGCCTTGCCAATGCGCCCGCCTGCGTTGACGCGGGGCCCCAAAAGGAAGCCGAGGTGGTAAGTATTGGGCGCTTCGCTCATGCCAGCCACATCGGCAAGCGCGGTGATCCCGATGCGTGCGCGACGGCCCATTACGCTAAGCCCTTGGCGCACGAATGCGCGGTTCACGCCAATGAGCGGGGCCACGTCGGCCACCGTGCCAAGGGCCACAAGGTCGAGCATGGCCATGAGGTCGGGGCCTTTGGCGTCTTCGGATTTCATCTGGCGGTTTGCCTCGACGAGCATCAAGAACACCACGCCAGCCGCACAAAGGTGGCCGAGATCGCCAGTTTCATCTTGCCGGTTCGGGTTTACAACGGCGATTGCATCGGGGAGCGTTTCGCCGCCCAAGTGGTGGTCGAGCACAATGACATCAGCGCCGACGGCCGCAGCGATTGGCCCGTGCGAGAGCGTGCCGCAGTCAACGCAGATGATCAGATTGTGGTCCTTCGCAAGCGTCGCCATGGCTTCGTCATTGGGACCGTATCCTTCGTCGATCCGGTCGGGGATATAGAGTGTGGATGTGAGCCCCATGTCGCGCAGCCAGCAGATTAGCAGCGCCGCCGAGGTGCCGCCGTCCACGTCATAATCGGCGAAAATGGCGATTTTTTCGCGGGCCTTGACGGCCTTGAGGAAGCGGGTCGCGGCAGTTTGCATATCACGCAGCTCGTGCGGATCTGGCAGCAGGTCGCGCAGGGTTGGTGCGAGGAAAGCGTCAGCGTCTTGGGCGTTGACGCCGCGTTTGACCAGCGTGCGGCACAAAGGCGCGGGCAGGGCGGTGGCTTGGGCCATGGCCTCGGCCAAGCGGTCCTCTTCTAGCGAGGGACCGACCCAGCGCCGCCCTGTGGCGGAGGTGGAAACATGCAAGAACGCGGGTGTATCTGGTGTCTGTGTCATCGGCCACCACCATATATCAGGGACGCGGCAATGCCACGTCCCAATTTGTGCTAGACTGGATTGCGGTAAATCATCCGCCGCACGGAGCCGGTTTTGGACCGCATCAGGATGGTTTCGGCGGTGACAAAGCCGACTTCGCGTTTGATGCCGGAGACCAGAGAGCCGTCGGTCACGCCAGTGGCCGCGAAGATCACGTCTTGGGTGACCATGTCGTCGCGCAGGTAAACGCGGTCAAAGTCGGTGATCCCTGCCTTGCGCGCGCGGGCTTTTTCGTCGTCGTTGCGGAACAAGAGCCGCCCCATGATTTGACCGCCCATGCACTTGAGCGCCGCTGCCGCCAACACCCCTTCAGGCGCGCCGCCGCTGCCCATGTACATGTCGATTCCGGTTTTAGCGGCCTCGGCGCAGTGCATGACGCCAGCAACGTCGCCGTCCGTGATCAGGCGGATTGCAGCACCTGTGCTACGGATTTCGGTGATGATGTCCTCGTGGCGAGGACGTTCCAGAACACACACGGTGATGTTGGCAGCAGAGCATCCTTTGGCTTTTGCCAGTGCCGCGACCCGCTCAGATGGGGTCATGTCGAGGGAAACCACGCCCTGCGCGTAACCCGGACCGATGGCGAGTTTGTCCATATAGGTGTCGGGGGCGTGCAGCATGGAGCCGCGCGGGCCCATTGCGATCACGGCCAGTGCGTTGGGCATGTCTTTAGCGGTCAGGGTCGTGCCTTCCAGCGGATCAAGCGCGATATCGACGCCGGGGCCGGTGCCGGAGCCCACCTCTTCGCCGATGAAAAGCATCGGGGCCTCGTCGCGCTCGCCTTCGCCGATGACGACAACACCTGCGATGTCGAGCATGTTAAGCTGGGTGCGCATGGCGTCGACGGCGGCCTGATCGGCGGCCTTTTCGTCGCCGCGTCCGATTAGGGGGGCGCAGGCAATGGCGGCGGCCTCGGAAACGCGCGCGAGGCCGAGTGAGAGCATCCGGTCGTTGAAATCGGTGGGTTTTGTCATGGCAGCGGTCCTTGCAAGTATTGGTTGTTCCACCCCTAACGGGCCGTGCGGTAGGGGTGCAAGTTTGTTAGCGCTAAACAGCTTCGATGCGAATTGCGACGGGGGTGCCGGTGACCACGGCGGTGGATTTGAAGGCGTCGAGGGCCTCGTCTAGCGCGCCTTTGGTCGTCTTATGGGTGACGATCAGCACTGGTGCCGATGTGTCGTGGTGGTCGTATTGCCGCATCCGGTCGATAGAAATGCCCGCGTCGCCCAAGACGGCGGCGACTTTTGCCAAAGCACCGGGTTTATCAAGCAATTGCAGGCGCAGGTAATAGGGGGCGGACACGGCGGCGGTGGCGGCTCGCACTTTACGCAGGGTGGAGGCGGGTTGCCCGAAGGTGGTCATGCGAGACCCGCGCGCGATATCCATCACGTCGCCCATGACCGCGCTTGCTGTCGGGCCCATGCCGGCGCCCGCGCCGCGCAGCACGATCTGTTCGACGCTGTCGCCTTCCAGCACCACCATATTGGTGCCGCCTTGCAATTGGCCCAAGGGTGATGTGTCGGGCACAAGGCAGGGTGTCATGCGCTGTTCCAGCCCACGCCCTGTCATTTGAGCGACCCCTAACAGTTTGATTTTATAGCCCATATCGGCGGCTTGGTGAATGTCGTCGATGGTAACGGCACCGATGCCTTCTAACACGACAGCGCCGAAATTCACTTGGGTGCCAAACGCGATGGAGGCCAATAGCGCCAGTTTATGCGCCGCATCAATGCCACCCACGTCCAGTTCTGGGTCGGCTTCGAGGTAACCCAGTTGATTGGCCGCATCAAAGACCTCTTGGTAGGTCATGCCATCGTTTTCCATGCGGGTCAGGATGTAGTTACAAGAGCCGTTCATCACGCCCATCACGCGGGTAATCTCGTTGCCAGCCAAGCCCTCTGTCAGGGCTTTGACGACGGGAATGCCACCTGCGACGGCGGCTTCAAAGCGGATGACGCGGCCCGCGGCCTCGGCGGTTTCGGCCAGTGCCTGACCGTGGATCGCAAGCAGGGCTTTATTGGCGGAAACCACATCGTGACCTGCGGCAATGGCGGCCTCGGTTGCATCTTTTGCGGGCCCCTCGGAGCCGCCCATGACCTCGATGAACACGTCAATGTCGCTGCGTTTAGCAAGGGTGACCGGATCGTCTTCCCACGCGTAATCCGACAGGTCCACGTCGCGGTTTTTGGTTTTGGAGCGCGCCGAGACTGCCGTGATTACAACGGGCCGCCCTGCACGTATTGCCAGTAGGCCTGCGTGTTTCTGGACGATGCGCACAATGCCCACGCCCACGGTTCCGAGGCCAGCTATTCCAAGGCGAAGGGGAGTTGTCATTGTTTCAAATTTCCGATGCTAAAGTGGTGTTGGTCGCGGTGTTACCGAATTGCGCTGGACACCGCAACGCCACGTCGCAATCTTGCGCGTGTTTGCGCGTCAATTACGGGGCCCCGCAGGCGGTTAGCGCGCGCTTGCAGGCTGGCAAGGCGGGTCTCGAATGCGGCGACCGAGGCGGCGGTGAGCGGCGCTTTTGATTGCTGCGCATCTGCCTGCGCCAAAAGCGGGCCGAGCGGTTGCAGGACGGGGTAGGGGGCATTGCGCGCGGCTGCATCGATTGTGCTTTCAAGCTGCGGAAATTCCGCGCAGGCCCCAAGGCTGGCAAGTGCAATAAGAAAAGGCAGGCGCATGGGACCGGGGGCTTTCGCTGTTTTGCGCAGACTATCCTTGGCGAGGGGGCAAGGACAAGAGCGGGCCTTGCCTCGGGGGCAAGAGCAACAGAGTGCCTGTGCATATGTCGTCGCATGAGGTCGCAAACAGGCCAGACGGGCGCGCCGCAGACTTACAGGTTCTAGGGTGAATGATACCTTGGGAGGTGCAGATGAAAATCGGATTTGTTGGTTTGGGTAATGTGGGCGCAAAGCTGGCGGGTAGTTTATTGCGCAACGGGCATGATTTGTATGTGCACGACCTGAACGCGGAATTTGTGTCTGATTTTGTGAAACGTGGCGCGAAGGACGGAAAAGACCCAGCTAATTTAATGCGCGCCTGTGAGGCTGTCATCACATGTTTGCCAAGCCCCCAAGCCTGCGAAGTGGTCGTGACCGCGATGTTGCCCGAAGTCACCGAGGGTAAAATCTGGTTGGAGATGTCCACTACGGACGCGAGCGAGGTGGCGCGAATGGCCGAGGCCGTCATCGCCAAGGGCGGTGCTGCGGTCGATTGTCCGGTATCGGGGGGCTGCCACCGTGCAGCGACCGGTAATATTTCGATCTTTGCAGGCTGCGAACGGGCGACGTTCGAGCGGATATTGCCCTTGCTTACGACGTTGGGTCGCCGCGTTTTGCACACCGGACCAGTTGGATCTGCGTCGACCTTGAAGGTGATGACGAATTACTTGGCGACCGCCAATTTGTTGTCGGTTTGCGAGGCTTTGGTCACGATGAAGGCGGCGGGACTGGATATGGCCACCACCTATGAGGCGATCAAAATCAGTTCCGGCACCAGTTTTGTGCATGAAACCGAAAGCCAGATGATCCTGAACGGCTGTCGTGATATCAACTTTACGATGGATTTGGTGAAAAAGGACATCGGATTGTTCCAGCAGATTGCCGCAAACAACAATGTGCCGCTGGAGATTTCGCCGTTGATGGTGTCGATTTTTGACGACGGGATTGCCCGTTTTGGCCCACGCGCCCAGTCCGATGACATTATTCGTCGCCTTGAGGAACCGACAGGGTTGCACGTCACTGCTCCGGGGTTTCCAGCGGAAATGGTTGACGACGAGCCTGAAGAGCCTGGCTATGAGGTGATCCCCAAGCGATAGGGCTGGTCTTGGGGGCATTTGCCCGCTACCCAAGGGCCGGATTGCCAAGGAGGGCCTGCGATGTTTGATCCCGATGAGAACGGCGTTTTTGTCTCTGTGTCGTCGTCGCCGATGCGGCGCATTTTTGCCTGCACGGTGATTTACGGGCTTGGGGTGTTGTTGATTTACGTGGCCCTTGTGCGTCCAAACGGTGTTTGGGTTTTTGTGTTGCTGGGTTTTGGCGTGGTTGTCTTGTTGCTGGCCGAGCGGTTGCGTCAAGCCACCAAGCTGGTGATCGAATTGACCCAGACGCAGCTGCGCGACAGTCAGGGGCGCGTTTTGGCGGATATTGCCGATGTTGTCAGTGTCGAGCGCGGGGCGTTTGCAATGAAGCCTTCGAACGGATTTTCACTGGTTTTGCGCGAAAAAGCGCCGCGCGCTTGGGTGCCGGGCATGTGGTGGCGTATGGGCCGCCGCGTCGGTGTGGGTGGCACGACGGGCGCGGGTCCGGCCAAGTTTATGGCCGAACAGATCGCGTTCAGGATCGCCAACCGCTAGGCATTAGCATTTTGTCGGAGATGCGTCGTCTTTTTAGCAAGCCGTAAGACGCGTTCCACAGGAGGTGACCTATCGTGCAGATAAGGAAAGGCCACGTCGAGGTAGGGCGTGTCGAACTTTTCGTCCTCAAAAGCTATTCATTGTTAGAATTTATGTGTGGCAACGATTTGGACGTTGGACATCTCGCCCATGTTTAAGGGTCCGACGTTCACCTGTTCGTAAAAGGGCACAAGCGAGATCGAGATTTGATCTTTGTACGCATCAGTTACCATCACCTTAGCGAACGAGATCGTGGCGGTGCATAGCACTTGAATTTGGGTTTCAGTCGGGGCCTTTAGAGAAAAAGAACGCGTGCGCGTTAAATGTTGTGCAATCTGCGCAGCACGGCAGGGTTTTATCCTGACTGACCCTGCCGCAAAAGGCCAATGACCTGATTGTGCAAAAAGTTTTTATAATGCCTCTTATTTCATCGAGATGGCGTTAAGGTGAGTCTGTGGCCGCCGCCGCTCATTGAAATTTATGCCCGCGCCCGCGAGGCAAATGAAGGATACCCCCATGACCACCGCACATCAGACGCCCGCAGAGCCAAGCTTTCGCGAATCTGTTGATATGATGTTCAACCATGCCGTTTCACTGATGGACTTAAGTCCCGGGCTGGAAGAGAAGATCCGCGTTTGTAATGCGACGTATACAGTGCGTTTCGGGGTCCGGTTGCGCGGAGCAATCCATACGTTCACTGGATATCGTTCGGTGCATTCCGAGCATATGGAACCAGTAAAGGGTGGTATTCGTTTTGCCCCATCGGTGCATCAGGACGAGGTTGAGGCGCTGGCCGCTTTGATGACGTTTAAATGTGCCTTGGTCGAGGCGCCGTTTGGTGGCTCGAAGGGCGGATTGCGCATTGATCCCACCGAGTGGGAGCCCCATGAGTTGGAGCAGATCACCCGCCGGTTTGCCTATGAGTTGATCAAGCGCGATTTGATTAATCCCGCCCAGAACGTGCCCGCCCCTGATATGGGCACTGGCGAGCGAGAGATGGCGTGGATTGCCGATCAGTATAAGCGCATGAACACCACCGATATTAACGGGGCGGCCTGTGTGACGGGCAAGCCGATCAACGCGGGCGGTATTCAGGGCCGCACGGAGGCCACGGGCCGTGGGGTGCAATATGCGTTGCGCGAGTTTTTCCGGTATGACGAGGACAAGGCGGCGGCTGGTCTGACGGGAGATTTGACCGGCAAGCGCGTGATTGTGCAGGGCTTGGGCAATGTGGGGTATCACGCGGCGAAGTTTTTGTCAGAGGAAGACGGGTCGATCATCACCGGCATCATCGAGCGCGATGGTGCGTTGTATAATAAGGCCGGTTTGGATGTCGAAGCGGTGCATCAGTGGATCAAAAAGCATGGCGGGATTGCGAGCTATCCCGATGCGACGCACCGTGCCGATGGCGCCGCGTTGCTGGAGGCCGACTGCGATATTTTGATCCCGGCGGCGCTAGAAGGTGTGATTAATCTGGCAAATGCTGACCGAATTAAGGCGCCGTTAATTATTGAGGCGGCTAATGGTCCCGTCACAGCGGGTGCCGATGAGATTTTGCGCGACAAGGGGGTGGTGATTATCCCCGATATGTATGCCAACGCGGGCGGTGTGACTGTGTCGTATTTCGAGTGGGTCAAGAACCTAAGCCATATCCGTTTTGGTCGGATGCAGCGCCGCGCAGAGGAGGCCCGTCACCAGCTGCTGGTTGACGAGTTGCAGCGGTTGGATCGGTATTTGGGCGCAGATTGGTCGATGTCCAAGGATTTTAAGGAGAAGTATTTGCGTGGCGCCGATGAGCTGGAGTTGGTCCGGTCGGGTTTGGATGACACAATGCGCGCAGCCTATCAGTCGATGCGCAAAGTCTGGCATGGCCGCGATGATGTGAAAGATCTGCGCACGGCTGCATATATTGTGTCGATTGGTAAGGTTGCGATGAGTTATCAGGCGAAGGGGCTGTAACCGGTTAGCGCCCGATTTGGGTCTAAAATTCGCCACAATGGGAATGTAGTGGTTCCATCATATGAAACTGTAGCAAAAGCTAGAAGTTGAGATGGACAAAATGATACCACGTGAAAAATCACGCTTTTTCAAACGGCTAAGAGGTTTTCGAAAGGACACCTCTGGCACGGCTTCCATTGAATCACTGATATGGATCCCAATCTTTGTTTTTATACTGGTTCTGATTGCTGACGCGTCATTTATTTTCCATGGTCGCACGCAAGCATTGCGGATTCTCCAAGATAGCAACAGGGCTTATTCCGTTGGCAGGTTCTCGACAACGGGCGAGGTAAAAGCTGCTGCGCTTGACGAGATATCAAAATATACATCTAACGCGACGGTCGAGACAACGGTGTCGTCCGGGATCATCACATCGACAATGACATTTCCTGCAACTGATCTGATGGCGATCGGTAAATTGGACGCGTTGAAAAATATAACCGTCACGGTCGTGTCAAAGCAATATGTAGAAAGCTGATCAAATGACTTGTCATAGGATGATTTCAAAATTGAGCCGTGCGCGTCGCGACGACGACGGGTCGATGACCGTGCTTGGACTTTTCGTTTTCATTTTTATAGGTCTGGTTGGCGCGATTGCGCTAGATATCGGCCAGCTATATCACGCACGCACTCAATTGCAGGTTGTGGCCGATCAGGTTGGTCATGCAGCGATTTACCGGCGCGATTCCCAGACCGAGGCGCAGGCAATCTCGGATGCGGTTGCGCTGGGCAAGGCGACGCTGCCGACCGCGGTGCACGGTGAAACGATCAAGTCGACCGACATTATATTTGGCAAATTTGATTATGACACCAAAGTGTTCACACCCGATCCGGGGTCCAAAGAAGCGGTGCGTGTTTTAGCATATTACGCATCCAGCCGTGGCAATCCGGCGTCATCGTATTTATTCCGGCTGGTTGGATTTAGCTCGTTTGATGTTGTCGTGGAAAGCGTTTGGCAGTCCTATCGTCCTCCATGTGCAAACGAAGGTATGATCGCGGGGCGCAAGATTGATCTTCAGTCAAATAACAGTTTTGGCGACGGATTCTGTGCACAGGCAAATGACCGTGTAGAGATGAATAACTGGAATTCATGGGGCAGTAACTCGACCGTGTCGATGCCTGACAAATCCCGTCTGGTCAGCGGCGGATATGAAAGCAACCCGGGCTTGGAAGATGCGCTGAAAGATGGCTATATCAACCCACGTGTTTTAAGTCGCCTTGACGCGTTTCGAACTGGTTTCTTGGCGAGCGACCCAGATATTATTCCTAGCTATATCACTAATACAACGCCAATTAATGTTTCGGGCAGCAAGTTTGACGCGGCTGATTTTCCGGCAGGTCGGATTTACAATGTATCATGCCCGGGCACGCGGTTTACGCTTGATGCGGACCCTACACCATTGGCCGGCGTGGTGATTGTGACGGATTGCAAAATTAAATTTGGCTCGGGTGCTCAGCTTCAAAATGCGGTGATTTTGTCTACGAATACGAGTGGCAATACATTCACGGCGCCAAGTGGCCTGACCGTTGGTCTGGACGACAATTGTGCAGCAGGCGGCGGCGCATCGCTGATGACATATGGCGGTATGGATTTCGCAGCGAAGTTGCAATCATATGGTGGATTATTCTTGGCAAAATCGTCGATTGCATATGCGGCCAATGCCAACGGAATGGAAGGCGTATCGATGATTGCGGGTGTTGATGTGTCCGGCACGTCGAACATGGGCATGGGTAGCTGCCAAGTAGATCAGGATCAGGGATTTCAGATATCCTATTTCCGTATGGGCCGGTAACCACATAAAACGCGGTTTCGTGTGAAATAATATTTGAATGGCGCGTGACAGGTGTTGCGCGCCATTTTTTGTCGCTGCGTGACTTTTCATCGCGGATTGAAACGCCTAGCGTGACCAAAGTTTAGCTGGAGAAGCGCGATGGGGTATTCGGGGTTTCAGGTCATCAAAGAGGGCCTGCTGGGTCAAAAGGGCTGGAAGCCTGTGTGGCGTAACCCTGCCCCCAAGGATGAATACGATATCGTTATTATTGGGGGTGGCGGGCACGGGCTTGCCACGGCGTTTTATCTGGCCAAAGAGCATGGGTTGAAGAATATTGCAGTGCTGGAAAAGGGCTATTTGGGGGGCGGCAATGTGGGCCGCAATACCACAATTGTGCGCGCCAATTATTTTCTGCCCGGCAATTCCGAGTTTTATTCGCATTCGCTGAAGCTGTGGGAGGGCATGGAGCAAGAGTTGAATTACAACGTGATGCATTCCCAGCGCGGTTTGATTAATTTGTTCCATTCTGATGGGCAGCGCGATGCTTTTGCGCGCCGTGGCAATATGATGATCAACCAAGGCGATGATGCCGAATTGTTGGATGCGGCAGGTGTGCGCAAGCATCTGCCCTATTTGAATTTCGACGATGCACGGTTCCCGATTTATGGCGGGCTGTTTCACAGACGCGGCGGCACGGCCCGCCATGATGCGGTGGCATGGGGCTATGCAAGAGGGGCCGATCAGCGCGGTGTTGATTTGATCCAGAACTGTGAAGTCACCGGCATTGATGTTGAAGGTGGTGTTGTGAAGGGTGTTCAAACGTCGCGCGGGGCTATTCGTGCCAAGAAGGTGGCGATTGTGACGGCGGGCCGGTCGGGGCAGGTGGCTGCCATGGCGGGGATGCGCCTGCCGATCGAGAGCCATGTGTTGCAGGCGTTTGTAACCGAAGGATTGAAGCCTGTCATCGACCATGTGGTCAGTTTCGGCATGGGGCATTTTTACATTAGCCAATCCGATAAGGGTGGTTTGGTTTTTGGTGGCGATCTTGATTTCTATGCGTCTTATGCCGCGCGGGGAAACCTGCCGATGAAAGAGCATGTGATGGAGGCCGCGATGGCATTGATGCCGATGATCGGCAAGGCGCGCGTGCTGCGGTCGTGGGGCGGGATTATGGACATGACGCCGGACGGCAGTCCGATCATCGACAAGACGCATATTGATGGACTTTTTGTGGATTGCGGCTGGTGTTATGGCGGGTTCAAGGCG
>TARA_R110002051_G_scaffold81281_4_pt1 | contig 11318 bp, 7 predicted proteins | sample TARA_R110002051 | Tara Oceans TARA_R110002051 (sample SAMEA4397023) | marine metagenome | biome: Polar Biome; feature: [MES] marine water layer (ENVO:01000295) within the mesopelagic zone...; material: water (ENVO:00002006), including particulate matter (ENVO:01000060) such as......
CTTCGTGAAGGTTTGGATTTACCAGAAGTATCGTTGGTTGCTATTTTAGATGCTGATAAAGAAGGTTTTTTACGTTCAACTAGATCATTAACCCAAACGGTTGGTAGAGCTGCAAGAAACTTAAACGGTAAAGCTATAATGTATGCTGATAAAATCACCAAAAGCATGCAAAAAACTATGGATGAAACTGAATACAGACGCGAAAAACAAATTGCTTACAACACCAAACACAATATAGAACCAAAAGCGCTAAATAAAAGTTTAGACAATGTACTTTCTAAAAATTCGGTAAGCACTTACAGTTATCAATTGGAAGCAGCAAAAGCCGCTGAACCAGAAAGTGAATACTTGAGCAAACCTGAATTGGAAAAGAAAATTAGGGAGAAACGAAAACTTATGGAAGAAGCTGCAAAAGCATTGGATTTTATTGTAGCTGCCAAAGTACGTGATGAAATAAAAGGATATCAATCCAAGCTAGAAAAATTGAACGTTTAAAACGTCTGTTTTAATAATTATTTTTTATTTACAAGGAAAGCCTTAAAAAGGAATAAATAGCAGTTAATATAAACACCCATTAAAATGATTGAAACTGATCAAATTACGCAACCTACCAAACGAATTGCCGCCATAGACCTTGGGACAAATTCCTTTCATGCCGTTTTAGTGGATATTTATCCCGATGGCAGTTTCCGTACTATAGATAAACTTAAGGAAATGGTCATACTTGCTGAAAAAGGCATGGATCACCATTTAAGTGAAGCAGCCATGGAACGTGGAATAGATGCTTTAAGGCGCATAAAATTTTTATGTGATAGCCAAAACGTAGAGCATATATTGGCCTGTGCCACCAGTGCAATAAGGGAAGCCAAAAATGGTGGAGACTTTATACAGAGGACAATTGATGAATTGGGCATAAAAGCGCGTGCAATTTCAGGAAAAATGGAGGCAGAAATGATAGGATACGCTATACGTCATAGTATCGCCCTAGATAAAGACATGGTGCTTATGGTTGATATTGGTGGTGGCAGTGTGGAATTTATCGTGGGGAATAGTGATGGGTTTCATTATTTTAAAAGCTTAAAATTAGGAGTGGCGAGGATGGCTGCCCAATTTGTAAACTCAGATCCCATTACCCAAAAAGAAATAGAGGCACTACAAGATCATTTTAGGAAAGAATTAAGTGAAGTTGCTAGCGTTCTTGAAAAGTATCCAGTAAAAACCATTATCGGTTCGTCGGGCACCATGGAAAATATCGCTGCCATGATTGCCGATCGCAACTCAAAATCAGCTTCCATAACCTTAAATGAATTTGTGTATTCTCATAAAGACTTTAAGTCTTTTTACAGCTATTTTATCAAACTCAATAAAAAACAACGATTAAAAGAAAAGCACCTGGAAGAAAAAAGAGTGGATATTATCAACCCAGGAATGGTGCTGGTTAACTTGATGATAGATGAATTCAATATAGAAAACATAAAAATCTCTGAAGCAGCCCTGCGGGATGGGATGATAATAGATTACATCAATAAGGAAAAGGGAAAACCTAGCTCACAATTGGCAGTGCATATTACCGATCCGCGTGAACGTAGCATATATGAACTACTGCGTAAATGCAATTGGTTGGAACAACATTCTACCCATGTAGCAAACATGGCACTTCAGCTTTTTGATGCATTTAAGAAAGACCTTAATTTATTGGAATCAGATCGTGAATTATTAAGATATGCTGCGCTTTTACATGATATTGGTTATTATATTTCGCATAGCAAACACCATAAACACGCCTTATATATTATTAGAAATTCAGATCTCAGAGGGTTTAATGAGGATGAAGTAAATGTAATGGCTCATGTTGCAAGATACCACAGGAGATCTACACCAAAAAAACGTCACAAAAAATTTAAATCCTTGCGCAAAGGTTTACGCAAAAGAATAAAAAAATTATCGGCGTTACTGCGGGTGGCAGATGGCTTGGATAGAAGTCATTTTCAAAACGTTCAACATTTGGAAATTAAAAAGACTAAAAAGAAAATCTCATTTTTGATCACTACCGAAGGTGACCCTGAACTTGAGATTTGGGGAGCCACACGTAAATCTGGACTTTTTGAAAAAGTAACGGGTAAAACTCTCGAAATTTTTGCCTTAAATAAAAACTAAAAATAATAAAGATTGAAAACCCATAGTTTTGGGTTACCATTGAATTTACATTATTAATAGAATTATCATTGATAACCCATGATATTAAAAGCTACCAAAATAAAATAGAAAAGCTAAAAGTATAAACCCTTAGCTTTTCAGTCTTTTAAAAGACAACACTTCAAATTAATCTTAGCAAAATTTTAATTGTATTGTGTTTTAAAAATATCGATCAACACATCTGGTGGTACAATTTTATTTGGAAAACTTTCCATTAAATAAAGCACTTTGGTAATAGACTCATGGCTTAAGCCCATACGTAAACCAAAATTATATAACTTTATTACTCCTGCTGAGTTATTTTCGTTTTCTTCTCCATATTCTTGCTCAATGTTCATCAATAAAACCAAGCGATGAAACTGTACTATGCGTTCACTATGGGATTTTAAGTGGGTATAAGTAACAGGATGCTCAATTAAATACTCGAAATCCTCACGAGTTATTTCTAGCTGTTTTGCAACACCCAGCAAAAAATTATATTCTATACGCTTTATATCTTTATCATATTTTGCGAATGCAATCATTTCAGACAAAAGGCTTAGCTTTTCTACTCTATTAATCATTTCTTAAGGGATTAATTAATTATAACATAAAGTTACACAGAAGAGTCGTTTATTAATCGTAGATATAATGTAACTCATCGAAAAACAGTAGGTATTTTGTCGTGAATTTTATTTACTTTATCAATGAATCCATTTTATTTATCCAAAAAAAATGCATTTTATCATTTTACCCGTTGTAAAACAAATAAAATATTATTTTTTATAACACTGATTAACAGCAACTTAAAGTCTTTTTAATTGTGAAAAACGCAATAACACAAAACCTATAATTTAGGTATCTTTACAAAAGTTAAAAAAACGCTAGAAAGCGGTATCCAATTAATCAAAATCGATGAAATACAACCTAACTAAATACTTAAATTACAGATATGACAAACAACGATATATTGAAAAAGTTACGTGTTGCTTTAAAGCTTCGTGATGATGATATTGTGAAAATTTTAGCTCTTGTTGATTTTAGAATTTCTAAAAGCGAACTCGGTGCTTTTTTTAGAAAAGAAGACCATCCTAAATATATGGAATGTGGCGATCAAATTCTACGTAATTTTTTAAACGGACTAGTAATTCACCTTAGAGGGCCAATGCCAAAAAAGGGAGAAAAAAATAACGCACAAAAAAAAAGCAACGATTAAAGTTGCTCTTCTTTTATATATGATGTCTTTTCTTTAAAAAACCTTTCGACTGCCCATAAAACATCTTCAATAAATTAAATCAATAGTGTCCGATTAAAATTTGTAAGATAGTCCGAACGATAGATTGGGTATAGGCTAAAAGATTTTTTTGAGATATGCCCCTTACTTTTACAACAAGTAAAAAATCAAAAGCTTTCTGAAATGACAAATCTATTGTAGATTGATTATCAATGAGTTAAAATCAAGTCTTGATTCTTCCCCGAAATTTCGGGGCTATCAGCGCAGCGGTCTTGATTCTTTTATCAGACAATAATGAAATTAAATATTAGTTATGATAATACTTGCTGTACTTTATCGGCAGCTTCTTGAAACTCTGTGGCACTCATAACATCCAATCCAGAATTATCAATTAATTCTTTAGCGATGTCTGCATTAGTTCCCTGTAAACGCACAATAATTGGTACGCTTATATTCCCCATATTTTTGTACGCATCAATAACACCCTGCGCTACACGATCGCAACGCACAATACCTCCAAAAATATTTATTAAAATTGCTTTTACAGCTGGATCTTTTAAAATAATTTTAAATGCAGCCTCTACTCTTGCAGCATCAGCAGTACCACCAACATCTAAAAAGTTAGCTGGCTCACCTCCTGCTTGTTTAATTAAGTCCATAGTAGCCATGGCTAATCCAGCACCATTTACCATACATCCAACATTTCCGTCGAGGTCCACATAGTTTAAACCAAGTTCTCCGGCTTCAACTTCAATGGCACTTTCTTCACGTACATCACGCAAATCAACATAATTTTTATGTCTGAAAAGGGCATTGTCATCAATGGTTACTTTGGCGTCAACCGCCATTATTTTATTATCACTTGTTTTTAAAACCGGATTGATTTCAAATAAAGAAGAATCCGATTTCACATAAGCTGTATATAGGTTTGAAACAAATTTTGTCATTTCCTTAAAAGCCAATCCAGATAATCCTAAATTAAAAGCTATACGTCTTGCTTGAAAAGGCAATAAACCAACAGTTGGATCAATTTCTTCTGTAAATATCAAGTCTGGTGTCTCTTCAGCAACAGTTTCAATATCCATTCCGCCTTCGGTAGAATACATAATCATATTACGTCCTGTAGCTCTATTTAAAAGCACAGACATATAAAATTCATTCGTTTCACTTTCTCCAGGATAATAAACATCTTCAGCAACTAAAACTTGGTGTACTTTTTTACCTTCGGCAGAAGTTTGTGGCGTAATTAATTGCATTCCAATAATTTGTCCTGCAATGTCTTCTACCTCTTTAAGGTTTTTGGCCAATTTTACACCGCCACCTTTACCACGTCCACCAGCATGTACTTGCGCTTTAATAACGTGCCAACTTGTACCTGTTTCAGACGTTAATTGTTTTGCAGCTGCAACAGCCTCATTAGCATTTTGAGCTACAATACCACGTTGTATACGTACACCGAAACTACTTAATATTTCTTTACCTTGATATTCGTGTAAATTCATAATTTTGCTTCATATTTAAGAATAGCAAAAGTAAATAATAGCTAGTAATTAATCTAATGTTTTGGTTAAGAATGCAATTTTATAAAATGAGCAATCTACAAATGTTATATAATTAACATATTGTTTAATTTGAACAATTATTTAGTTATTTATTTTTATTTCAAACGAAAAAAATATCTTTGGAAAAAATTTGAAATTATGACAGAAAGTCAATTACTTAAAATAGCACAAGAATTTGGGAGCCCAGTTTATGTATATGATGCTCATAAAATTGAATCACAATACAAAAGATTAACGAGTGCGTTTAAAAGTGTAAAAAAATTAAAACTCAATTATGCGGTTAAAGCATTATCAAATATATCGATATTAAAGCTTTTTAATACCTTAGGTTCTGGGATAGATACGGTGTCTATTCAAGAAGTAAAATTAGGTTTAGCTGCGGGTTTTAAACCAGGGCAAATTATTTTTACACCCAATGGTGTATCGTTATCAGAAATTGAGGAAGCTGCTAAATTAGGAGTGAAAATAAACATTGATAATCTTTCAATATTGGAGCAATTTGGAACGAAACACCCAAAAACACCTGTTTGTATTCGTATTAATCCGCATGTTATGGCTGGTGGAAATGCCAATATCTCTGTAGGTCATATCGATTCTAAATTCGGAATATCCATTCACCAAATCCCACATATTCTTAGAATAGTTGAAAATACTAAAATGACCATTAACGGCATACACATGCATACAGGTAGTGATATTTTAGATATTGAAGTATTTTTATATGCCAGTGAAATTCTTTTTGATACCGCTAAACAATTTGGCAATTTAGAGTTTATCGATTTTGGTTCGGGTTTTAAAGTGCCTTATAAACAAGGAGATATTGAAACCAATATTGAAGAATTAGGCAAAAAACTATCTAAACGATTTAACGATTTTTGTAAGGAATATGGTAAAGAATTAACGCTGGCTTTTGAACCAGGAAAGTTTTTGGTTAGTGAGTCTGGATATTTTTTAACTCAAGTTAATGCTGTAAAACAAACCACATCAACTGTTTTTGCTCAAGTTGATTCTGGTTTTAACCACTTAATTCGTCCGATGCTTTATGGGTCGCATCATGATATTATAAATATTTCCAACCCAAAAGGACGCGAACGTTTTTATACGGTTGTAGGGTACATTTGTGAAACAGATACCTTTGGAAATAACCGGCGTATTAATGAAATAAACGAAGGCGATGTTTTATGTTTTAAAAATGCCGGAGCCTATTGCTTCTCTATGGCAAGCAATTACAACTCGCGTTTGCGTCCTGCTGAAGTTTTATGGTATAATGATAAAGCGCATTTAATAAGAAAGAGGGAAACTTTTGACGATATATTACACAATCAAATTGAAGTTAATTTTGTTTCAAAAAAGGAAACTACTTTGGCAGAATAATACCTTTGTTCATAGTTAAATCCTCTTTAGAGCAAATTTGTTTTAAAGAGGATTTTTTATTTAAAAAAACTAGGTTTCATAAGGTTAAGTGGTTTAATACTTTTAAATTTGGAAAAAAGAAAAAAATTTTTAATGAATTTCACTAACCCATTAGTATATGGTGTGCCTTTTTTTCTTGGTTTAATACTGGTTGAATTAGCATATAGCAAACATAATAAAGAAAAAAAAGATTTATATAAATGGAAAGATTTAGCTGCTAGTCTTACCATGGGCATAGGTTCAACTATTCTTGCTCCACTTACAAAAACTATTGCAGCCATAGTTCTATTCAATTTTATTTATGATGTTTTTAATCCAGTAATTGATGGTGTTCGTACCAACATTATGGGCTGGGAATCTTTTGGTTATGCTTGGTATGTATGGGTAATTTGTCAATTACTTGATGATTTCAGTTATTATTGGTTTCATAGGCAAAACCACAATGTTCGCTTTTTGTGGGCGGCACATATTGTACATCATTCCTCAAGTAATTTTAATTTAGGAACTGCAGTAAGAAATGGTTGGTTTACTATTTTTTATAAACCTTTTTTTTATATGTGGATTCCTGCTTTAGGTTTCCCACCTGAAATGCTAGTGGTTAGCTTAGGTATAGAAGCGTTGTGGCAGTTTCAGTTACATTCTGTTTATGTTCCTAAAATGGGCATTATCGAAAAAGTGTTTAACACACACACTATGCATCAAGTACACCATGCTCAGAATATTGAATACATGGATAAAAACCATGGTGGTTTCTTAAATATATTTGATAAGCTTTTTGGGACTTGGAAGGAATTAGATGAAGAAATTGACATAAAATATGGTGTTACACATGCTCCAAATTCATACAACCCTTTGGTCATATTAACCCACGAGTATAAAGATATATGGAATGACATGAAAAAATCTAAAAACTGGTATCATAAATTCATGTATGCTTTTGGTGCACCGGGTTGGAGCCATGATGGAAGTACACTTACTATAAAGCAACAGCAAAAATTATTAAAAGCATAAATTAATAATATTTGTTGATTGATTTAAATAAATTACCATGTTTAAAATCAATTATACTTTTAAAAATTTGTTAATATTCAATAATTTATATATCATTACGTAAGATTCTCTCCCTAAGTCTTTTTTATAGCTGAATTAATTTTTAGAAAAGACTTTATGCTAAATCCAATTACCATTCTCTTATTGTTTTTGAAATGCACGGAATCATTTTGTAACCAGATTAAATGCGTTTGCAGTTCAATAAAATTATTGGCCCCGTGGAGGGTAGGGATAAAAAAAACGAAACCAATAGCGTTTCTATGTATTATATGCCTTTGCGCTAGTGGATACGCTCAAATTCATGATAAAAATATAAATACACCAAAAGTTGTGCTTAATTTGAGCGAAAAGTACTCAGATAGAGCTTCTTGGTTTACTGAAATGCCTCAATTTAATTCCGACAGTGCATTATACTATGCAGATAAGGCATTTAAACTACTCGACCCTAATGAACCCTTACATCAAGCAAAATACCAAAGACTGGGTTTTGAACGAATGAAAAAGAAGAATAGAAGTTATTCTGTTTCAATTCAAGATTCACTAGCAGAAATAGGATGGTCTAAATTAAAGGACTTAAACGATAATGATGATGACAAGATGTTAAATTTCGACTATCTAGTCCACTGGTCTAATCTAAAACTGACAAAAGGTGATCGTAAAACATCTTTAGACTTATTTTCTAAAGCACTTAAAAAAATAGAAAATATAGATGAACCAGATTTAAAAGCTCAAATAGATTTAAAAAAAGGACTCTACTATGCTGCATACGGGCTTCCTGAAGAAAAAAAATTGGCGCTTAAATACATTCATAACAGTCTTAACTATTATGAAAAAACAGATGTTTCCAAAAACCCGGATAAACTGTATATGATTTACGCAGAATTAATATACCAATATACAGGCAACAATCAGGACTCTGTTTACTTTTACCATAACAAGTTAAAATCGGTACTTACTAGCTATAAAAAGCCCTTGGCTCACATTTGGTATCACACCATGTATAGTTATGAATTAATTCAGCAAGCAAAATCAAATAACAACAATTTAAATACATATAATGAAGCAAAGGAGAATGTATTAAAAGCAACCGAAATCATGAAAACCTATAACATGGAAACCAATTCCTATTATCCCTATTGTTTTGAACTTTTAGCTGAAATTGACTTACAAACTAAAAAATATGATACTGCTTTGGACTATTATAAAAAGGCTAATACTTCATACAGTAACTTAAACGATAATTACCATGCAACAAAAGCCTTATCTAGCATTGGGGAAACATATAAGGAAATGGGCGATTTTGAATCTGCTCTAAAATATAAAGACCAATTTTATAATGAGTCTCTTAAATATGAAAAGGAAAGGAATGAGCGCAGCCTACTCGAAAAAGAATTACAACTCGATATTTTTTCTAAAGAAAAATCATTAGTAAAAAAGAACAATCAACAAATTATCCTCTTAATAGTTCTAAGCATTGGCATTATAGCTTACATTCTTTTTTACCAAAATTACAAATTGAAGAAAACAAATAATCTAAAACTGGAAAAGGTAAACAAGGAACTGAATACTAAAAACCAACAAAACGAACTCTTACTAAAAGAAATCCACCACCGTGTTAAAAACAACCTAGAACTTGTTAAAAGCCTAATTTCGTTACAATCTGCCCAATTAGAGGATTCTGCAACAAAGGACGCTATGATGGCCAGCCAAAACCGGGTACAATCTATGGGCATTATTCACCAAAAACTGTATCAAGGCAAAAACTTGGGTAGCATAGAGATGAAAGACTATTTTCTTAATTTAGGGGAAGGTATTCTAGATACATTTAATGTGGATGATAAAGTGAAAATAGAATGTGCGATGGATAATCTGGAATTAGATGTGGACACGGCAGTTCCCATAGGGCTAATTGTTAACGAATTGCTTACCAATGCCCTTAAATATGCATTCCCTCAAGATGCAAAAGGAAATATTTCAATTAGTTTATCAAAATCCAACCCAGAGACATTAACCCTAAAAGTTTCAGATAATGGTATTGGAAAAACGATTGGATTAGCACCAAAAGGCACCGGTTTTGGTGCTCAACTCATAAAACTACTCACCCAGCAACTTAATGGCAAAATGACAGAAAATTCTAAAAATGGCACCTCTGTTTTATTTCATTTTAAATTAAATACAGCAGCTTAAAAACAAACTATAACTACTTGTAAATTAAAAAAGGTATAAAAGAACAGCAAATTTAATATGAAAATAAAATCAAGCCTCCTTTTTGCTCTAATTTTCAACTTTGCTTTTGGGCAAAATGATACGGATATGCTTTTAAGCCAAAGTAAAGCATATCACAAAAAAGCAGTTTGGTTTAATTTTATACCCCAATACAATCAAGATAGCAGTCGTTATTATTTTGATAAAGCAATACATCGTCTTGATGAAAATAAAATAACCCATTTAGAGCAATTAGGGACTATTTATATGGATATGATTATTTATTCAACCTATAATGATGAATTGGATTTGAATGCGCAAACGGGATGGGAATTTGTTTCAAAGTTACCTAATGAGGTGGATAGATATCGGATTTTGAAATTCGATTATCTGGCATTATGGACAATCATCATAAAATTGAACGTCATAGGACCAAAAGAATCTTTAGAATTATTTACAAAAGCACTCAATTATCTGAAAGCTGATGAAAATAATGATATACAGGCAAGGATATCTATGTACAAGGGTATTTTTTATTATAAATATGCTATTAAAGATGAACGGGAAATGGCATATCATTATTTATTGAAAAGTTATAATTATTACCGTAACCATATTTCAAAGAAAAATAACTGGAGGTTTTTTAGAATAAATCATGCCTTGGCTTCTTACCATACAGATAAAAATAATGATTCTGTAAGTTATTACAGGGCAAACATAAAGTCTATTCTAAAAGATTATAAAACCCCTTTAGCTTACTCATCGTATTATGCTGCAGTTGGTCGCGAATTAATTACACACCCGCCAACAGGAAAAGACAGTATTGGTCCTGCACAATACGAGGAAGGCAAAAGAAATATTGTAAAATCCATAGAAATTATGGAAACCTATAACAAGGAAACCGGTATTTATCCTTATTGTTTTGGCCTACTTGCTGATCTTAACCTCAAAGACAAAAATTATGATACTGCCATTGCAAACTATAAGAAATCCAGGGAATACTATTTAGAGCATAAAAACTCAAAACCAGCAATAATGATGCTTTTATATATTGGTGAAGCTTATGAAAAAAAAGGAGATTTAATAAATGCCTTAAAATTTAAAGAACAATATTATTCAGAATTACTTGATTTTGAAAAAGAAACGAACGAAAGAAGTTTGCGCGAAAATGAATTAAAAGCGAATTTAAGCAACCAAAAAGAAGAATTAGCCCGAAAACAGTTTCAACAACAACTATTTATTATCGCTCTGTTAATTGGAAGTTTGTTATTAGGATTAGTATATCGTAATTATCGACTTAAAAGAAAATCCAGTCTTATACTTGAAAAAACAAACAATGAGTTAAAAAATAAAAATAGTTTACTAGACATCCGAAATGCAGAAAATGAACTCTTACTAAAAGAAATCCATCACCGGGTTAAAAACAACCTAGAACTTGTTAAAAGTTTAATTTCATTACAATCGGCACAATTAGAAGACTCTGCTACAAAGGACGCTATGATGGCTAGCCAAAACCGGGTGCAATCTATGGGCATTATTCACCAAAAACTTTATCAAGGCAAAAACTTGGGTAGCATTGAAATGAAAGACTATTTTCTTAATTTAGGGGAAGGTATTTTAGATACCTTTAATGCGGATGATAAAGTGAAAATAGAATGTGCGATGGATAATCTGGAATT
>TARA_R110002051_G_scaffold94740_2_pt1 | contig 11313 bp, 15 predicted proteins | sample TARA_R110002051 | Tara Oceans TARA_R110002051 (sample SAMEA4397023) | marine metagenome | biome: Polar Biome; feature: [MES] marine water layer (ENVO:01000295) within the mesopelagic zone...; material: water (ENVO:00002006), including particulate matter (ENVO:01000060) such as......
AGAGACAATGAACCGGAAATGGTGGCGGTCATCCTTCGTGTTTTCGAGCCAGTCCTGGCCAGCAACGCCCTCGCGCTCTGCGTCATAGAATTCGGCCCGTTCCTGGCCCTTGCCGGCCCCCTCTCTTTGCAGATAACGGAGATGCGCGCGCTGGGCGCCCATGCCACCTCCGCCAAGCTTTACAAATCGCGCCTGGATGATCGCCCTTCGCCCGCCGGTAAAACCACTCCGGGACGCAGGCGAAGCTCTTCGCCTGGCATTTCCGTTCGCCCGCGCGCCTTTAAGGAAAGCCCGCATGCTGCCCCTGGTGCCACCAGACCGGTTGCCGATCCGCCCGAGCCGGGGCCGGAAGTCGTCATCCCCGCCGCTCATGGGGAACCGTGCCTGCCACGGGCGAAATCGCAATGATTACTGGCGATCCGGACATAAAGGCCGCCCATGTGTGTACAAATGGTGCCAAATCCGACTCGCGCGTAATCGCCCATGGCGACTGCAATCCAGCCAATTCCGCGACTCACGCCATCCAATGCTCTGACTCGTGAAAACCCCTGATCCCCATTACCATCCCGTGTCCTCTGGACACGGATGCTTTTATCTTGCGCTACTTCCCTCACTGACTTTGCCACCGGGTCCACAATTGAAAAGTGTGCGAAGCTCATGACAGAGACCTTGCCAGGTCAAGCGAGGCAAACACGTCAGGGTCGTAGGGATCGAGCGGAAGATTGCTCGCGATCTGCGCATGAGCATGACGCCAGTAGGCCGGGTGGATTTCGTGCAAAATGTGTGCGGCAGAGAGCACATCAATCGCACGCAGGGCACGCCTGGCGCGGGTCTTTCCGAAGGCGTGGAGCAGTAAATGGGCGCCGGGTTTGAGACCTGGAATCCGGGTCAGTTGCTCTCCCGGATGACCTGCTGCGGCGACCACGACGCGCCAGGTCTGCGTGCCTAAGCGATCCCCGCGCCAGCGAGCAAATCCGAAGACTTGTCCCGGTTTGAAGAGGTGCTTTGCACCCCGATAAGGCAGCCCGCGTGAATGGAAGGCACGGCCAAACAGGAGGCGGTCGTTCGCCGATTTTCCGCGAACGGTTAGGGTAAGCGTGGTCAATGCGGTCTGATCTGATGCGCCCGACATGGCGGTGCAGGATGCATATTCTGAGCCAGATTGGGTGACCGCCTATGCTTTCAACAAGCTTTGAGAAGTGAGATTGAACCGCCCCGGTGGTCTTCCCTGAGCAAAATGGCCGCTCGGTCTCATCGTAGCCGACGGGAGGAACGAAGCGCGCATATCACACTGCTGAAGTCTCCAGATCATGCAGGGCGCTCATTATCAGGTTGTGGGCTTGTTCGTTCTCGTCCGGCATCACGATGATCGCGAGGATGGCAAGCTTTAGGACGAGACCTTGTTGTGTCGTTGCGGGTACATTTGGCAGGGTCGCGAGAAGTTCTTGCCGCGTCTCATACAAGGCTTCCAGCCGGTGTTCGATGGCCTCCAACTCCACAGCTTCAGGAATGACGGCGTATTGTTGCCGGGAAAGATCGCACCAGTAGCGCTCTCGGATGAGGTAGGTGTCGAGCGCCTGCCAACGCCTGATCAGAGCCTGGTGCTCTTCCTCCAGTCCAAGCCAGGATCTGCAAGCGTCGACAGATGGATCCATCCGTGCGGGGATATCTCGTACGGCTGCGAGGGCAAGTGATCCCGCGATAATTTGCCGGCGTGAGAGTTCAAAAATAGCGCGTGAATCAGCATCCGCCGCGCCAGAAGGGCATCGCGACATCGGTTTGCCTTTATGGTACATGTGAGTCGTTTAGGTTCACGCAGCATATCAGCGTGATCGTTTTAAGTAAATATGATCGCAAAAAGAAAATGACAATTATTACCTCCGCTCAGATTCGTGCCGCTCGCGCCCTTCTGGATTGGACGCAGCCAAAATTGGCCGAGGTAGCGAAACTGTCAGTGCCTACCGTCCGTAGGATGGAGGGTTCCCGGGGACCTTCGGCAAGTACGGAGGCCAATGTGGACGCGGTGCGCCGGGCCCTGGAAGCCGGTGGTGTTGTCTTCCTCGACCCGGAGGAAAGCAAAGATGGTGGTCCAGGCGTCAGGCTAAAACTATAAGCTGGGCGGGCTGACGCCCGCAGCGCGCCGCTCGCTCGAGCTTGTGGGGAGCAACGCTCCCGACGCGCTCGCCAGATCTCAAACCATGCACTATGAAAAGGGCAGAATCTCGAAATGAATGAGGGAGCCAAAGGGCTCAGGTCAGCCCCGTCAGGTGCGTGGCCGCATCGACGCCCTCCGGCGCAGGGGCGTCAAGATTGTCGCCTCGGGCTACCCAGGCGCACGCGTATTTCATGTTGAGGGTGAACTGATGGGCGAGAGTGTCGATGTCGTCACTCCTGCCAAGAAGCAGGTTCCGCGTCGTCCACGCCCCAAGACACCACCTCTCAAGCGGCTCCCAGAAGCGAGCGAGGCCTCACCGGAGCAAGAGCGTGCCGTCACCGCGACGATTGTCACCCGAGCCTGCCTGCGGTGCCGAAAGGAGTTTGAGACGACCCGTCACGGCCCTCGCTTCTGCGATACGTGCCGGTCGCACATATCAAGCCGGGGAATCTAGCCGCCGTTCGCTCCACCGACTCTGGGCTGCTGTTCCTGCCTATCCACCATTCCCCTGTCTCGTCCTGCAGCTATGAATTTGTTGTAAGAGTTCTCCACGGCCTTCACTAACTCGTTGAGTGTCGCTTCCGCTTCGGCGTATCTTTGATTGTGTTGGCCAGTCCTATCCGGAGATAGATCAGGAAGCATCAAGAATCGATCTACTCGACCTTCCTCCGGAAAGAACTTAAGAGCCATATGGCGTCTTAATTTGTGAAGCTCAGCGACATACTTCTGGAATACATTTTTCATGCGTCGGTCCACGAACTTATTGGCTTCATCACTCGCGAAGTAGATCAACTCATCTGCCTTAGACGACTCTTCATTCCAGTACCAATGATTGTGAAGATTGTTCAGCATACCATCCAAGGCCGTCCAAGGAAGGATAGTCTTGATTTGATTGTAGAGATCACGATCCTGAAGCCGCGTTTCACTAGGATAGCGATCGACCAATTTGTCTCCCAGCATTGCCAGGAAGCCGATTGAAATCAGAATGACCCCGAACGTAGGTGCGTTGAGTCCGTCTCGTGAGAATCCTAAACGGACCAATATTAGATCGAATGCGAAATCATTGAAGCTGAGGACCAACAATCCCAGACCAGCCAATATGACATATCCCGCGTATCGTTGAGTGCGCGCCGGACGGATCTGTATCCAGAGTCCAAACGCCCATTCAATCTGCTCTTTGAGCCAAGCTATATTTTTTCCCATTACTTCCCCCAATTGATCAGACGATTTTATATTCGATTGTCTTCTGATCTCTGCCACGAGATCGATCTTGGCATGAGGCTGCTCGCCCCGCCAGCCAAGGAGATAATCATGCCTACTCTCAAAGCACTCGTCGCCACCTACAACGACGCCGCCACCACCCTGGGCGAGAAGCCAGTCACCAAGTTCCGGGACCGTGCCACTGCCGAGCGCCGCGCAGCGGAGCTGCTCGCTCGCCTCGAGCCCAAGAGCGGCCCGTTCTCCCGAACACCCGCCCGCGCGCCTCTCGCGGAGCTCTCGCCACCCAGAGAGGGCACCCAGCGGGCCCAGTGCAATGGGCTCATGCTCCGGCCAGCGGGCGCGTCCTACGCCGAGATCGTCGCTGTGGTGCTGGCGTTCAGCAAGAAAGGCAACGTCTCTCAGCGTGTACGGGACATCATTGGGCTCGCGCACAAGGCGCATGGTTACGGAATCAGGACGACGGACGACGGCGAGCGGATCTATGCATTCATATGATCCTTCGTATGTCCGATGATTCGCGGTTCACGTGTTGAGTCGGAGTACGATACCACGGTCACAGAGGAGAAAACGATGACCCAAATTACGAACTACGAGAACGACACTGGGCGTCAGGCCCGATTGCACCGCGTGATGTCCGGAATGATCCTTGAGTTCGGCGTCGAGCCGGTCTGTGAGAGGATCGCGCGCCTGCACGACCACAAGGGCGTGCTCGTGGTGACTTGGTTCGGAAGTCAGGACGACGCGATGGTGGGGATGCTTGAGCGCCTCTGGGAATTCTCCGGCGAACCCAAGTTCAACATTGAACACGAGCTGGCCTAGGCCCTTGACGGAAAAGGAGACGCGGGTTGCCCCACGTCTCCAGTCTCGTCTATCGAAGGAACAAGAGCAGCATCAGCACAATTCGCGCCAGTACAGCCTTGTCGACCTTCAACGAAACCGTGAACCGAAGATCCATGGCTAGGTCCTCCGGGTCGCGGCGCGCCGCAGACCCATCGGGTTGCGGTGTTGGCCCCCACGTTGCGGTTTGAGCGCCGCTCGCGGGTCTATCGCCCCCATTGAGCTGATCTAGAATCAGCTCGCAGAGTATCGTGTCACATCCGCTGTTCCGCGCGCTTCCCGGGGGCTAGCCGGGGCCGGGTTGGCCGTTTGAGGGCTCCCAACTTTCTGAGCCGTTCATGGCTCATGCCTTTTTCGCGGCCTTGGCGGCACGATTTTCTTTGTCGAACAAGGTTATCCAAGCAGTGAGGCCGGGCGCTTGATTCGACGGCACCAGAGTGAGCCATCAACAACAATTTGTCCATTGGCGCTTTCACGGCTCAGGATTGAGTTGAATTTCGTGGCCGTCGTAGAGCGCATCGAACTTCCGAAAGAAAGCCGTGTTAACTCGCTCAACCCAGTTGAGAACTTCGGCCAGGTTGTCGTCATAGGCATCGATGCGTTGCAACCATAGGCGATATGGTTTGTTCGTGAACCGCAGAGTTGGGCAAATGTATCGCACGTCAGGAGAATGATGAAACGGGTAGGAAGAATAGGTGCCATCGGTGTTGCTTGACAGGCACCAGTCCAGCGACTCGCTCCATGATCCATGTATAGATTCCGACATCATCCCGTAGGTCACTGAATAGAGATCGGCGTGTTCGACTTCAGAGAAGATTTGGTAGAAAGTCTTGCCTTGGAGTTTCCAGTTATTGTCCTTTTGCGCTTGAAAATCGGTTGGTTGTAATTTCTCAATCGCCAACTTCTCGCGCACTGACTTTAGCAACCGTTGGCCAGCCTTAGTTTCAAAGAACGGGGAGCCAGCTTCCAACTGCCTTAGAATTCGCAGTCGGTCTTTATAGGAGCACTTTCGGTAATCCTCGATCACCTTTCGATCAGACCCCATGAGAAACGACGCAGTCACTGCCGCTTCGATCAGCGGCCGTTCGAGAACACTGATAATTTCGGCGTTGTCGTCTTCATAGTAGCGGATCACTTCCTTCATTAGCTTCCAAACCTTGACCAGAAGCCCAAGGATAGGTGCGTCGTCCAAACTGAACCCACTGGGGTTGCGGACTGTGTTCCGAATCCGCGTGATACAGTCATAGATTGCTGTGACGTCTTTGAAGAAAGTTAGAGCGAGCCGGTTTAATCCATCTAAGTTGCTGAGCTCTCCCTCAACATATTCGGCGTCATATTTGTCCGTGATTGCCCGAATCTCTTCCATTTAAGACTGTACCGTATTGGCTCATAAAATTGAACCAATTTGCCGCCTCGCCCGCTCTGGGGTTTAATGATCACGCAACCTTCGGCGGATATTATTGATGGATGAATATTGACGCGCACATCTTGCAGACCTTGAATTCTGGTCCCTTGGAGCTAGACCCGCTATCCATCATGACTGCCCTCCCCGAGGGACAAGTGCGCGGCCATCCGTCGCCTCCGGGACCGAGGAAACTTCATCGCTTACTGGCCGGGCGTTGGCTACTGGATACCCCAAGGGATCAAGCCACCCAAGACTGCCGCACGTAATCGTTGGCGAGTGAGACCAGAAGGTGTGCCAATTCACCGGATGAGTCGTGGCAAGGCCCCGTTTTAACCAAAACGATCCGCCAGACCGTAGCTTGTGCCCGTCTGCCTGAGTTCCCCTGCCACCCTACCTGTTGTAATTGCAGGCTGTGATCCCGTAGCTCAGCAGGATAGAGCAACAGACTCCCAAGTATCAAGACCTTGCTTTATTGTGTTAATTTTGGGCCAATCGTGGCATGCGCTTCCAGCGTTCCCTGGTGCTATCAGCCTCTCAGCACCTGCCAGAACCTACCGGACACTGCACAATTGCAGTGCTTGAGACGGTGCTTCTATTGAAACTCCCAAAGCGCTTCAGCGATTTTCGATTGAATGAAGTTACCCCGACAAGTAGGCTTCCGACCAACGATTCAACCGCGGGGGCGTTGCAATGAATAGGGTATACTCTGGAGAACTGCTCCGTGTGTCGAAGTATATGGATCAGGGAGGGAAGCGAAAAAAGTACAAAGATCTCCAAAATTCAGTGAAGCTCTTTTTTCAGCAAGCACGTTACCGGCAGGAGCTTTCCGGTTGTGTTCAATCCGTGTTCTCAAGGGCGGATTCTGACGAAAACCAACCAATAAAATCGGACAAGAAAATAGCAATAAAGCTCCATAAATGGAGAAATGATCCTAGGGACACCAAAATTTATCAGCCTGGAGATATACACGACATCGCTGCCGCTTCAGTGATTTGTTACTATCCGTCCGATCTCGAAAAATTGGTCGACTTCATTAAGGTCATTGGTGGAACTGCCGACTTCAGTTTTCGCGAACCAGACTATCGCGACCCTCAAAAGTCAGCCGGCTACTCCGCGTATCACGTGGTGGTCGACGGGGCGGGACGATTCGCGGGACTAAAATGTGAGCTGCAGCTGAAGACCATTCTGACCCAGGCGTGGGGTACTAAAACCCACGACCTCACGTACAAGCCGGCTGGATCAATTGACCAGCGACTAACGATACATATGCAAAAATTGGCTCAGACGCTCAACCTGCTTGATGAGCAGAGCGAGCTCTTGAAGCAGCTAATCACCGACGCTTGGCTCTTGGATGTAAAGCGCCGGAAATCGGCCAGAATGGCCATGATATTCCAGCTGAAATCAGAGCCGTGCGAACGGACCGTCAACATTCTACATTTCTTCAACGCACATGAATCTGAACTTGCGACCCGTGAGCTTGAGGATGCGATCGTCGGAGAATTCGAAAGCATGTTGGATGCTTATCAAGTCGAAAAGGGTTATGGTGCCAACTATTGTCGACTCATGGCGATTTTCGCCTTAAACCGGGATTACGCAGACCTCAATGATCGCGCTCTGGATGCGCTTGATAGCTGGAGGGACGAAATATCGCTAGCAGTACCGAGCAGCGGTACAGGAGTGTCCGAGCGATCTATTGTGATTCAAAGATCGGTTACCGCCATGGCTCTCGGCGAATACGACGAAGCCATAAATGACGGAACATGGATTCTTGATAGCTTTAAGAAAGAGCATGATGAGCTAGGCATTATAAAAGCCTCGGCAAACCTCGCGTACTTCCAGTCCGAAGCCTGTTACCATCGGCATTACGACGAGGCTATCGGTGGTGGCCTAGTCGACGCTACTGCTTCTTTCAAGTGTGGCACCGATGCTCTTCAACTCATAGACGAGATCGAAGGCAAATCATTGCCGGATGAGGTATTGGGACCAATTATCGACACGCTCGGGGCTGTCCGAATTTGCTGTGGCGAGAGCGCAGATGTCGTCCGTTGCGGCCTCAAAATATGCGCGCGAGCAAGGGATGCCGCATTGGGCAGTGATGCTGAAGGTGTCACTCAAGCATTCTACGATTTGCACGAAAAAAGGGCGTTCAGAAGAATTCTGGAGTTGTCGTGAGTAGCACAAGAGTCGCTACCAACCAGTCGGATATCCACGCATTTTATTTCCCTGCCGCTTTGCGGAATTTGATCTACGAATATTACTTAAGCACGAAATGCGCTAGAAGCTAGGCGAACGTGCGATTTTAAGGTGCGGAAACCCAGCCCCCCAAAATGGAAAAACAGATAGCACGAGCAGATGCAAGCGCGATTTCGTTACAAAGAAGCTAATTCCGAGAAAAATGCAAAGAAAATTGTGAATTGCGCTGCTTGTCGTAGCCTACCAAACAAACTGGATGGCTTTCATGGCGTACGCCGCCAGAGCCAAGCATTTCATCGCCGCTGGATTTTAACACCAAGGCTGGACCACCAGAGCCAAGCATTTCACAAACCTTACGACCCTATCGATTCCGCATTCATCTAGAGACACCTACATATTTCCCACCCCTGCTCGCGGTCTTCACTTCGAGTGGATTCGGGATATTCGAGGCCAAACCAAGACAAAGCTTCGATGAAATATACCCGGCCACACGATTGATTATCGGGCGAGCTCAAACTGACACGCAGCTGACACGCGAACTCTGCAATTGAACGATTTTGCGTGTCAGCTGTTGATCACGAAAGATCACCAGCGCGCTGTTTTTATTGCGAAAGTCATTCGTCGCTCTCGTCCTGATCCGACTCATGGTCGGGCGCATTCAGCCGCCTGATAGCCGAGGGATACCGCGTCATAAATTTTGATGCGCGCGGTCATGGTGATAGCGACTGGTCCGGCAATAATCGGTATCCGATCACGCGGCGATGGACTGACATGCGGAACGTTGTGTCGCATGCGACGACGCCTGTGGCGATTGTCGGTGCCTCAATGGGCGGGGGTACTGCTCTCTATGGCATCAGTGAGGAGTTTGGGTCCGCAGCCCTTGACCTGGTTGATATTGCCCCTGAATCCGAGCGGTCAGGGATGCAACGCGTTCGTGATTTCATGGAAAGCGGACTTGGAGGGTTTGCAAGTCTTGATGAGGCTGCTGATGCGGTCGCGGCCTACAATACTGCGCGGCCAAGGCCGAAGGATGTTTCCGGTCTGATGCGAAACCTCCGTCGGCGATCGAACGGGCGGTGGTATTGGCATTGGGACCCAGGCATGGTGGATCTGGACATCGACCGGTAGCGTGCAATTATGGCATCGACGCTCGAAGGATTGCGGGCGGCGCTGGGTCTGCCGGTGCTTCTTGTCCGCGGTCTTCAAAGCGATGTCGTGACAGCGCAAACCGTGAAATCGTTCCGAAACCACATTCCGGGCCTTGTGGTGGCGGAACTGGAAGGTGCGGGCCACATGGTTTCGGGAGATCAAAACGATGCCTTCAATCAAGCCATCGTCGACTTGTTGTCGGTTCATTTGCCCGTAGCCGATCGGACGCAGCGCAAGTTGACACCTGCGCGTTATGGCTTCGGGGGTGAAGAGGACGTCTAGTGCGGGTTCAAAATAAGCTGCACGGATTGAGTCGCGTGGAGCCAATTTTTGAGGCAATTGGGCGGGGCATGCTGGCCATGGTTCTCAGATGTCTTCGGGGACCACTTATCACCGAGCGGCAGTGGTGAACTGAGTTCGCCGAGGTCCGAAATCGGGCATCATGCCTCGGCAGCAAGTGCTTGCGAGTCGGTTGATATTCGGCAAAATCGTGTCGCCATTGCCCCGATTCCGACCAGGGGTAGGCTAACGACAACGCCCCGTTTAGCCGGTTGGAGCGTTCCCGGCGAAGTGCGGGAGGCTTTTGGGAATCTCGACCCATGACTGGGCGCTATTGCACCATATATGGAGCTGAGGCCGCAGCCAGGTCGTATCATCGAATGTGCCAGCCTTGATGACGGTGATCCCGGGTGTGGCAGGCTGGTGTGAGAAGAGGGCAGATCCGCATTCAGGACAGAAGCAACGTTCCAGATTCGCGCCGCTGTCTGCCGTGTCCAGATAGGTCTTGAATGCACCATCGATCGTGACCGTGCTGCTTCGAGCTATCACGACGAGTGAGAAGGCACTACCCGATTGGCGTTGGCAGTTCTTGCAGTGGCAAACCGCCGTGGCAATCGGCTCTCCTGTCAGTTTGTAGCGGACCGCACCGCACAAGCATTGTCCTGTTCGTTCCATCATGTCTGGTGATCCGCTCCGGGAGCTGAGGTTTGTAGGAATTCATCACTGTGCTCACCAGGATGGGGCGGATGACGCATCTTGCCGCCTTCGTATGCCCCGTAGCGGATTGGCGATCGCATGCTGAAATAGTCACCTTCCGAGGGATGTGATCGCCTTTCGAAGAATCCTGTCGCTTCAAGGTGAGGATCGTTCAGGATATCGGAGATATCACGCACAGGCATGCACGGTATGCGTGCTGAGTTGAAAAGCTCTGTCCACTCCGCCGTTGTGCGCGAGGGCGTCAGTTCTGCGGTGCGCTGGTAAAGCATGGCCTGGTTGCGATAGAGCAGGAGCGGCGTTTCGAATTCGGATCGCGTGATGAATTCTGGCTCACCCAGTACGTCAAATACCGTGTGCCACGCCTGTGGAGTATAGGGTACAATGCTGACAAAGCCATCAGCTGTCGGGAATGGCTGGCGATCCGGGTCTATCTGGCGGGCGTAACAGGCCGAGGCATTTGGTGGATCGAATGTCAGCCCAGCAAGGTGCTCCAGAAGCATGAATTGCGTGAACGACTCAAACATCGGAACTTCGACGAACTGACTTTCGCCGGTGCGCAGCTTGTGGATATAGGCTGCGAGAACTGCCTGAGCGCCATGGAGGCCGGCCACCTTGTCCGCCACGAGCGATGGCAGATACCGTGACTTTCCAGTACCGTCGGCGCGTCCTGTCAAGGTTGCCGTGCCGCTGGCCGCCTGGATGACGTCGTCATACGCCTGCAGACCCGAATAAGGGCCGCCTGTGCCAAAGCCGACACAATGAACATAGATGAGATCGTCGTTGATGGCTTTCACCGAGTCCGGTCCAAAGCCGAGTTTCTCGATCGCCGTCAGGCGCACATTGTGAATGAATATATCTGCGGACTTGAGCAGGTCGCGCATGATTTTCTGGTGTTCTTCCCGCTTCAGGTCGAGCATCACCGACCGCTTTCCCCTGTTAAGCGCAAAAAATCCTGGGGACATGCCGCGTGAGTGGGCAGGTTTGCCGGAATAGCGGAATGGATCACCTTCCGGCGCCTCGATCTTGATGACGTCGGCGCCGAGGTCGGCGAGGATCTGTGTGGCGTAGGGACCAAACACAACGCTTGTCAGATCGACGATCCGGACCCCTTCGAGCATGCTTTGTTTTGCCATTTGCTCCCTCTCTCTATTTTTGGGTGGCGCGTGAGTCACCATCCCTATATCTATTATCATTAGTTATTGTAATTTGTGCTCAGACGGAAGCCCCATGAAGCTGAATTTCCAACCCGAAGAAGAGCGCTTCCGCGAGGACGTGCGCACATTCCTTGACCGCGAGCTGACGCCTGACCTGTGCCGGTATGCAGCGCGCATGACCAGCGTTTACTCGGACAAGGACA
>TARA_R110002051_G_scaffold63765_6_pt1 | contig 11310 bp, 9 predicted proteins | sample TARA_R110002051 | Tara Oceans TARA_R110002051 (sample SAMEA4397023) | marine metagenome | biome: Polar Biome; feature: [MES] marine water layer (ENVO:01000295) within the mesopelagic zone...; material: water (ENVO:00002006), including particulate matter (ENVO:01000060) such as......
CATGTCGCTTGCAGCGATGGAGGCCGCACTCAAACCGCGTGTTTTGGAAACGCTTGAATTGATTGCCCGCGATTTTAGCAAATTGTCAGACATGCAAGATGCGCGGATGTCGGCCACGCTCAACGAGGACTCTTCGTTCTCTGATAAGGCCGAGAAGAAATACCAAAAGCTGCGCTCCGAGATTGTGGTCTTGGTTAATTCACTGCACTTGCACAACAACCGTATTGAAGCGCTGATTGACCAGCTGTATGGCATCAACCGCCGCATCATGTCGATCGATAGTGCGATGGTGAAATTGGCCGACCAAGCGCGGATTAACCGCCGCGAATTTATCGACGAGTATAAGGGCCGCGAGCTGGACCCGAACTGGCTTGAGGAAATGGGCGCCAAGGCAGGGCGTGGCTGGCAGGCGTTGATCGAACGTTCGACTGATAAAATCGAAGAATTGCGCGGCGATATGGCCCAAGTGGGGCAATATGTCGGTGTCGATATTAATGAATTCCGCCGTATTGTGCAGCAGGTCCAGAAGGGCGAAAAAGAAGCCCGTCAGGCCAAGAAAGAAATGGTCGAAGCAAACTTGCGCTTGGTCATTTCTATCGCCAAGAAATACACCAACCGTGGCCTGCAATTCCTTGATTTAATTCAAGAAGGTAATATCGGCCTGATGAAAGCCGTGGATAAGTTTGAATACCGTCGCGGGTATAAATTCTCGACTTATGCGACGTGGTGGATCCGTCAGGCGATCACCCGCTCTATTGCCGATCAGGCCCGCACGATCCGTATTCCTGTGCACATGATCGAAACGATCAACAAACTGGTCCGCACTGGGCGCCAGATGTTGCACGAAATTGGCCGCGAGCCGACCCCCGAGGAATTGGCTGAAAAGCTGCAGATGCCTTTGGAAAAAGTCCGCAAGGTCATGAAGATCGCAAAAGAGCCGATTTCTCTTGAGACGCCAATTGGCGACGAAGAGGATTCACAGCTTGGCGATTTCATCGAAGACAAGAACGCGATCCTGCCGTTGGACAGCGCTATTCAGGAAAACCTGAAGGAAACGACAACCCGTGTTCTCGCTTCGCTCACGCCACGCGAAGAGCGCGTGCTGCGGATGCGTTTTGGGATAGGCATGAATACCGATCATACGCTAGAAGAGGTCGGGCAGCAGTTCAGCGTTACCCGCGAGCGTATTCGCCAGATTGAAGCAAAGGCGCTGCGGAAGTTGAAGCACCCAAGCCGCTCGCGTAAATTACGGTCTTTCCTTGATCAGTAAAAGTCACAAAATCTGTCTTGGGCCATTGGCCTGAGGCACGACGATGTCGCTGGATAAAGCCAAGGCACTGGCCGCAAACGGGCGTATCGCCGAGGCAGATGTCTTGTTTGACAAGCTGCTGCATGCCAAGCCGAAGAATCCAGTCGTCTTGACGACCTACATTCGGTTCCACAACCGATATTCGCGTAAATTTCGAAAAGCAGCTGCCGCCGTAGGAAGCCTAGTGGCACAAAAGCCGAAATCGGCTCAGGTGCAGGCACTGGCCGCCGAAACCTATAGCAATTGCAACCGATTGGCTCGGGCCGAGAAACATGCAGCGGCAGCATTGCGCATTGATCCTTCAAACCCCGACAATTTGTTTATCGCCGCACATGTTGATGCTGCACGCAATCGGCCTGATGTCGCCATTACCAAGTTAGAGTTGGCGTTGGCGCTCCGTCCAGGTCATCTGCCTTCGCTCATTCAAAAGGGGCGTTTACTGCGCGCTGCGGGTCAATTGATTGCTGCCGCCGATTTGGCACGTGATCTGTGGCAATCCTACCCCAACAATATGGACGTCATTAGCCTTGTGTTTTCGACGGGTCGGATTGACGCTGACGACCCCGTTCTTGCATATCTGCAAACGCAAATTTTGCCCCGCTTGGAAAAATCCGGCGGGGTCGCCTATGCGGATGCATTGAAGCTTTTGGGTAAGGCGCAACTGGACGCGGGCGCGCATGACACAGCCTTTGAAACATTTACCCGCGCCAAATCCGCAGCCCCCATGCACCGCGATGAGGCTGCCTATGCCTCGTTTATTCACAACCTGACCAATTCCCTGACAACAGCGGACTATCAAGACGGCACAGGCGACCGCAGTGAGCAACCCGTTCTAATCGTGGGGTTCCCGCGCAGTGGCTCCTCCTTGCTTGAACAAATGCTGGCAGGGCATAGTCAGATTGCGAGCGTGGGCGAAAGTCCTGCATTGCGCATTCTGTGCCAAGCGACGGGAATGCGGTCACAAAACGGCGCTGATATGGTCGCGGCAGTCCGTCAAATCCCCGCGACGGCGGCGCACTCGTTTGGGCAGAGCTATCTGACTGAAACAAAAGGGGAAACTGACGCTGTGCGTGTGATTGACAAGTCACTTCACAACTTTGAACTCTTGGGATTTTTTGCAAAAATATTGCCAAACGCGCGGATCATAGACATGCGCCGTGACCCATTGGATACCTGCGTGTCGTGTTACTTGCAGCCACTTTCGGCGTGGCACAGCTACACTCAAGATATCGGGCTGCTTGGACGCACCTATATCCAATACCGCGACCTTATGGAGCATTGGTCGCAGGTTTTGCCGAACCCGATTTTGACACTCCGCTACGAAGATTTGGTGACCAATTCCGAAGTTGAGCTGCGTAAAACCTTGGATTTTCTTGGGCTCGCATGGGAGCCATCTGTCATGGATCACGCCAATAGCAAAAACCACAGCCGCACATTGTCGACCGCGCAGGTGCGCGCGCCCCTGTCCAAAAACGCAATTGGTCGATGGAAGAACTACAAAAAATATCTCGATCCACTGCAGTCTGCGGTCAGTGGCCTCTATCGCGACGGATGGAACGGGCCCTACAGATGACGGTAACCATGGATTTTTTTGGTTAACCTCTCTTGGTTTTTTACACTAAGATGGATGTAAGTCGGTCGTGAAATGCAAACGGGAGGTTGACGGTGAAATTGTTGAAAAACCTGTTTAAGAGCAAAGCAGAGGTTGAGGTCGCGGAAACCTATCACGGATTCCGCATCGTTGCGGCCCCGGTGAAGGAGGGGTCGAAATACCGTTTGGCAGCGCGCGTTGAGATGGACATTGATGGCGCGACGAAAGTTCACCAAGTGATTCGTGCGGACACATTTGATAATCTGGAAGACGCCAAAAAGTTTTCGGTTGCGAAAGCCAAGCAGGTGATCGACGAAAACGGCAAGGCGCTGTTTAAGCAGCGATCACCCTAACCGACGCTAGGGCCCTTTATCCGCATCAGTTTTAAATCCTTGCGAATGGCGCGGTAGACTTTGCGCCCCCACTCTGCGTAGATTTTTGGGCCGGGGTGGAAGCCGTCGATGCTCATGAGCGAGCTGTCGGGTTTAAAGTCCATTTCGATAAATCGGCAGCGGCGGTGTTTCGCAACGCGGTTTTTGAGTGCTTTATCGAACCGTGCTGCCTGTGCTCCAAGCACCCAGCGCAAAGGTTGTGGTAACAGTGGAAAATATTCCATGTGGGGGATGCCAGATACACAGATGACGTCGGCTTGAAATTTCGTCTCGACCAAAGACAGCAACGTTTCATACTGACGTAACCACACGTGCTGTGGCACCAAACCGGTGATGTCGTTAACGCCGAGTGAGATTGAGACAATGTCAAATTTTTGCGGTGGGGCGTCTTGCAGCCGAGCGATCGTTTCAGCGGTTGTTGCACCCGTCTTTGCATTCACGGACCAATGGACGGTGTTTGTCTGCGACAGTCGTTTGCGCATGTTGCCCAACAGCGCTTCGTCTTGATGTGATGTGCCTACGCCAGCGGCCGAACTGTCACCAATAATCAGAAGCCGCAGGTCCGGTCCGTGACCCGTTACCCCCACACGCCGTCCAGCGGCATCAGGCAGGCGTAGCGCGCGGCGTCGGACATATGTGGCCTGAGCGACCAGCACGGGGAGTAGTAGGGTGCGCGCGACTATGTCTAACATTGGTGATCCTCGGGGGTGTCAATCTAGCAGTAAGACATTAACTGATCGTGGCATCAAAGGTTCCAAACAAGGGCGGCAATTCCGTCAATTCAACGACCTGAGTGAATTTGATGAGAGGCGTTTGGTGAAATTGGCGCAGGGCATCTAAGCAGTGAGTCCGATCAGACACACCATTTAGTACGTCGATTTTGGGACTACCCAATTTGTGCCAAGCCTCCTATAGTCCTGTGGATAAGTGGGAATATACCCACGACAGGCAGTATAAAAACTAAAACGAGGACAGGCCTATGCGTTGCCCCTTTTGCGGAAACGTCGACACACAAGTAAAAGATTCTCGCCCTGCGGAGGACCATGTGGCCATCCGCAGGCGCCGTTTTTGCCCCGCGTGTGGCGGTAGATTTACAACATACGAGCGCGTGCAACTGCGCGATTTGGTCGTTATCAAATCCAACGGTCGTCGTGAAGAATTTGACCGCGACAAGTTGGAGCGCTCTATTCGGATCAGTTTGCAAAAGCGCCCCGTCGAACCAGAGCGCATGGATCAGATGATTTCTGGCATTGTGCGCCGTTTGGAAAGCATGGGCGAGACTGACATTGGGTCCAAGGCGATTGGCGAGATTGTGATGGAAAGTCTCGCGCGTATCGATACCGTGGCGTATGTGCGTTTCGCGAGTGTTTACAAGAACTTCCAAGCTGCGGATGATTTTGACAAATTCGTTTCCGAATTGCGTCCGGATGCTAAACCAGAAGAATGATGCCCGATTTATGGCGCTGGCCCTAAGTTTGGGGCGGCGTGGGATGGGCCGCGTGTGGCCCAACCCTGCGGTCGGGTGTGTGATCGTCAAGGAAGGTGTGATTTTGGGCCGCGCGCGCACAGCGGATGGCGGTCGACCCCATGCGGAGACCCAAGCCTTGGCGCAAGCGCGGTCCGCCGCACGCGGCGCCACTGCCTATGTCACGCTAGAGCCTTGTTCGCATCACGGTCAAACGCCGCCCTGCGCTGATGCGCTTATCGCGGCGGGCATTGTCCGCGTTGTGATCGCGACCGTGGACATTAATCCGCAAGTTGCAGGGGCCGGTGTTGCGCGGTTGATGCAGGCAGGCATTGATGTGACGGTTGGTGTGCTTGAACCCGAAAGCAAGGATGATCACGCGGGTTTTTTTCTGGCGAAATCAAAGCGTCGCCCATTTGTGACGTTGAAGTTAGCGACCACGGTTGACGGGCGCATTGCCACGCGGGCAGGCGATAGCCAATGGATTACCGGACCACAATCGCGCCGCATGGTGCACGCCATGCGCGCGCGCCATGACGCGGTGATGGTGGGGGCGGGCACCGTGCGCGCCGATGATCCAATGCTGGACGTGCGCGGATTGGGGATCGTGCCGCAACCCGTACGCATTGTCGTTTCTAGCGATTTGAATTTGCCCGACGCGGCAAAGTTGGCGCAAACCGCTGATCGTTTCGCAGTTTGGTTATGCCACGGACCTGAGGCCCCGTCAGGTGCGTGGATGAAACGAGGTGCGAAATCTATCCCTACAAGTTTGGTGGCGGGGCGCGTGGATGCTGTTGAAATGATGGGTAATTTGGTTGACGCTGGGCTGACCCGCGTGTTTTGCGAGGGCGGCGGCGCGCTGGCGGCGTCATTGATCACGGCGGGATTGGTCGATGAGATTGTGGTGTTCCAAGGCCCCAAACTGATCGGCGCAGACGGGGTCTCGGCGATGGGCCCATTAGGTGTGTCGCAATTGCGCGATGCGCCACAGTTGACTCTGATCGCGCAGAGCCGGATTGGCGACGACGTGTTGCAGCGCTGGCGACTGAACTAGCGCCATAAGTAGGCGTAACTTGCCAGCAGCCCCTGAAGTTTTGCGCCAATCCGGTTGGCGCGACCTGCCTTGGGAATGTCACCGGTGGCCAACCGTTCGACCACAATTTCAACGGGGCAGGGCAGGCCTGTTTTGGGGTCGAAATAGCGTGGATAGTCGATCAGAACGGCATGGGCGAGCGCGATGATATCGGGTGTGGCGGTGCGCCGTGTGACGGGCATTGCACGATCTTCGGTCAAGCCCCAGCCTGCGTAAAACGGCGTGCCAAGGCAGGTCACTGGGATGCCGCGCAACAAGGCCTCGAACCCCAAAAGTGATGTCATGGTCCAGACTTCATCCACGTGCGACAGGGCGCTGATCGGGTCGGTTTGGGTGAGCACGGCATCGGCCAGATCGGTGGTGTTTGTGACCGTGCCGTTGCGCAAGCCTGCTTCGACGTCGGGGTGTGGTTTGTAGATGATGATGGCGGCGGGGTTGGCCACGCGGCACGCGGCGAGCAGGGCCTGATTGGTATTGATGTCGCTCGCCCCCAGTTTGATTGAAGCGTCGTCCTCGACCTGTCCCGGCACGAGAATACGCCGCCCCTTTGGCAGTTTTGCAACGTCAGTACCACCAACATTATATTTAGAAAGGCCCGCGTGGGTGAGCGACGTAATAAGCAATTCGGCCCGTTTGCGCGCCGCTTGAGACAGGTTCCCGCTTGCGTTGATCAGGGATTCTAACCGGCTGGGCGCGGTCGGGTCGTAGTAGATGCCGATGTCATCGAGTACCAACGATAGCGGCGGGGTCAGATCGGCCCCGAGCCCCCGAGAGCGCAGAAAACCGTCTTCGACACGCGTAATACCGTGAGCGTTGAGTGCAGGTGTGGTTTTGCTAGCCCAGACCATTTGCGGGCCTTGCGTGGGGCCGTTCTTTGTAAATTTCACGGAAGTATAATTACCAAAGAACTTTTGCAGCGGCTTGCGTTTCCAAAGCCGCATTCCGTGCGCGGTCCAGCCTGCGTGATCGTCGCGCCATGCGAGTGCGCTGGCGGTTAATGTCGCGGCGGCGGTTTCAAAGTCGCAGATGGTATCGTGGAACGGGTCATACCATTTGGGATAGAGCAGCATGGCGGCGGCGAAAAGTTGATTGCGGGTCAGGTTGCGCTGCCTGCGGTCCAGCGGTTTGCGGTCATCGCTAAGCCCCCAACCCATATAGAAGGGTTGGCCGAAGACGATGGGTTTATGCCCCGTCAGTATCGCCTCGAACCCCATTTGGCTGCTAACGGTGTAGACTGCCACGGCCCCGTCAAACAGGGTGTAGGGCGAGATAGGGGTGTCTAAGAGATGCACACGGTCGTTGGTGTCGGCCACCGTGTAATAGCCGCCGCGATGCCCTACACTGGTTTCGGGGTGGGTTTTGATGATGATTTGCGCAAAGGGGTGATCGGTCTGCGCGTAAAACAGCATCTCGCGGAATGTGTTCAGGTCCGCGCCGCTGGCCTTGACCGAGGCATCGCCGCGGGTTTGATCAATGACGACCACATAGCCCGGCTCGGGGGCGGGCGTGGCAGGGTCAAAGGCGTTGTATTTCGACAAATGTCGGGTTTTGATCGTCTCGATCGCGTCGCGCGCACGCGCCAGAAGTGCCGCGTCGTCAAGCGGATGATCGCGCAGTATTTCTTCGAGATCGCACACCGTGGCGGGATCAAAATGCACGCCTTTGTGGTCGATATGCAGCCCGATCGGATCGTCTCCGTCACGGCCGGTCAGGACCGAGCGTAAAAACGCGTCTTCGATGTGCAAGAGCGGCGCGTCTGTTTTGGCAGATACCGCTTTGCCGCGCCCCGATGTCGGGCTTTGCCCCCAAATGCCGACCAGATCGCCATTGGAGGGTTTGCCAAGTTTGATGTCAAAGCCGGAAAGCGTCAGGATGCGCCGCACGCGGGTATTTGTCAGAAAGCCGCCGTTGTAGACAAAAAGACGCCGCGCGTTTTCACCCGCGGCGTCGGTTCTGGCCCTGAAGGCCATTGTTTACAGTCCAGCCGCAGTCGAAACGCTTGTGGCCGCACTCAATGATCCGGTCGCCGCCGCGATCGCCTTGTTGAATTGGGTATAAGGCGCCTCGGTGACGTAGACCGTGTCTTCGTCGCGGATTGCGAAGTCGCGGGCCATGAACATGCCGTTGGGGCGCGTCAGGTCGAGCACATAGATCATCCGCTGGGTGCCTACGATGTCGGTGCGTCCCAAAAGTTGACGGGCAATTTCTTCGGGTTCGTTGCGGAACACAAATACACCTGTCGGATCAGCCAAAGTTGATTGTAGGCCGCCAACTTGGGCGATAGCTTCGATGGCCGAGAGTGTTTGGCTTTCGAATGTGACCTGATCTTGCGCGCCTGTTGCTCCCAAAGCTGTAAAGCTGCGGGTGTCTTGTTCAACGATAATCCGGTCCCCGCCGCGCAGTGCAATGTCGTGACTTGGATGGTCATAGAGGTCCTCAAACCAGATCGACCCCGAATAATTGCCACGCACAACAGTGACTTGCGCGATTTCCGGTTTCACGGCGACGCCCCCGGCTGCGGCCAGCATTGCTGACAATGTGCGGGTTGGACGCTCAATTGGGTAGACACCCTGCGCGCCCACGGCACCCACGATTGAAACGGTGGCACCGTCACCTGCAAGGCGGCGCACTTGCACCTGTGGGTCAGGCGTTTGATCGGAGAGTTTTTCAGAGATGATCCGGCGAACCGCTTCGGGCGAATTGCCTGCCGCTTTTACGCGCCCTGCGTAGGGCACGAAAATATAGCCCGAGCCGTCCACTTGGACCTGTTCCAGCACGGTTGCGTTTTGTCCTTGCGGGACCAGCAAGCCGTCGTCGACGTTTTCCCAGATTGTGAGCCCAAGCACGTCGCCTGCGCGGATCGTATCAGACCCCACAATCGCCGCATTGGTAAAACCCGCCGAGAAACCGATTGCGGGCGTTACCGCCGCGATCCGGTTCACGCGGTCATCGACGACCAAGACAAACGCGTCGCCTTGTTCCAGCACAGAGCCCGCGTAAATTTCAGATTTATTCGGCCCGGACCGTGGCAAGCCACACGAGGCCACAAGACCAAGCGTCACCACAAGAGCCGCGCCTTTTGCAAAGCGCAATGTCAGAGAAATCACTGCTCGGTCTCCTCGACCTGTTATTGTTATGCCTCAAGTTTTCTTTTTAAGTTACGGGAATCGTAGTGCAAAAGCTAGCCAGCGCGCGGATTGTTTCCAGATCGCCGGATATAACTGTTGCCCCTATGCCGCGCATCGTCTGCGCACCGCTAGGTGTTGTGTGTGTTTAGGTAACGATCCGCAAGGGCTGGCGTTGCGGCACCTTGCCGGATTTCAATGCGTCATAGGGATCTTCATCGCCAAGCATCATGTCGACGACCTGCCGCATCAACTGCCGCCGCCCCCGCGCCGAATAGAACCCGCCGGGCACTTGGCTGGTCTCCAGCAGGTAGCGCCGGTAATCTTTGTAGGCTTTGCTATCGGGACGCGTGGGGTTGGTGAAGAAGTCGACCAATGTTTGTTCGGATACAAATTCGGGTTTTGCATAGACGGCGTCGCCGAATACTTTGATCGGGATGCCTCGCCAAAGAACCTGTTGTCCTGCGGTGGAATTGACGGTGACAGCGGTGCGCGCATGATCCAGAAGTTGGGCCAGTTTACCGCCGCGCACGTAGTGCACGCGGTCCGCGACGCCGTGATCGCGGGCTAGTTGCCGGATGATTTTACGCAGCGGCGAGCGACCGTTTTCCAATGGATGTGCTTTAAACACCAAATGGTGGTGTTGCGCGGTCCCCTTGGCAAAACCGTCTATGACGACCGCGATGAATTCTTGCATGCGGGTGAATGGCGAGTGTTTTTGGAAGCTTGCGTCATGTTCAAGCTGCATGAGCACGAGATGGTAGGGAAAGCCACCAAAGCGGATGCGCGCAGTGGCAATACGCCGGTCGAGGGCGATGAAGGGCATCAGCAAAAGCCGGCGCGTGTACAACAGTGTCTCGGCGAGAACAGGCAGTTCGCGGTGCCGCGCAAGCTTGCGGTAGTGGCCGTTTCGAAACAAAACGAACCAGTGATAGAGCGCGCCGTAAAAGACATGTTGGCGCATATCGCCCCAATGCGGCGGCGGCGTTGGGACGTCGAGGTCCGAAAGGGCCAGCGTTTTTTGCATTTGCGGCACGGTCAGGTCCATCAGCCGTGAATTACCATTGGTGCCGCCGCGCTCGTAAGTGACCCAATAGGGCCGCATATAGCCTTCTTCAAAGACATGCACGCGCAGCCCTGCGGCTTGCGCATGTGCCACTGCGATAGCGTGGATTGGACGCGTGTCGCCGTAGAGCACGACATCGGTGATATTGTGTTTGCTGACAAGGTCGGCGAAGGTTTCTGGCCAATCTTCGATGGTGCCGCGAAACGGGATATATCCCGGCGCCCCGAACCAAAACGCACGGTCGCCTGCGTTAAACCCGACCCGCCAGATTTCACCACCGGCTGCACGCAACATTTTGGCAAGCCTATGGAAGAAGGGCCCATGCGGTCCTTGCAAAAACAGAAAGCGTTTGGCGTTCGGGTCGGTCACGTTGTGGGGATATCCTAAAGTGGTCAATAAATGCTTATTACCTATCCTCTTGGCAGGATTAAGGCCATTGGCGGGCAACGTGCGCTTGCCATGTCTTGATTGCAACAGTTTCAACCGCTAGGTCAGGGGAGACAGAACAGGAGTGTCATCATGTTTACAGGGATTGTCACAGATTTGGGCGTTGTGCGGGCCTTGGATCAGAAGGGCGATTTGCGCGCCCGTATTGGCACTGGCTATGACATTGTTGGCATTGACCTTGGGGCATCAATTGCCTGCGAAGGCGTGTGTCTGACCGTGGTGGCGACAGGTACGGATGGTGGTCACTGGTTTGACGTGGATATTTCAGCCGAAAGTGTAACGGCCACCAATATCAGCGCATGGACGGTGGGCCGACGCATCAATCTGGAGCGCGCGCTGCGCTTGGGTGATGAATTGGGCGGCCATATTGTGTCTGGTCATGTCGACGGTGTGGCCGAGATTATCAGCATGACGGACGAAGGTGCGAGCACGCGCTTTGTGTTTCGTGCGCCGGAACCTTTGGCGAAGTTCGTAGCGCCCAAGGGATCGGTCGCGCTTAATGGCACATCACTGACGGTCAACGCGGTGGATGGCTGTGACTTTGGTGTGAATATCATCCCGCATACCAAGGCGGTGACCACATGGGGCGATGCCGCGGTTGGTGACCTTATCAACATCGAGATTGATACAATGGCGCGCTATGTCGCAAGGCTGCGCGACTTCGACTAACGCTGATATGGCGCCGCCGCGACGTTGGGTTGACCTTGACCCACGCCCCCTTTCCAATTTCGGGCCAAAGCGGTATTGAAGCCCCATCGCAAGAAGGTGCCCCATGATAGTGACATTCGAAAACCCCGGACCGGTCGAGCAAGACTGGGCAGA
>TARA_R110002051_G_scaffold24435_14_pt1 | contig 11306 bp, 6 predicted proteins | sample TARA_R110002051 | Tara Oceans TARA_R110002051 (sample SAMEA4397023) | marine metagenome | biome: Polar Biome; feature: [MES] marine water layer (ENVO:01000295) within the mesopelagic zone...; material: water (ENVO:00002006), including particulate matter (ENVO:01000060) such as......
GGTTCCGACATCTGCACTACCAAAGGCGAAGACCGGTGTCCCGCCTAAACTTACATCATCAGCTCCTACCACTCCACTTAACGAAGCTGTTCCCGATGCAGTGGCAGCAGTCGTACCATTATATTCCTTATTATCTCCTGTGATTCCGGTAATAGTCAGTGGTATTTTATTTTCAACTACATACGTATTATTATTAGTTCCGGTAGGTGTAGTATTAGTTAATGCATTACCTGCAATGTCGGATATGTCCTGACTTCCAAAAATTCCTAAGGTAACTGTCCCATTTAAACCTGCTAAATCGCCACCAGACAGGGTTATCCTATAAATAGTTCCGCTTAGATTTGTTACAGATGCTATTGTTGCAGTGGTTCCAATTACTGTAAAGTCAGCTATGGAGGTATTACTTACGGCTTCATTAAAAGTCACATCCCATACTAATGCATCTGCACTTGTTGGACTGGTGGTAGGATTTTGTCTGATTACGTTTAAAATTCTTGGTGCTACAGCATCTACCAGTACTGCAGAAGTGGGCCCGACAGCGTTCAAGGTCAGATTTGCATCCTTCCCTCCAGAATCTCTTAGAGTAGCCCCGCTATTTGACAAAGCTCCTACCGTTATGCCATCTAAGTCTAAATCTCCGGACTGAATAATGTATCTAAATTGCAAATTCGCAGTGCCACTTCCTCCCAGAAAAGTTGCCTGACGTGTTGTAAACCCTATACATAAAGACAGCTCAGGTGTTCCTCCTCCTGTGTTTACAGTAACAGCCTCATTAAAATTTACAGTAAAATCAAAATTCTGGTTAGCAATATATGTGCCATTGCTAGGCACACTTACGCTGCTTACTGTGGGAGCAACCGCATTAGATATAACAGTAGTTGTATTGTCAATTGTATTGTCTGTCCCATCATTTATAGTAACCGTAAACGTGGTAGTTTCTGAAGTAGCAGTTCTGTTATCTGTTGGGTTAAAGCTGAGTGTTCTTAAAGCTGTTTGCATGGCCGCAGGTCCTCTGCTGGTAATTGAATATGGACCTGTGCCAGAGACATCTCCTGTAATAACTCCTTTGCTATTATTATCTAAAGAAATGGTAGTCGCAACATTGTCAACATCTGCATCTGCAATTGTTATTCCCGAAAAAAGATTAATTGTAGCGTTGTCATTAACGGTCTGCCCGGCGGTTGTGCCTGCAATAGTTGGAGCATTATTTGAAGAAAGTGATGCTTGTACATCTCCATTAAGTGTTTCTATAGACATACAGTCACCCCCAGTGACACCCGTATTTTCTTCCCAAGTACCTAGTGTTAGGTCTGGTGGGTTTGGTAAAGAAGCAGATGTATTAAAGTATAAAACAAAAGATGTCGTAAAATCACCATCGCCGTCATCTGCTATAATCTCCCAACGATTTAGAGAAGTGTTCCAAGCAATTCTAAATTCACACACTCCAAATCCCGAACAAGGCTGATCTCCTGTTATAGGATTAGTTTGATAAATATTTCTTCCGGTGGCATCTGTTGATTCAAGTGTAAGTATAAAGTCTTCATCAACCGTATATAAGTCACAGGTATTCAAATTTATTTGTGCCGTAGCGATACTATTTCCTACAAATAAGCATAAAATAGCTAGAATATAAAGTTGTTTCATACAGTTATGATCTAGAAGGATAAATACCAACCAAGGCAATGATGTAATGAATACCCACTGAAGGTTGTCTGTTATTAATTGCTGTATTACTTGTAACATTATCTCCTACAACACCCGTATTCATTTGAACAGATGTACCAGATGTGGCATACTCCGGATCGCTAGAATTAGTATTGGCAGGATAATTATTTGAAGGAGTTGCTGCACTACCTGCTACAACCACTCCATAAACAGGATGCGTATGTGCCGGTAAATTGGTCGTATTTAAGACTACATTTTCTTGTCCAAACTTTTCACCAAGTCTTACATTGGAAAGTCCGGGTCCTTGACCATGTTGTACGGGGAGACGCCCTCGGAAATCTGGTAATGCAAAAGTTGTACGACCATCACCTCCATAGGTAGTCCCTATTAAAGAGAACAATGCGTCATTAGAGGATATAGCTAATAACTGCCCATCACAAAACGCCCAACCTCTAGGAGCAAAATTACCAGCAAACATGCGAATCTCACCTACAAATGGTTCTTGAGCTTTAAGCGTTGAACTACACGTCAATAAAAATAAACTGATATATATTAAAATATTCTTTTTCATAATTAGCTTCTTGATGGATAAATACCTTGTAAGGCAATGATATAGCGTATTGCAATTGAGGGCTGCCTATTATTTACAGGCTGAGAAGTCGTTTGATTTACACCTATGACGTCTGTATTCATAAGTACTTTAGTACCTGATTGAGAGTATTCTGGATCTAGGCGTTGAGTTCCTGCAGGATATGCTCCCGTGGGTAATGAAACAGAACCAGCCTCCCTTACACCGCTCATTTGGTGGGTATGGGCCGGAAGTTGGTTAGACGTAATAACATTAGATTCTGAGCCTGTTTTCTGTCCTAATCTAATAGTACTTAACCCAGGACCTGTACCTGGATGAATGGCTGCCCGACCTCGCAGATCAGGTAACGCAAAAGTGGTACGCCCATCTCCTCCATAGGTGGTTCCTAATAATGAGAACAATGCCGTATTAGAGTGGATAGCTAATAATTGCCCATCACAAAATGCCCAACCTCTTGGAGCAAAATTACCAGCAAATATTCGCACTTCACCAAGTATTGGTTCTTGAGCCTGAACTACAGGACATACCGCTATAAATATCAAGAGATATAGGTAAATTTTTTTCATAATATGTATTGTGTTTAGCTTCTTATAGGAAAAAGTCCCTGAATACAAATGATATAATTGGTTCCAATTGAAGGTTCTCTATTTTCCACCGGTTGGTTTGTTGTAGAATTTGCTCCTAATACAGCATTATTCATTTGTACTTTGGTACCTGTGGGTGAATACTCTGGGTCTAGCGATTTAGTTCCAGCCATAAATGCACCCTGTGGTGTTGCCTGATTACCATCATCAACCACCCCATAAACCGGGTGTGTATGTTGGGGGATTTGATTTGTATTTAATACTGTATTTTCAGAACCCAATTTATCCCCCTGACTAACAAGTGTTAGTCCAGGACCGCTACCTGTTCCTATAGCGACCCGCCCTCTAAAGTCTGGTAACGCAAAAGCAATGCGACCATCACCACCGTACATAGTCCCAAGAATTGAATACAAAGCTTGATTACTATTAATGGCCAAAATTTGCCCGTTACAAAACGCCCAGCCCCTGGGAGCAAAATTACCTCCAAACATGCGTATTTCTCCTAAAAATCCTTCTTGCGCGTGTAACAATGGAGACGTAAAGAGAAATACCAATACTGATAAAATTTGTAGTTTTTTAATCATATAATATTAAATATTTAATTACTAAAACTATAATCTAAAGACATTGACTATCTCTAGATCAATTCGAAAAAAGAAATAAACAGAAGCTGTTTATTAAACCTCTTTTCAATTATATATACAATATTATATATATAATTGACTTAAAGCTACTTATCTCATTCATTTTTAATAAAATGTAAAGGTATAGATACATTGCTCTTTAATTTAGGGGATTAAAACCCTTTTAATTTAACATATTTTATTGTTGATATCCTATTTAAAAATGTAAAAACTCCTTTACTCTAAGAACGTATTAGCACATACTTTCAAAACTATAAGTAATAGAATAGTGAGAGTTTATAAATATTTGAAGTATTCAAATATTTATAAAGACAATGCTTACTCGACAAAATAACTTGGATGTTAAGTACATTAACACATTATTCAAAAAAATAATTAAAAACACCATTATTGTTCAATAATGATCATTATTGATCTTAAAAACAAATTGAATTTCATTCGGGTTCGTTGGGTATTTCTTGGGGTATGCTTCAGAGGAAGTTCTGGGGTAATTCTGTAAAGGTTTTTAAAATTACTTTATTCAACGATTGAAATGCAAATCAAACTGGTAGTAGAACCTATATTCTCCCACATAAACTGAGCTAATCTTAATACCACTTTACCAATTATCTATTTTCAATTAAACTTAGCTAGTTTTTAAATCGAGTTATTTTCTAAATGTTTATTCAACTGATTTAATAACATTCTCCATTTATCAAGTGTAGCTTATATTCATTTTTATATTCCCACTACCCTTCTTCCTAAAACTATTACGTCTCTATACAAATGACTATTAGCGATACGATTAGCTCATCCTCAAGATAGAATAGCCAAATAATTGCTTTCGTAACTAATATATTTTAAAGATTTCTTCAAAGTAAACCCAGTGTTAAGAAAATAAGTAAATCGATTTAATACTTAAAGTATACATAATATTTAAATAAGGTTAGGGTGGATAATATTTGATTCATTTGCAACTGAAATTTTAATTCGCAATTAATCTAAATCTATTCTTATACGATAAAACCCTACTTGAATTAGCCCAAAACTTAAAGCCCGTTTCTGTTGCAGCAGAAACGGGGTCTTTAAATTACAACTACAGTACAAATCCATAGTTTAATTCTGATGAATAACAAAATACTCACTTTTATTAAAATACATGCGCGTGTTGCTAAAATTATTGTAGCACTCGCTGTTTTACTTCTCCCTTTCAACTCACAAGCATCTAAATTAGGAGACACAGGTGCTCCACAACAAATACTTACCGGAACCATTTTAGACAATACTGGTATGCCTCTACCAGGAGCTTCCATAATGCAAGTAAACACATCAAATGGTGCATCTACAGATTTTGATGGGAATTTTAAACTTACAGTTTCTGAACTTCCAGCGACAATTAAAATCTCTTATATAGGTTTCAAAACACAAACGTTAACTATAGAAACTCTAGAAACCATAAGTATTCAACTTGAGCAAGATGATAATGCACTTGATGAAGTGGTTATCACAGGATATGGTGAGCAATCCAGACGAAACGTAACTGGATCAATTGCTTCTATTAGTCCTGAAGAAATTACTTCATTACCAACTTCCGACGTTACTGAAATGCTCGAAGGAAGACTTCCTGGGGTTCAAATAATGAGCGATAACAGTCCGGGAGGAGGCACCTCTATACGTGTACGTGGTTTTGGTACAATCAATAATAATGATCCTTTAGTTGTTGTTGATGGAGTACCAGTCTCAAATGGCCTAAATGGAATTAATCCTTCAGATATTGAAACTATTCAGGTACTTAAAGATGCTGCATCTTCCTCTATATATGGTTCTCGTGCTGCAAATGGTGTTGTAGTAGTTACCACAAAAAAAGGAAGCAAAAACGGAAGCTACGCGATTAGTCTGGATGCCTATTATGGTGTACAATCTTCTTTTAATTTGCCTAGAATGTTAAATGCTCAACAATATGGTGATGCATTATGGCAGGCTTATAAAAATGATGGTCAGACTCCGGCAAGTGATATTTATGGTAATGACCCTAACAATCCGGTAATTCCACAGTGGCTTAATGCAGATATGACTATACCCAGTAGTGATGTAGATTGGATAGATGCAATTATGCAAACGGCGCCTGTGCAATCTTACAACATCTCTATGTCTAAAGGAGATGAGAAAGCGCAGCATGCCTTTTCAATTGGCTACTTTAATCAAGAAGGTATTATTAAAAATACCGGCTTCGAGCGAGTTTCAGCTCGTTTCAATTCAAGTTATAAAATTATGGACTTGATCACGGTAGGCGAAAACTTTACAGCATCATACAAAGAGCGCGTATCTGTAGGTACAAACAGTTCATTAGGTTCTATTGTTTACAATGCTTTACAATTTCCTTCTATAGTGCCTATTAAAGATATTAATGGTAATTATGGAGGTAATCCTATTAATGATATTTCTAACCCTTTAGGCAGTCTTAACCGTTCTAAAGACAATAAAGAGAAAAGTATTCAGGCCTTAGGAAATGTTTTTGCTGAGGTAGCTATAAGCGATTTTACAGCTCGCACCTCTTTAGGCTTAGATTATCAAGCAAATAATAGACGTAGCTTCTCTCCTATCTATGATGAGATTTTATCTCAAAATGTCGTGAATTCTCTAAGCACCAGTAACAGCTTTAATTACCAATTAACTTGGACAAATACGCTGAATTATTCTAAGAAAATAGACTTAAATAATCTTGAAGTTTTAGTTGGTCAGGAAGCTATTAAATATTACTATGAAGGCTTTGACGCGTCACGTCAAAACTTTTTGTATGAAGATCCTAACTTTCAGTATTTAAGTTTCGGGACAGAAAATCAGTTGAATTCTGGATCTGCTAACGAGTGGGCTCTCAACTCATATTTTGGTCAATTGAAATATGATTATGATCAGAAGTATTTATTGACCGCTACCATACGTCGTGATGGTACATCTAAACTTGCTAACAATAACTGGGGCACCTTTCCCGCATTTTCTGCAGGATGGCGTTTAGATCGTGAAGAATTCTTTGATTTTGGCGATGCCTTCACATCTTTCCTTATTCGTGGTAGCTGGGGACAAACTGGAAACCAGCAAGTACCTTCTTACTCTACGGTAGATAGTTATAGCAACAACAATGCTTATTCTGATTATGGAATTGATGGCGGTCAAAATAACGTTAGCACAGGACTTACCCAAACGCGTGTTCCTAATGCAGATTTAGAATGGGAGACCTCAACACAAACCACATTAGGAGTTGATTTAGGTTTTTTTAATAATAAACTGCAATTAACTGCGGAATATTTTGATAAAAAGACTGAAAATATTCTGGTTTACAACATCATCCCGTTGACTTATGGGGGAACAAATGACGGTCAATGGATTAATGATGGTGAAATGAAAAATAAGGGTTTTGAATTAGATCTTTCTTATGCTGATAAGCAAGGAGATTTTGGTTACAATATAGCTCTAAACTTAACAGCCTATAAAAATGAACTTACTAAACTAAATAGTATCCCCTATTTAGGAATACCAAGTTCTACCTTACACAGTGTAAATTTTGATCAGGAAGTATCAAGAAGTGCAGTGGGCCAGGCTATCGGTTCTTTTTACGGGCACGTAGCCTCCGGAATTTTTCAAAGCGCAGAAGAAATAGCAAATTATGGACTTCAGCCTAATGCGCAACCTGGAGATCTGCGTTTTGAAGATGTTAATGACGATGGAGTTATTGATAGTAATGATAGAACTTTTATAGGTTCTCCACATCCGGATGTACAGCTAGGTCTTAACTTAAACTTTACTTATAAAAACTTTGACCTCGGGATGTTCTTTAACGGAAGCTTTGGTAACGATTTGTATAATCTAACAAAGTACAAAACTCTGTTTTTTAATCAGGCAGCTTACAATAAAGATAGCGCCGTTTTAAATGCCTGGTCACCTGAAAATACAGACTCTTCTATTCCTAGATTATCACTTGATGATCCCAATAATAACATAAGACCTTCATCGTATTACGTAGAGGATGGTTCGTATTTTAAATTACAGAACATGCAGATAGGCTACACCTTTGAGCCTCAATATTTATCAGGTGCTAAATTAAGAGTATTTGGACAGGCTACAAATTTATTTACCCTAACTAACTATAGCGGAATGAATCCACAAATAGGCCTGCAAAATTACTCATCTAGCAACCGAAATCTAGATATTGGTGTGGATCGCGGTATTTACCCTCCATCTCGCACATTCACCTTTGGAATCAATGCAACATTTTAAAAAGATTTTTTATGAAACGTAATAAAATAACTCAGTATATATTTATTCTTGTCATTGCTATTAACAGCCTGTCTTGCTCTAATGATTATCTAGATGAAACTACATATGGAGAAGTGGCTCCAACAGAAATGACAAAACCTGAAAATGTTGAACGTGCAATTATATCTGCCTACAGTGTTCTTAATGGCCAGTTTGACGGTGCAAGTAACGCCTATAACTCTCCGGCTTCTAATTGGAGTTTTGGAGATGTAGTTTCTGACGATGCGTATAAAGGTGGTGGTGGTACTGGTGATAATAACAACATTCACCAGATGGAAATATTTAATACTAATGCCAGTGTACTTGATGTAGAACGTAAGTGGATGGCACTCTACGAAGGGGTAAAACGAAGCAACGAAGCGATAAAACTACTCAATGCATCTGAAGATTTTGATGCAGATTTAAAAGTTCAACGTAACGCAGAGCTTAACTTTCTTCGTGGGCATTTCTACTTTGAACTTAAAAAGATCTACAACCAAATTCCATATATCGATGAATCTGCACTAACTGTTGCTGACTATGCTAAATCAAATACGGAATTCACATCTGATGAGTTGTGGACTAAAATTGAAGATAATTTTATAACGGCTTATGCCGGCTTGCCAGATACACAAACCGATCTAGGTAGACCTACTAAAATTGCCGCTAAAGCTTATTTGACAAAGTGCTATTTATTTCAGCAAGAATGGCAAAAAGTTTACGACAATAGTACAGAAGTTATCAATAGTCAAAACGGGCTTTTAGAAGATTTTCAAGATGTTTTCTTACCGGAAAATGATAATAGTAAAGAGGTGATTTTTGCGGTACAACATACCGTAAATGATGGTCAACCTAGTAATTACAATGGTAGTATTGGGGATCGTTTGACTGCTCCGGGAGGTCCATTTTACTCTCAATATGGTTTTCACCGTCCTTCACAAAATCTAATCAATACTTTTAAAACAGATGCCAGCGGCTTGCCAATTGAGAATAATATCAATTTGACTGATGCTGATTATATTGATCCACGTTTAGATATTACAGTAGGTCGTCCAGGTATTCCATATAAGGATTTAGATATTCTGTATGATGCAAGTTGGGCACGTGATTTAGCTACTTATGGCCCTTTGGCTCCAAAAAAACGTATTGTTTCAGCAAATTCTCCAGCTTTTGTAAATACATGGCCGTATGTAAACGCCTTGAATTATTACATCATTCGCTATGCAGAAATTATATTGTGGAGAGCTGAAGCTGCAGTAGAATTAGGTAGGCTTGAAGAGGCAAGGACTTTGGTTAATCAAATTAGAACACGTGCTGCTAATACGGAAACGGTTAAAACTTTAGACGGTTCTCAAGATGCCGCAAATTATAGAATTACAACCTATGCTAATACCTGGACTGATAAGGAAGCAGCGCGTGAAGCTGTGCATTTAGAAACCCGTTTAGAGCTGGCTATGGAAGGGCATCGTTTTTTCAATCTGGTACGCTGGGGAAAGGCAGCCGAAGTGATAAATATGTATTTGGAAGTAGAAAAAACACGCAGATCGCATTTAACAAATGCTACATTTACTGTAGGTACACACGAGTACTGGCCTATTCCTCAACGCTACATCGACAGCAGCCCTGAAGGTCTCATTCAACAAAATGAAGGGTACTAAGCATTTTTAATCAAGAGGTTATTGAAGAAATGAATTGATAATTGGAGTTGGTATCCACTCCTTGTCTATAATTCACACTTCTGTAACCTCTTCTTAATTTTATGAATATGAAAACGTTTGTTACATTGGCAATTATTTGTCTCACAATACTACAAGCCCAAGGTCAAAAGGGATATGATCCCACTTTTAAAGCTTCTCAATCGGATAATTTACTTCAGGATAAAAATTTTTACCTTTTTACCGCTCTCCAAAATGATAAAGCTGTAAAACAACTTTTGACAACTAATCCGGTTCTAAAAGTATTTAAGCAATCCCAAGATGAAGCGCTAGCAGAATCTTTACAAAAGCATAAAGAAAATCCGGCTTTACTAGTAAAAACATATTTACTTTCTCAACGAGAGATTTCTGAAATTGGTATTGAGCTCAAAAACTTGGTTCAGGAATCTAACGTTATGCAAAACTTCATAAATAATAATCTTAGACCTTCTGGGGCTTACGAAGCTTTTGCAAACCTTTCAGATGCAAACTATTTAGAGGCGTGTTGGAAATTATGCGCAGCAGGTATTAATCATAGTCTTAAAGTATATGGTCTGGGTGAAGCGCCACAATACGCTTCAATAGACTCTATCTCTTACGATGTTTCTTCTTCTTACTATGAAGGTGCATTGTGGATGTGGAGTGATCGTTTTATACAACAAGAGAACGATAAATCTTCCTTGTTTTTTGAGAATAGTCTCAACTACGCGCTTGCCTTATTGTATATGAACCATCGGGATGAAGCTAGCCGTTATGAACCGCTAGTCTTAAAAGAAAATGCCAAAGCTGCTGCACACGTTAAACACACCGATTTTGATTTATATCCTTATGCTAGTATTTTAGTGCTGGGTAACGGACCTGAAAACTATAGAGACCGCCTTTCGGCAGTGGGGAAATTAAATTTGCAGCTGGGAGTTTTAAAATACCGTCAAAAGTTAGCTCCATTTATAATTGTATCAGGTGGACACGCGCACCCTTTTCGTGCCGAATATGCTGAGGCTATTGAGATGAAAAAGGAACTAATGAACAAGTATCAAGTACCCGAAGAACATATTATTATTGAACCTTACGCCCGCCACACAACCACAAACTTGAGAAACGCAGCCAGACTGTTGATAGCCTATGCTATGCCAGTAAATAAAAAATCTCTTGTTGTTACTAATAATTTACACAGCGACTACACAGGAGATCAGCGTTTCATAACTCGTTGTATAGAAGAACTGGGATATGCTCCTGCTACTATTTTAAAGCGTTTAGATGCGACAACACTAGAGTTTTTACCTCACCTAAAAGCATTACATCAAAATCCATTAGAACCATTAGATCCCTAACAAATACATATAATTTCCTAAGGGAATTTGGTTTTAGTAAATTAATTAAAAGACTAAAAAAGAATCATTCAGAATATAGAATACAGAAAATCCCGATATTAGTAGTTCATAAATAAATAAAACTTAAACTGCTATACCTAAGACATCAGACTTGAGAGACATCCCCAACATATCATTTGAAAGTCAAGATGATCTTAATGATTTTGAGATACTTAAAATTTCTGAGATTTTCGAAAGAATAAGTAAAAAACCAGATCACGATCCCTGCAAACCTCATCGCATTAACTTTTTTGCATTACTGATTATTACAGAGGGCTCTGGAACACATCAGGTGGATCTAGAACATTACTCGGTAGGCAAAGGATCACTCCTAAAAATTGCTAAAAATCAAATACATGCTTTTCAGAAAAATTTAAATTACAACGGGCACTTAGTGATTTTTACTGAAGACTTTGTAGTAAAAAGATTTTCTCGCTCTACCATAGATTATACTACACATCTATATAATTACTACCTCTCTACCCCAT
>TARA_R110002051_G_scaffold30101_3_pt1 | contig 11304 bp, 14 predicted proteins | sample TARA_R110002051 | Tara Oceans TARA_R110002051 (sample SAMEA4397023) | marine metagenome | biome: Polar Biome; feature: [MES] marine water layer (ENVO:01000295) within the mesopelagic zone...; material: water (ENVO:00002006), including particulate matter (ENVO:01000060) such as......
CCGCTTTCGCACATTGTCGCCCCCCACAATCACCACATTATCCCCCAACTACTCCGCACACGCAAGCAATTCCCTTGCATCACACAAGTAATAAACTAAATCTAACCGGGCACAATTATGCCCGAGACGTGCGCTGTCAGTGTGGTATATTACTAGTATGAACAGCGACGGAAGCAACAACAACCAAAGCAGCCGAGGGATTGACAAACAATTTGCAAACTCTCTACAGAATGGTGACAACTTCTTCTGTCAGTGTGATATACTTATAACAGTTGAGGCGATTAAGCCCCGACACAATTGGATTGGACCCAATACTATGGCAACTGCCAACACAAACATTTTTCTCGTAACCAACTCTAACGAAGATAGCACCGTCGCTTTCTCCAACATTGGTACTGCATTGGATTACGTCGCGGACTCCCACGGCGACCTGAACGCGGAAGGTTCCGCGCTTATGTTGGAAGCCGCAACCGGGTTGGTTCCTGCAACCAACAAGGCTGTCAAGGATCGCAACTATACCGGGCGAACCCTACACTTCACCGCAACCGATGCAATCGGTGCTAAGTTGGTTTCGGCTGCACAGTCTAAGTTGGATGGTGCCTTGCAAGCCTGCATCCTCGTGGGTGTTGACCCGTCCGCCGTCGCTATGGTTGGCAACCTTCGCGCTGCGTTGGAAGTCGCGCAGGAATCCGCTAGCGATTCCAACCTTGCCGAGGTTGTGACCTTTGAGCTTGCAATCCTACCACTGAACAAGCGCAAGCATAACAAGCGTTCCTAGAATAGGAACCAACCCTATAAAAGACTTGGATCGCTTCGGCGGTCCTTTTCTTTTGTCTATATTTTTGTTTGCAACATGCAAGCAATGGGTACCCCCCTCCCCCCCCATACCGATATATGTGCCATGCAACTATTCGGGGTTGTGTCTGCGCCTAAGTACGTTTTCAATGCGCATGCCAATTTCCGGACTTTTGGACTTTTTGACAATAAGAGTAATTCCAGCGCTATATAAGATATGGTAGACATGATACGAGAGACAGTGATTATAGCCGGGTTGTCCGGTGTGGCAGCGCTATGGATATTCGCCTTGGTGGGGATGTTGCAAGTAGGATGGAATTCCGGCATTGCACCGATCATCGATGCGATCCAACGAAAGCGCAACTAGGAATGCGACGCAATGCCAAGCTCGCCCATACATGCGCTGCTCCTATTGGCCGCGGTTATAATTCCAGGAGGCCTTCTGGCCTATATGGCATGGCGCGCATATGCCCGCCGAGCGCGCAAGAAAGCTCTAGAAGAGCGCAATATTGATCCCATTGAAGAGCTTCGCGAGGCCTTCTTTGCCATGTATCCTCCTGAGTCCCTTAGAGCCAAAGAAAAGCGTCAGCGACTGGATAGACGACTACGATCGCCTAGAAAAAAACCACCAGAATAATTTTTGGCATACATACTGCATAACTTCTGATGACTTCTGGCAAGATGCCGTCTACTTATCACTGTTATGCGAAACTTCCTACGATCTCATGAAGACTTTACACACGTTGTTTTCTGGATCTGTGTTGTCACCGTCGTAGGGTCAATCGCACACATTACTGCGGCTGTTTTATAAGCCATGCGCTTTAGCTTATCTTCTCATCGTACCGTTGCTTGGAGTGTGGGCGCCACACTTACACTGGGGGGACTTAATATGTATGGGTGGCGTATATACTCTCTTAGTCTTCAGCTGTTGTTATGGGAGATTGAACTAGGCGTGCATTTTAAACAACGATATTAACACTGCGACTGCATGCGGGGGTACCAAAAAATTTTGAGCGAAAATTTCGCGCGTTTTGGACTATTTATAGAAGAGCTAGTCTTTAATGAATTTGTTATCCTTAACAATAGTTACTATTACGGTAATGCTTGCGGCCGTTGCTAGCATGCTTTGGTACCTTTATAAGATTTATCACCTTGGCAAAAAGAATAATGAACTAAATATGGTGGTTCGCGAAATGAGTGAATTACTTGATGTGCTCCAAGCCAAACAAATTACACCGAAAAAAAATTCGCAACCGCCGAGCAACGATTTTCACAACATGTTATCGGGGGATCTCTACGATCCGGGAATTCTTTCTACTCTTTTGACCGTGATCGTTACCAAATACGGGGACCTGCGGATTGGGCTTATGGATTTTGTCAAATTATCCGACGCTGACTACGTTTCAATATATGTTGATACGGAAACCAATGATATACTTCTCTCTCCCAACAGCTCATTGTCGGCAGACGACCCGACCCAATTAATGAACTTTACAAAAACTGATGATACAACTTATAACTAAAGATTCTATTTAGTACGTGAAACCCGGAGACTTGGTAAAGCCCGTTAAGGGCCCTCAAATAGGATTTGTAATTGAGATATTTGACGATCTTGATAAAAACAATCCATGGATCCGTGTCAGGTGGACCCATCCTGCTGATTCTTATCAGTGGTGTAAACGCAGTGGGCTTATAACCATAACAAAAAAGATGGATTTATAAGATCCTAGAGTTTTATGAGTCACGCCATAAATTATTTGATGCAAATTTAATTACTTCTTCGGCTGAATCCGCATTGTAACCATAATCATCCATTAAAGTTTGAACCATTGCATTAAACTTCTTTTTTTGCTTGTTGTCGCGACTCTTGCTTTTGGTTACAATCCGAGATATATCTTTAACAGATGCGACAAGTTTATTTTCAATCGCTTCCCGGAGAGGCCCATAAGACCGCCAATCGATAACTTCATTACGTCTTAATTTAGCGAACATATAAGAAGTTATATCTGCTCGAAAGTTATTTTTAGAGCTTCCTTTGATACCGATCTGTTCCTCAATAGTTTGAAGGAACTTTTCATCTGGCTCCATGTCTTCACTTGTGACGCGATCCTTGACTCTTGTGTTGTTAACGAAAGCTTCGGCATGATCAAGATAATTATTAAAAAGAGATTCGGCCTGCTCTTCGTAGGCACTCACAAAAGCTTTCGTAATCTCTTTTTCTAAAATGGATAGATATTCCTCGTGAAGCGTTTTTTGCAAAAATTGTAAACAGTATTGCCGATCATCGGCGCTGACGATTTGCTCTTTCACTTGCTTAATAAGGGAATCACGAATAGAAATAGGGGTGATCATATTTTTTGTTGAATCAGCCAAAGAGGCGTCGATGGCTTTCATAATAAAGCGCGTAGAAATCCCGGTCATGCCCTCATCTTCTACCTCTTCACGAAGATCCTTAATGTCCACCTTTTTAATAAGGCCTTTTTCTACAATTTCTTCGCCGTTATATATCTTCATTTTTGTTAGCGGATCAACCTTGTTTGATGGCTTAAGGCGCGAAAGTACCGCAAACATAGCAGCAACCTCTAAAGTATGGGGAGCGATATGATAGTCATAATCGGAGCGATCAATCAGCTTCTCATAAATTTTAACCTCTTGTTCAAATTCTAAGCAGTAAGGAATGTTTACGCGAACGATACGGTCTAATATAGCTTCGTTGGTGTGCTCGGATTTAAATTTATTCCATTCTGCTTCATTACAATGCGCGAGGATGACCCCATCAAAATAGATCATAGCTTGCTTTCCGGGAGAAGGAACATTCTTTTCTTGAGTTGCGGTAATCATGGTGTGAAGAAACTCAATTTCATTCTTAAAGACTTCCACAAATTCCACAATACCGCGGTTTCCTACGTTAAAGGCACCATTAAGACTGAGGGCCCGAGGGTCGTCCTCTGGGTAAAGGTCAAGCTTGGAGATGTCTTCGGAACCAATAAGTAAACTTGTATCCTGAGTATTGGGGTCCATGGGAGGTACAACACCAATCCCCTTACGACCGCGAATAGAAAAGGAAGTTTGGGAAATAGGGAATTGGGTGTAATTTCCATCGTATTCATGGATTAAACGGTGACGACATATAGGACATAAATCTCCTTCAATTTTAATCCCATACGAACTTTCAAAATCTTCACGCAGGGAGCGAGGAATAAGATGGAGAGGTTCTTCATTAATGGGACATCCCGCAAGAGTAAAGATGGGCTCACATGATTCTAGGGCCCCCTTGATATGTTCAACTAATGCTGATTTTCCTGCGCCCACGGGCCCGAGGAGGAGAAGCACTTGACGGCTTTCTTCTCCCTTCATGGCCGCAGAGTCAAAAAAGCGCATAACCCGCTCTAAGGAGCGCTCCATTCCAAAAAACTGATCGGAAAAATATTGATAAATTTTAACCGGCTCTGCATTAAAAAGCTTATTGCATCGCTCATTACTTTCATCCAAAGTAATCATTCCGTGAGATATAATTTGATTATAGAGGCGCTTATGGGATAAATCTGCAATACTAGGATCTTTCTCCAATAAATGCAGGTAGTCTTCTAGAATACCACTAAATTTTTCAGTTTGCTTTTCTTCTTGATGTTTCTTTATATTTTGTAAAAACTTTTTCGTAGCGTTCATAAATTTAAAACTCCCATATTTCATTTTCTATTTGTGTTATGATACGAATATTGTCGCCCCATAAAATTTTTATGTAGTCGTATACCTTTTTGGCATACTGGAGATCTAGATCCCGGCCGTCATGTTCATGGATCAGCGAGAGAGTATTGTCTTTCTCAATTTCATCCACATATACTACCGGGATACGGCTAAGTCCCACATTGTTAATTAATTCGTTTCTTACTGACTCCCAGCCCTCAGAGTCGGATATCTCATCAATTGTAGTATATTTTTTATCCTTTTTAAACGAGTAACTGAAATAATTCATCTCTTGCATGAACTCCTGATCTAAATAGCATCTTAAGAAAGTAATATCGTTGTGGATCTCTCGTAATATCATTGCGTTTTCAAAGCCATCTTTTTCTACCAGGTATTCAAAAAGCTTAAATCCAAGATGATAAGGATTAATTTGGCCTAGATGGGGCCTTACTACATTGTTATGTAATTTAATAAATGGCAGGTGCAATTTATCCGGCAGATTAAGTTCGTTGACAATTTTATAATGAATGGTGCATGCCCATCCCTCATTCATTATTTTTGTAAATGCTTGGGGGATAAAATATTTTGAACTTTCCTCTACTATAAGAAGAAGATTGCGCTCCCACTCTTTCAGGTGTTTGCTGTGCTCCGCGATAAACTTTAAAAGATTAAATTCAGGTTCTAATGGGACTTTATCTAAATTGGGCTTATATTTTGCATCGCGGTTCATCTTTTCTTGTTCTACTACTAAAAGCTCTTTGTGGGTTTTATATTTGATGCCCGGATAACGAGGTACCTGATATTTTATGGAATGAGCTGCGTCTAGGATCACCTCTACTTTATCAATTCCAATCGACGGGTCTTCTATGAGCTTCCGAACGTATTTTGCTGCTGCTTTAAACCTGTCGATGATGTGATTTGGATTAGTATCCGCAAACATGCGATTATTTTTAAAGAAGTCGCTGTGTCCGACACAGTGTGCCATTGTGAGGATATGAATATAAAGGGGATTTTCACGCATTAAATAAGCTATGCTGGGGTTTGAATTAATTATCATCTCATAGGGGAGGCCCACCTGGCCCATATTATACAGAGTATGAGTCCTTTCATATTCCTTTCCGTAAGACCAATGTCGATAATGAGTGGGAAGCCCCGTATAGGCCATAGCGCCGAGCATTTCTTGATAATCAATTACTTCATAATCAATGGGGTGCCAATCTAGGCCCAAATCTGCCGCAACGCGAACGATTTTATCGTCCCAATGAGCTAATTCGGCCATAGTCCAGTTTCTCACGGCTTTTTTCCTCCAAAGAGCGTGCTAAATGCGGCCCAAATGTGTTCCTTTTGTCCCACCATTACTTTTTTAAAGCTATTATCGCACAATGGAGTAAGTTTGGCCCATAAGTTTTCCATTTCTTCATTTTTCCATGCCGAAAAAGTTCCCCATGGCGTCCCATGAAACGCATCATCTTCTACTTCGTTATCGGTCATCCCGCTATAATTTTCGTTGATCTCACAATAGCCGGTCAGTTGACTAATCTCTTTAATTTCTTTAAATTTTTCTATACATTTTTCATTGTCTGCATTCCAATTTTCACCATCTCCGCAGTAAAATGTATATATATTCCAGTTGGAAGGGTGAAATTCTTTTTCTATCGTGTCTAATTCTAGTTCTAAGCAACTTGAGACAATGGTACCCCCATATGTGGCCACTTTGAAAAAATCATCTTCATTGACTCGGCTCGCGGTCGTAGAATGGGATATAAAAACAACCTCTACCGTCTCATATTTATGGTTTAGAAACTGATATAAAAGAAAAAAGAAGCTTCTCGCTAGGAATTTGCGGTCTTGTGACATTGATCCCGATACATCCATCAGAAAAAAGATGACAGCTGAGCTATTTTCTTTGATTTTGGGTTTAATATGATGATATTTAAGATCATCTTTGTGAAAGGGAAATCTCTCACCACCCTCAGGGTCATAAGTGCCCACCTTTTCGGCTATTTTGCGCCGGCGAATCTTTCTTTTAAGGGTTTCTTTTTTTGAAAGGCGCGGTCGGATACCTTTAAATCGATAACCCTTGCGTTTTATCGCCTCTTTGGAGATAAAACGAAAATGTTTTTTCTCTAAATCAGGTAATTCTAGATCATTGAACAGATAATCAGCCAATTCTTCCAATGATATTTCTACATCGTAGTATTCGTCGCCGTGTTCGTTACCTGCCTTCCCAGATCCTTGGCCTTCGCCTTTTTCGGCCCTCTTTTTTCCAATTTTTTGCCCTTTCTTGATGGAATGATCTCCACCGGAACCAACCGTTTTGTTTTTTTCATTATTTCCAAAGATAAATCGATATTCTTTTATCCCTTTCACCGGAATTCTAATTTTTTTCTTACCATTTTGACCAATTATGGATTCCTCAGCCACAACATCTTTGATAGATTCCTTGATCGCCTTCTCAATCTTTTTTTTATGGCGGATCCGATCGCTAGCGGCGCGATCAACGATTGATTTATGTTTCCGGAAGACACTCATACATTAATTATCTCAAAGAAGTAACTATTAACTATTATAATTGATATTAGTCATTATGTCAATGCCCAAACGGCTAAAAATGAATTAAAAATTCTAGTTTGAAGGAAAGGTGATCTCTAAGCCAAAAAAATATCTATTTAAGGAGAGGATAATGTAAGAATGGCAAGAATTAGAGGTCTTCATGGCGAAATTATTAAAAATAGGGTCAAAAAGATCCTAAAAACGAAAAAATACGATTTTTTTGATGGAAAGGCCGCTTATAATGTTAATATTGTAGGAATTCGTAATCTTGAAGGACGTCCTAACTATTTTGATGATATATTGATGGTAATTTATCGGGACAATCATAAACGCTGGCTTACTGACTCTTATCAAATTACAACTGACCCCGGAGTCTATTGGCTGAAAAAACCAATGAATGTAAGTGGAACTGCTATTTTATGTCCCGGTCAATACGGCGGGGCCTATAAAATTGACAAACATCTCGGAAAATATGATGCTTTATGCCAACGTGGGGCGCCCATTACTGTTTGGCGAGACAATAATAGAGATTTTCATCACGATTTAGACGACGACAGCAAGGATACGGGCTATTTTGGTGTTAATATCCATAAAGCAGGCCGAAATTCTTCCCAAGTTGATAAATGGAGCGCCGGCTGCCAAGTATTTAAGAATGAAGGCGATTTCGATGAATTTATGACTACAATGAAGAATGCACGAGCTCGGTTTGGTAATAAATTCACTTATACGTTGCTTGAGAGAGCAGATTTGGAGGAAGAAGCAGATGGGCCCTAAAAAAACATTAAAAGATGATGTAGAATTGGCTTTAAGAGCTCTTCACGAAAAGATTGATTCATTGAAAGCTCAAGTAGACAAATTATGCGAAACAACCGGCGAATGCGAGATTGTGGAGAAGGCGCCGGAAGTTGCGAAAGAAAAAAAGTGATTTAATGGAGCTTATTTCAACGCACTTTATTAAAAAAGGCGAAGTAGGGTACCATGGCAACCTTTTTGGAGGTGTGATGCTTGCTTGGCTTGATGAGGCGGCCGCGGCCTACGCGGCTCAAGTTGCTGACAGTCCTCGTATGGTCACCAAGCATATCGCTGGGTTGACTTTTGAAAAACCATGCCGGCCGGGGCAGATTATTAAAATATATGGAGAAGTTGCCAAAGTAGGTAAAACATCTATTACCCTAAACATGGTGGCGCGGCGCCACTCTGTGTATAATGGTACTCAGAGGCCCGTAGTGTCTACACAGATGACCTTTGTGAGAATTGATGGAGATGGTGAAGCAATTCCCATCTCTGAAAAAGTTCGACAAAAATATAGAGATCCTAAAGATTTTACATAACGGCATGAATATTGCTTCCTAGTTAAAACAGGAGGCAATTTATTATGTTACGAATGATTTCGTTAATATTATGTCTGTTAGCCGCGGCGTGCCATGCACCCGTAGACTCAGTTTCTGATAGCCCCGACGACCAAAAAGATCTTTTACCTGCGGATGTGGAAGACGATATATTTCTTTCCGCACTTGAAGGAATCCACGACGTTGACCCGTGGGCTAACCTTCCACCAAGCCCCATTACTTGGAAAACATGTTCAGGCGAAGTTCTAGATCACCCTTGCAACCTTGAGGGTCCAGATCAACGAGGAGACGTCTTTGGCTTATATGCTCTCTATGGGCATCCGATCGTTTTGGACTTCTCTACGGCCTGGTGTGGGCCCTGTAGGAGGGCTGCTGAGCATGCACAGGAAGTTCAGGACCTTTACCGAGATTCGGGGCTCATCTATGTCACCGTTTTAATTGAAACAGTGAACGGAAGTATTCCGACTCAATCGGATGTTGCCGCGTGGGCGAAAACCTACGGTCTCACCGATTCTCCCGTTGTTGCCTCAAGTCGCGAAGTCTTGCAGAGCGGCGGAGGAACTTGGGCCTTGTCGGGGTGGCCAACGTTTTATTATGTTGATACAGAAATGGTTTTACGAGATATTGATAGGGGTTATAACGAACAAGAAGTCATTCACTCAATAGATTGGTTATTGACTTTATAACTTTATTTAAAAGTGTTAACCACAGATAAGATTGACGAATTAAAAATCGGCGATCTGGTAGAAAAGCTTCAAGGCCCTCGACGGGGGACTCTCGCAATTATAACCGATATATGCATGGAGAGTTATTATGAGTTTAATCCATGGATCAGAATTGTGTATACTGATATAACAGGGGGTTATGAGTGGGTTCACAGGAAGGGGTTGAAAATTCTTGTAGAGAACTCACAAGCTTATAACTATTTATAGTAATGTCGAATTTTATATCTATCAGATGGGATCGCTTTCTTACAGAAGGCGAAGCGGAGCATTTCCCGTGGCTCAAAGAAATTCAAGCAACGGACGATCTGGAAGAACAGCAAGCAATTGTAGAATCCGATCGTTTTAAAAAGGTTGGGGGAGGTTCTTTTCGCAAAGTATATCAGCCCGTTGATGATCCGGAGCATGTTATCAAGGTTATTCATGATCCCGACGATTATAAAATGCGAATGAATGAGGATGATTTTGATACAGCCAGAAGATACCCTTTCATTTTTCCAAAAGCATATGCGCATGCTGATGACTTTTCTTGGATTGTGATGGAGAAGACACCACCCCTTATTTATCCCGAAGATATGCAGAAAGTTCTAGATAAATCCTTCCCTGCGGAACAAGAGATGTTACTGAGGAAACTATCCGGTGCAGGATTCCCCGGTGGAGACGGATGGTGGGCCCAGTGGAACCCTGCTGACCCATTCCATATTATGAAGATGATTATGGCGTCTTTTCGTAGCGATAGAGAAATCAGTGAAGCTGCCGACAAAACTTTAGTCACTGCAAGACATGGCCGAGGCACAAGCAAAGATGCTGAGACTGCATGGGAACTACAAGACATTCTGGCTCCCGTCGCTGGGCCGTCCTATCAAGAACTAAGCAAAGCAATGCACGAGTTTGCTATTGATAAATATGAGATTGGACGGGGCAATATCGGACATGACAAAAATTATAATTTCAAGATTGTTGATTCCTCTGTGTTCGATCCTGATTGGGATCCGTGGGATCCGGAGGGGTCGGAATGAAACTCCTACTTGAAAACTGGCGGAAGTATCTGATTAAAGAATTCGGGGGAGATCCTGCCATGACCTCCGATGAAATGGAAGACCACGAGATTTCTCACGCGGCAGACCAGGAAGGCCGCAATTTGGTCAAAACTTTTCGTCGCGAGATCAAAAGAGATATTGGTAGAGCGTGGGGGGCCGACGCCGTTGAACGATTAGAAGAAGAAGCTAAAGCAAAAGCGGTTAAATCGGTAATTCCAAAATTATTGGCTGCTCTTGAATCACCGCCCGGGGCGAACAAAGATCGAGAAGTTAAATATCTGGTATACGTGGCCGCTTCTATCCAACACGATTTTTATGAGGCGACGCCTGAGGAGAAGGCTGCTTTTGTAGCCGATCCAAGTCAAGCAGGCCCCCCTACTCCGAGGCGCCTTGTGGGAACTATTCCAAGCCTGAATATTGATCTCGGAACAATAGAGTGACTGCGATATACCATAATTTTATTTTTATACACATCCCAAAAACAGGTGGTCGGTCCATTAAAAATAGTATCGACGGGGTAACAGATCTTCCCGGTGGTGCGCATAAGACATTACAAGAATTAGTAGATTACGGAGGAGATGGAGTTAACAACTGTCAAGATAATCTTCCTGTGGTATGTTTTACACGCAACCCCTATGACCGTCTTATTTCTGCATTTTACTATCGTTACTATGAGGAAAAGTTTTTATATAGTATGGAAGCGCCCGAGAGCAAGCTACCGGGCGGAGGCGCAAACGGAGAGGATATTTATGTGTCTTTCCCAGCTAGGCCGGAAGAGCGCTCGCGGATCCGGCGACCCTCGATAACAACATTTATTGAATTCATGAAAGATGATGCAAGAGTGGCGGCCGCCATGAAAATGACTTTTTTTCGTACCCAACACTCATATGTGTCCTCAGAAGGAAGCTTAAAATCTCAACACATCTATAAATTTGAAAACTTTGAGAACGATTTCGCGGATTTCAAACAGCGATTTTTCCCACATGAGGGGCGCGAACTTCTACACCTTAATAAGGGCCCCGGGCGCCCGGATTGGAGAAAATTCTTCAAAATCAAGGCTATACGTAAGAAGGTTGCCGAACTATATAAGATAGACTTTGAAACGTTTGGATACTCTACGGAAATCTTATGAAACTTCTACTTGAAAACTGGCGGAAG
>TARA_R110002051_G_scaffold314950_4_pt1 | contig 11300 bp, 10 predicted proteins | sample TARA_R110002051 | Tara Oceans TARA_R110002051 (sample SAMEA4397023) | marine metagenome | biome: Polar Biome; feature: [MES] marine water layer (ENVO:01000295) within the mesopelagic zone...; material: water (ENVO:00002006), including particulate matter (ENVO:01000060) such...
CCATCCGGGGTATGGCTACCTCAGACAACGCAACTCCGTCCGCACTGAGCTCAAATTCATGGGCTCAGGTCGACAACTATCGTCCTGGCAATTTCAACGGTGTGGCCGGCTTGTTCACTGGCGTGCAGCGCTGACGATTTTCGCCGCATGTAAGAGGGTATGACCACCCCTGAGAACCCTCGCTCCGATTTCAACCGCAGCCGCGATGAAGCGCGGAGTCAGATTGACAGCGCTTTGGCTTCGACGCCCGCGTTCTGGATTGTCGCGAGCCTCGTCGTCATCATCGTTGTCGTCTCTATCGTCCAGACATTCATCTGATGGCTGGCGAGGTTATTGGCCGCGCGGCGTCCAGTCTCGGCAATTCCGCCGGCTGGTCTGACAATGCTGCGGCCGCCAAAGTCGGTGTTCGGGGCGAATTGTCGACGGCGAAGATTTTGAACACCTTGGCGGCAATGCCCGACGGGCCGACTGTCATGCACGATCTGCGAATCCCCATTCCGGGGGTCTCCGCAAACATCGACCATCTGGTGATCTCGGGGCGTACCGTGACGATCATCGACTCGAAGGTGTGGAAGCCCGGCTTCTATTGGACTTTGGGTGGCCGCACGTGGCGGGGGCGGGAGCGTTTCGCGCCCGCGGATAAGCGCACCATTCCGATGGCGGTCGATGCCATCGCTGGTCTGTTGCATCGCGAAGGTGTGCGCTCGCGACTGGCGCGTCCTTTGCTGGTCGTTTGGCCATCCAATGCTCGCAGCGCCATGTCACTGATGTTCCTGCGTTCACCTGGCGCGGCGGCGATGTCCGGCGAACGTTTCGAATCTCGCGTCACCGCCCTGATCGGTCTTCGCAAGGCAGATCCCAAAATCGTTGAGGCTCTTCGTGGCCTCGCGATCACAGCACCGAAGAACTCTCGCCCCGCTCGCACTGTCGAGTTTGGTCCTGGCGAACTCTGAAGCACTCCCGGCTCGCGCAGCCGGCACAAAACTGAAGGCATAGAAGAGTCATGGCAGCAGCAGCTCGACAGGCAACCGGTCCCTCTCTCGTCCCGTGGGTTCTTTTCGGCGCGGTCGTCGCAGCCGGAGCAGGGCTTTGGTTTGGCTACCCCGGACTCATCTTGCTGGTCGTCGGTGTCGCTGTGGCCGCCTTCTTGGCACCTCCGGCGATCCTGACGGGCAAGAAGGACTCCAACGGCTTCCCCACTGCGATCTCTCCCGGTGAGCAGGTTGCTATGAATCGCTTCCGCATGTGGGGCGAACTCAAGTGGCGTTCAATCACCCCGTCGGCTGATTGGCTTCCCGGCTGGCCCATCCGCATGTGGTGGTTGGTGTCTTTGCCGCTGTCGGCTGCCGCTCTGGCTTTCCCGTCTCCGGAACTTGGCGAGGGATGGCGGTTGGCCAATGCCCTCGGTGTATTCATCACCATCAACGTCTTAAATGGGGCTCTGCGTCGCTGGACTGCTCCCGATGACCTCTGCGACGGTCCGACTGTCGAGACTGTCATCACAGAGGTGCGCCGCGAACCCAAGACAATCGCGGCGCTTGGCGGCGGTGCGGTACTGGCGATCGTTGTCTTCATCGGCTCGCTGATCGCCGTCGACAAGCTCCACTTCGGATACATCATCGACCCGATGCAGCCGTGGCATCTGGCGACCGCCTTGGCTTTGACGGCTCTTCTCACGGTCGTCACTTTGGCTGTCCGCGGTGCGGCACTGGCTAAGTGGCGGACGATGGTCCGGGTGCGTGCCGAATGGGCTCCTCGTTGGCAGATCGCCAAGATCGACCCCTCGCCGCATCTGATCGACCATTCAGAGCATGGCCCTGTGCAGGTGGACACCTTCGAGGCGCACCCGTCCGTTGGCTCATCGGCGATCTACCCGCTCGTTGGAAAGATCACAGCATCGGTCGGCCCGGGCTCTCGAATCGCTGTTCTCGAATCGCCGAACGTCGACTCTCAGGGGCAACCTGTCGCTGGCTCGAAGCATCCGCTGCGTTTCCGCATCGTGACGTTCATTTCCGATGACATGCCGGACCTGTGCGATCCCGCGGTGGAGGCTGACCAGGCCGAACTGCTGATTGCCTCTGCCGCTTCATGGGTTGCGGATGCAACCGGTGCAGGGCGATGGGTGTTCCTGGACGCTGCGGCTATCCATGATGCTGAACCGGACGAGGATGGAGAAACGGGCTCCGGCGCATGGGTGGCACATTTCTCTCAGCCTGACGGCCCGGACCTGTCATGGATGCGCAACAACGGTCTCGGTGACTTCGGCGCTTCGGTCAACGGTGAAGCTCTGCTCGACCATAAAACGGGCGATGTCTACCTTGGCGCTTTGACGCAGGAGACCACTCGCTTCCAAGATCCACGCATGGAGAAGCGGCTGAAGGATTTGGCGCTCACCGATGTGTGGGGTTCACGTTGGGGCAACATCCTGAAGATGGGTGCTGTGCAGCCCCGTCCGGAGCATGGGGTGTATGCCGAAGCGAAGCTCGGCCATGTCGAGCTGTTCCGTCAACCATTCGTTGTCCAGCAGGGCATGGACCCGTTGGAGTTTTTCAAGCTGGAGCCGAAGATCAGCACGACGCTGAGCGCTGCCCCGTTCGTGTCCGTGACGGGCTTCTCCGGCTCTGGCGACCGTCCGGGTGAACGCCACCCGCAGGCGTTCTGTGTCACCTGGTCGACGCAGCCTGTAGCTTCGAACCCGGACAAGCTTGTGCCCACTGATGGCATGGGGCCCCGCTGGGTTCTGAGCGGACGCATCAATCAGGCATTCGACGCCGCGCGCTTGGCTCGTCCCGAGGTGTCGGATGTTCGGGCGTTGACTGACCGTTCATCGCGAGGTCATGTGTGGGAGATCAAGCTCCGCCTCTACGGCGGTGTGACTTTGGCTGAGGTGCGCACCGCGTCTCAGAAGCTTCGTCAGCATCTGGGTTCCGACTGGCTTCGTGTCGCTCAGGCTCAGGATGGTTGTGTCATCGTCGCCGGTGCCGACCCGAAGGACACCCGCAAGGTCGTGTTCGCACGCCCCGAGCAGAAGAACCGTGACTTTGTGACGTCGCTGGATTGGGAGCAGGCGTTCTCGGATGCGAAGCTCCAGAACTCTGCCGGTGTGCTGCCGCGTCTGGCGAAGTCTGCGGTGCTGCCGTCGAACTCGCAGGTGCAGGTGCTGGACTTTGTACTCCCCGGCGGAACAGATCGCACGATGGTCAAGGGCGCCACTTCCAAGCTTCAGGCTTCGACCGGCAACGCCTTCGTCGAGGTACGCCCAAGCCCTCTCGGTGCCGACCATGTTCAGATGCTGGTCAGCCGTGAGCACCCGCTGCCATCGTCAGCCAGCGTCGATTGGGAGGCGGTGGACTCCAGCGATGGCGCACTGTTCTTCGCCACCGGTGTTGAGGGTGAGCCCGTGGGATTCAACCCCAAGAGCGATCCACACATTCTTGTAGCTGGCGCCTCCGGTGGTGGTAAGTCGGTCAGCCTCCAGGTGCTGCTCTACGCCGCTGTCGTTTCGGATGCCGAGATCTATTTGATCGACCCGATGAAGGGTGGTGCTGACTTCCAGTTCGCGTCACCGTACTCGCGTGCGTTTGCTGCGACGGTCGATGAGGCTGCTGCGGTGATGAAGGCTGTCTACACCGAGGTTCTGCGTCGCCGCGACCTCAACGCCGCTCATGCGGTCGGTGGGTATCGGGAGCTGCCTGACGATGTGCGTCCGAAGCACATCTATCTGGTGATGGATGAGTTTACGTCGCTGATGCAGCCCGATCCGGTTTCGAAGACGGCTTCGGAGGATCCGGAGGTCGAGCGCGAGCGCGAAGAGGGCATTGCGAAGAATCAGCAGAAGGCGTACATCGGAACGATGGCGGGCAAGATCGCTCGTGAGGCTCGCTCTGCTGGTGTGACGCTGGTGCTGGCCACCCAGAAGCTCTCGGCGAAGATGCTCGATGACATCCCGGGTGCGGGCGACCTGAAGACCAACTTGGCGCGCATGCTCATGGGTAATGCGACGTTCGGTGAGAAGCAGTCCGCTCTGAAGTCAGCAACCGAAGCGCCGGAGCTCGGAGATGTTGTCCCCAAGGGCCGTGGGCTCTGGGAGTCGACTGAGGCTAACGCCCGTGTGATGCAGGTGTGGTTCGAGCCGTCGCAGGCGACGTTTGCGGCGAAGTTGGAGGAGCGTCGCGAGAAGCTGGGCGTGGAGCAGAAGCTCGACCTCTCGCCGTTCATGCGCTCGACCGAGAGTGCGGAGCAGCCGCTGCCGAGTGAGCGTCAACGTCCTGAGTTCCAGGGTGAGCCCGAGGTGGTGACGGTTGGCGAGTTCGAGTTCTCTCTCGATGACCTTGACGATCTTGATGGGCTGGGCGAGTTGGAGGATGCTGTGGCGGAGTCGCCGGTGGATGAATCCCCGGTTGTCGCAGTCGAGCCCGAAGCTGTTGAGCTCGCTGTGGCACCGGTCGTCGTGACCGAGCACGAGGCTCTCCCGGCGCCGGTCTACGAGGCTGACCCCACCGTGGTCGAGCAGGGTGGGGACCTGGGCACGACGTTGATTCTCGCAGCCGCTGGCGCCGATGTGGAGGCGTATCGCGACCGGGGAGAACTCGTGACGCTCCCCCAGGTGCAGACGACTGAGGCGGACTTGCACGGCTGGTGGAAGATTGATGCTGCGCTGCTGGCCCTTGACGCCCATCCGGGCACTGACACTGTTGTGTGGGTTGATTCTGAGCTCGATGACGAAGATGACTTGGGCATCCCCTTTGTGGAGCTGGCTCGTGAGGTTTTCGAGTTCGAGGGCTTAGCTTTTGAGGGTCATGCTCCTGTCCGTTCGGCCCAGCCGGCGGAACCGGTTGCACCTGCGCCAAAGGCTAAGCCCAAGGCTGCGAAGCGGAAGCTGCCCGACATCGAATCGCCTGACTTCGCTGAGCCATCCGCTCCGCGGGCGACGACAATCTTCGACGAATTGTTCTAGGCCACACCCGCCCAAAACTGGACGGTGAGACGGGTCTACCGGCGTGCTCGGCCAAATGCGACACGCCGGTAGAAAATTGTTTGGTGAGGTTTCAGAATCTGCCGCACTCATTCGAGATATGACTGCAATTCTGAACCGCACCCCCAAAGGCCAGCCGACAGGTGGAGAGTTTTCCGCTAAGAACCGAGACGAAAGCACCGTCGCCCTAGACATTCAAGTCGGAGACACCATCCGCAACGTACCTGCCCCCGAGTCCCGCGCCATCGTTGAGAACTCGCTCGCCGAGATCGACCGCGCATGGGCTAACGAAGAAAAGACGACCAGCCTCGTCGACGAAGCAGGCCATGCGGGTTCCGCACACGCTCACGCCGAAGTCGTCTCCTACATCAACTCCGACAATCTCCGCGACTACAACTACGAAGCTCAGGGCGAGAAGCTGCTGAATGACCGTCGCGAGGGCTACCGCATCGAAGAGGAGAAGAACTTCACCGGCCCGGGCGAGCTCACCGCGATGAAGCGCCAGATGGTGGTCAGCTACTGCCGCAACCGTGCAGATGAACTGTTTGCCGCCGCAGAATCCGAGCCGGTCGAGGACGCAGCGTCGCACATGTTTGGACGCTCCGAAACGTTCGCTGACCTCGCAATGTCGATCAGCGCACCGTCGATGCCTGACCCCACCATTGACTAACGACAAGCGCCAAGCTGCTGGCCGCCCCGAGGGCGGCCAGTTTGCTGCGCACCAACGCGCTGAAGGTCTTGTGACCCTCAGCCCCATTCCCACGAACACCGACCGCCTATCGGGGTTGCGCAACGCCGCAACTGAGCTTGAGATGCGTGCGGGCTTCGATGACATCGCCGCTCACACCAGAGCACTCTTCCCCGGCTCGACCGGCATAAGACTGAGGCGCAGCGCATTCGGCGAGTGGTGGTTCTCGAATGTGGTCGGCCCCAACGGCCCGATGACCGAAGGCGACAACAAGTTCGCTACCGAAGACCCCGCAATGTATGAACTCGATGACGTCGTACAGCCTGTGCTCGACAAGCTCGGCAGAAGCAACCAGCCGTTCGAGCTCGGCCTCGTCGACGACAACATGGTGATGCACTTCGAGATCGAGCCCGACGGTGACGATATTGCCCGACGCCTCGCAGACGTAGAGGCATCCATGCGATCGCTGAACGATGCTCGCGACGAGCTTCGCAAGGACGCTGTCGCCGCCGCAGTGCGTGCCGACTACCCCACCGGCGCTCGTGTCGAACTCAAGTCGCATGAATATGACGACGGCGGAGAGTACTTCACCGCCTACGGCATCCGTGACCGGGACAACCGAATGCTCTGGAGCCGCGACACATCCGCAGCGGACGAGTTCGCTGAGAACCGTCACCTGCATGGCCTTGTGCGTGACCTCAACCCCGCAACGCTCGACTGGGAATGGGTCGACCACAGCCGGGGAATCACCATTTTTGATCTCTGACAGATTTGCCGCGCATAGACCGTTTGACTTCTTGAAGGGATGACGATGGCTGTGCAACAGCGGACGCACTACGACACGCTCGGCGTGCCCACCAGTGCGTCCGCTGACCAGATCAAAGCCGCGTATCGGACATTGATGCGCAAACATCATCCCGACATCGCCGGACCCGCTGGAGCCGCAATGACGTTGCGGCTCAACGACGCGATCTCCGAGCTCGGCAGCCCCATCTCGCGCACAGCCTACGACCGCTCGATCGCGCCGCCACCTGAACCTCCGCCGTTGCGCGAACCCGCAATGGCGCAACCTCAACGTTCATCGCCTCCGCCGCGTGACCGCACGCCAGCGGCCGAAGACACCTACCGACCGTTGGACGATGAGATCCCGCCCGCCATTCCGCTGCTGCAACGCCGCAGCTTCAAAGCCTGGCTGATCACCGCCGGGACCGGCATGTTCCTGCTGCTCGGCTCAACCCTCTTCTTCTGGTGGCGTGCATTCATCGCCGACCCCACACCTGGCGCCCTTGCCGGCGCCCCGCTACTGCTTGCCGGACTCGCCCTCTTCGCCACACTCTCCGAACAGGGTCGCCTCTGGCCGTGGGTGGTGTTGGGGACGATTCTGGTGATCGCTCCACTCTCGCTCGTCTCCGCCGGGATACTCGGCCTCATCCTCGGCGGTGGCGCGTTTCGCCTGGCGATGCAGCCCCTCCGAAACCATTGGCGCACCCGTCCACTGAACCGCAGGTGAACGCCTGCGGCTTATGCCGCGCACAGATCCTTTGAGCCCGCAGCGCCTTTCGCCGCATCTTCATGGGTGACTGCAACTTGGATAGGAGCTCCCCGACATGATGGGTGCAAATCACGCCATTACTGGCGCAGCCGGATGGGTGGCTTTGACCGCCAGCGCACCGGTACTCACCTCGGGGCTTCTGCCGCTCGGGCCCGTAGGCGTATTCACCGGAGCGATCGTCTGTGCGGGCGCGGCACTTCTGCCCGATGCCGACCACCATAACGGCACCATCGCCCATTCCGTCCCCGTAGTCGGCACCGTTGTTGCCGGCGCGATTGGACAGATGGCTGGCGGCCACCGCCAGGGCCTTCATTCACTTCTCGCGACCGGCGGTGTGCTGGCGTTGAGCTTGCTGCTCGGCGTCGTTCAGGTCGAAACCGAACTGTTTGGCCAGATGCCGGTCGGTGCCGGCGTAGCGACAATGGCCCTAGTGGCATTCGCCGCCAAGGCTTTGAAACTCACTCACGGCTCCTGGGTGCTGCCGTGGATTCTGGGTTTCTTCACCGCCGCGGGGATCATCTTCTTTGCACCCACAGAGATCAACTGGCTTCCCGTAGCGATCACGGTGGGTTTCATCATCCATCTGCTCGGCGACATGCTGACCATCGGCGGGGTGCCGCTGCTGTGGCCGTTGAAGCCCAAACCGCTGCTCTGGTGGCAGGCACTGCCGATACTGAACTCGATCTGGCAGAAGAATGGCTACTTCGCCCTGCCGATCCTGGGTAAGACCGGTTCGGTACGCGAATGGATCTTGGGAACCGCCGTCACCCTCTACGTCACCTACGTCCTAATCTACGAAGGTCTGTGGGCGTTCGGCATCAACCTCACGAGCTTGCTGACATAGTTCAGAGGTTGCTGGCGACGTCGAAGAGCTCGCGGCCGGCATAGCGATCGGCGAGTTCGACGATGAGACTGCGCTGTCCGGCATTCATCTGCGGATCGAAACGACCAGTTGCCCGGAGCTCGGCGAAGTTGAGTCCCAGGCGCACCGCATGGCGGCGGCGTTTGAGGTTGCCGCCGGAGTGCTCCTCGATGTTGCGGCGATACCGGGCGTGAGATTCGGCACCAGTGACGCGGATGCCGGCGAACATCGCCGCGTACCGCGGGTCGACCTGCGCCACCGGCGAGAACATGGCCTCGCACGATTGGGCTGAGCCCCGGAATACGTTTTCGAGAAACGCCTCCAGCGACATCTGCGTTAGATCATCGGCGCCGTCGATCGTCTGCTCGGCACGTTCCACATCGGTGTCGACCACGAAGGTGTCGTAGTCGCTGTCGGCGTGTGCTGTGCCGTAGAGGCGCGAGCCATGCAGGGTCTGGAGTATCAGGGTCACACAGAGTCTGTGCGCGGCATCCCTTCGCCTACTGAGTGTCGGTGTCGTCGGTGACGTACACGCCGGCACGAACCGCGATTTCACGGTCGATCTGCGCACGGATGTGGCGCTTTGCGTAGTACTCAGCTTCGGTGCGGCCTTGGTTGCTGCGCTGGCGGTACTTGCATGAGCAACGCACTTCGGCACCCATCGTGACTCCCCCGCCCCTGATCGGTGAGCGACCGCGGGAGTACATCGAAATGTCGGTCCAGTGGATATTGGCTACGCACTTACGGGCGTCAGCCTCCGCCTCGAACTCCGGGTGAGCACCAAGAAATGTTCGCCCTGCTTCGGACAGCTCTGCTGACTTCAAGCCAGGACGGCCGCCTTCGATGTCGGTCAATGACACCAAGCCCTTTTTGATCAGGGAATGGAGTACGCGGCTGTTGATGGTCGGGACGTAGGGTGCAGTCATCACAAAGAGCTTGGAATCCTCGATGACATCGACCTTGTCCACAGCGACACTCGCGAGGATGCGCAGCCGACCTGCGACAGCACTTTCGACATTGGGTGCAACTTCAACGCCGACGATGGCTTCACGGCCGAGGTCAGTCAACTCGATTACCGCACCTTGCCACGCAACTTTCGACTGTTCGTACGAAAGGTGCCCGGACTCGATCAGCGAACGGATGAAGTATGCGTTGGCCGAAGTACCGTCGCGGTAGTCAGCGAACGGCTCCAGCGTCGACGTGTAGCTGTCGTAGCTGCGGCTGGGGAGGTAAGTGACACCCACTGCATCAGCTTTGGCCAGCGCGCTAAGCAGCACGTCGGGAAGTTCAGTGGTCGCGGTTCGCTTCGTCATACTCACCTTATGCGCGGACATCGGTCATCGTCGTCAAAAAGACTCTAGCTGGCGTCCTCGGCAAGCAGCCGAGCAAGTTCCGTCTCGATTTCGTCCTGGTGACGTGCAGCAACCGTAGCGGTCGCTCGGATGCGGAGCTGCGCGATTCGAGCTTCGTCTTGTTTCGCCACCAGGGCAGCGTGAGCTTGTGCGTGTGCCGCTGCGGTGACGTAGCCGGAGCGCACGTCGCCGAAGTGCAGTGCGTAATAGTCTGGGGTGGCTGTGAACCGGTTGCCGGGATTGACCTTGACGATCGACCCATCTGCGGTGAGGGTGTCGAGCATCCGCTTCGTCGCAGATACCTTGATGAATTGGTTGAACCATCCGTCGACGGTCTTCCCACCGAAGTCTTTTCCGCGAAGCATCCCGGCGGCATCGAACCCGATCAGTTCGGTGAGGATGTCGCGGGTGGAACGCACGTGCGGCTTACCATCGAATGTCATCGTGGTGTCTTCAACCGCTTTGATGACTTGCTCAGCAGTCGGCTCCAAAACTGCGGGGCGGCCGGGAGTGAGGTCAGCGTCGGCCACGAACTCTACGTCGTGACTGGCTGGGTTGAGGCGTACCCCAGCGACCATGATGCTGTCGGGGTAGCCGCGCCTGTACTGGTCGTCAGGCTTCTCGATCGGACCTTCGAACACCCCGAGCTTGGGGATGCTGATGCGCACCCCCGTTCCGGCATGGAGGTCTTCGCGCGTGAGGATGGTCGGGGCGGGCTTCGTCATGTAACTCCTATGCGCGGCATTCGACCATCGGGGCAGAACGACTCTAGCTGTTGAGCTGGCTCCGATGCCGCACTCCTATGTCGCATGAGCACAGCAACGATTATCCGGAAGCCCAAGGGGCAGCCGACTGGCGGAGAATTCGCCACCCATGACCGAACTGAAGCCGAAGTATCTCTCGATACGGCTCCCGCTGCCGAGTCAGTGTGGCGCACCCGCTACGAGACTCCAGAAGCCAAGGTGAAAGCCTTCATGCAGGAGCTGGAGACTGCGGTAGCGGATCTGGAAACCGATGCGGAGTGGCAGCACTATCTGACCACGATGTCAAAGTTCCACCACTACTCGTTCAATAACCAGATGCTCATTGCGATCCAGCATCCCGGAGCTGAGCGGGTTGCGGGGTTCAAGAAGTGGCAGGAGCTTGGCCGTCAGGTCCGCAAGGGTGAGAAGGGAATTTCGATTCTGGCGCCGAAGAAGGCCCGAGTGGAGCTCAAAGATGCTGCGGGCAATCCGATCTTGGATGAGAAGGGTAAGCCCCGGCGGGAACTCCGCGTCATCGGTGTCGCGCCGGCAACGGTGTTCGACATCTCGCAGACTGATGGTCCGGCGCTACCCACTGGCCGTCAGGAACTTTCGGAGGAGCCGCCCGAGGGTCTGAAAGAGGACCTTGAGGGTGCGATCACCCACCTGGGTTTCAGTGTCGACTACGAGCCGATCCCCGGCGGCGCGCTGGGGTTCACGACCACGGACGGTTCAAACCGTGTTGTGATCAAGCAGGGTCTGACTCCGGGTTCGACCGCTCGGGTGCTCGCACATGAGCTGGGCCATATCGCGGCTGGTCATGTTGAGCGTGGCGGCGAATACCATGTGGGCCCCGGTGGCGAGCGGGGCCAGATGGAGGTCGAAGCAGATTCGATCTCCTATGCGATGCTGCGCGCGAACGGGATGTCGCCTGAAGTCGGTCGTGCGAACGCCACGTATGTCAGCGGCTGGTCGAAGCGTGATCCCGCTGCGGTGAAGGCTGCGGCGACGACGGTTTCCAAGTCGGTAAAGAGTCTGTTCGAGTCGACGAAGTGGCGTAACGCCGTTCCGGGGCTGTAACGCCACCTGATGAGGGCATGAAGAAGCGGCGGGGATCCCAGATTGCGG
>TARA_R110002051_G_scaffold48124_3_pt1 | contig 11300 bp, 12 predicted proteins | sample TARA_R110002051 | Tara Oceans TARA_R110002051 (sample SAMEA4397023) | marine metagenome | biome: Polar Biome; feature: [MES] marine water layer (ENVO:01000295) within the mesopelagic zone...; material: water (ENVO:00002006), including particulate matter (ENVO:01000060) such as......
AACCGGTAGTCCAGCGTGTCATAGATTTTCTGCCAGTCGATATCGTAGTTGGAAACCGCATAGGTCTGCCCCGGACGGATGTTGACGAAGGCATAGCCCACAAAATCGAACCGATCAGCGAGATTGGCCAGTGCGCCCTTCACCATGGACTGATCGTTTCCGATCACAGTGATATCCAGCAGTTTCTCGACCCAGTTTGACATCCATACTCTCCCTGTAAATCGCACCCGTTCCGCGGTGGCGAAATGCGTCGGCAGTCAGAAGAACCGCGACGCGCGCGAACAGTGACCTGGTAAAGAATGAAGCATATTCAATTGCGTAAGTTGACCATCACAGGATGGTTTCCTAAATCGTTTCCGCGAGATTGAAAACCTCGGAATTTGCGTATTCGTGGAAAACGTGTCAGCTCACAAGCAAGCCGAAAGATCTAAGCTTCATGGCCTCCGAGCAGGAATCTGTCATTGTTTCGCGAAATGCTCTACCTGGGAGGACCCATCTAGAGCGAACCCATGTTGCAGCTTACCCACGGCACAGAGCAGCTTGCCGCATAATTGCGGCCCGTGTCGGTCGCAGACCGGACGATATCATACGCGCTGCGCTCGAACGTGAAACTCAGGCCCTCGGGGTTATCGGGGATCTGCCTGTCATGCATCGCATGAGCGTCGAAGAGATGACAGCGATCGGCGAAAAGGTCTCTGCCCTGCCGTTGCTTGATACATCATCCCCGAAAGAAATCCTCGACGACCTGCATGAACCAAGATTGTCGTCGATCACTTCGCAGTGGTCGCCCACGTAGCCGCGATCAGGCCGTAAGAGATCAGGAGCACTACGTGCTTTACCAACTTGACGAACTTAACCAACCTCGCCATATATAGTTCTCTGAACGAAGGGTGAGACATGGCATCTCTGAAGTCGAAAACAAGCATCCGTGACGGTGCAAGCGGGCGCGGCAAACCGGGCGCTGAATCCATGGCTTTTTTCCTGACCACAGGCGCCGCCCCTCTGGCGAAGGGGAGAGCCGCCTTCAAGATCAAGATCCCGGACAATGCATCAAAAGCGCTGACCGGCAATCCTAATCGCGTCAAGGCGCTCCTCCAGGAATACGGTCAGGCGATCGCAAAAAGCCGTTCTGCTGGCCGCCCTGTCAGCTTCCGTGTCGATGTCGATTCCGAAGGTGAGATGGTTGTCACTCCCGTTGAGGAGGTGGGAATGACAACGGTGCCTGTTGCAGACGAAAAAGAAGCACTGGATCCGGAGTTGGAGCAGGCGTTGGTGGCCGCGCGCGCGCGGGGACGCATAAAGGCTGCTGAGGTCCTCAGCGGCACTGACATGCTGAATGCCGACGAATTCGCCAAGCTGCTTGGCACGACACGGGTAACGGTGAATTCAAAGCGCCAGAGCGGACTGGTACTGGGGTTGGATGGCGCGAAACGCGGCTTTCGCTTCCCGGATTGGCAGATCGATGCCGATGGCAAACCGTTTGCAGCGCTTGCAACGCTCCACGAACGACTGGGCGGAGCCTGGGCGGTTTACCGGTTCCTGGTGCAGCCCCACGGAGAGATGGACGGACTGACAGGTCGCGAGGCATTGGAGCGGGGCCGGGCCGAGCAAGCGCTTGAGGTTGTCGAGAGCATTGGTCGAGATTTTCGCTAAATGGCACGTGTTCTGCCGCCTCCCGGCTTTGCGAATGCAAGCCTTCACTTCCATACGGTCGCGGCCGGGATTCGGTTCGGTCGCATCTATCTGGGCACGTATCCCGATCCGCTAGGCTTCGGTAAAACGCCGAGCCGTTTCAGCGATCCACGCCGGCGCAAATTCGCTAACCGGTTCGGGGTGCTCTATTTGGGCGATACGGTGAAGGTGTGCTTTCTCGAAGCCGTCCTGCGCGATCAGCGCGATGGGGTCCTCGGTGACCTGCCAATCGCTGAATCCGAACTGTATGACCGCCATTTTGCGGAGATCGAAGTCACCACCCCGTTGACGATGGTCGATCTTCGCGACGATGGGCCGATCAAGATGGGTGTGCCGACGGATGTCGCGAAGGGCTCAAAGCAATCCCTCGCACGGAAATGGGCTGCCGCCTTCAATGAACACGTCAGCCAAGTGGACGGTATCATCTACCCGTCTCGGCTCAACGGTCACACCAACCTTGCAGTGTTCGATCGAGCCATGGGAAAACTGAAGGCCGTCAGCACGATGAAGCTGATCCGCGCGCCGGGTCTGGCTGATGTACTGAACGACCTCAATGTCGCAATTGTCGAACCTGATCCCTGATATTTTACTTGTCGTCGAAGTCGAATCCAGCACTACTTCTGCCCACCAATCCGGGACAAATCGACCCGAATTCCCGCAGTCCCAACCTCCTTTTCGTCTAAGGGCTCCGCTTCGCTCTGGGACAGCGTGGCGTCAGCCGGTTCGTCCGCGGTATCCGGAGCACCTTGCCTCCGATCAACGATCGTTCCACCTGGATCCTCCGCCTGAAACACACTTTGCCCCTCGAACTGGCCGGTGTTCCAAGCGTAAACGGCATCTTCGAAGATCTGTGGAAGCACCTCTTTGCTCGTTGGGTTGCCATACCATTTAGCAACGATGCGCATGATCTTTGAAAACATCTTCGTCCCCATGCGAAGGTTTTCGCAAGGATCGACCAGATCTGGTTTGAGTTCGGATGCGTCCTTCACGCCCACCCCCGCCGGGAACTGTGTAAGGCCCACACGCACGACGGCCTGTCCGACATAATGGCGTATGACCTCCATCGCCTCGCCTGGGGTGTTCGGTTTTGGTACAAGGATGAGCCGCCCGCCGGCTTTGACCGTGACAGCCAGCGGATCGCCCGGACCGACAGCAGCTACGAACTGTTCGACGATGGCGGGTTTCAGCGAGGGGTCGGTGCATTCCGCGATAAAGGCAGCATCCATGACGAAGGCTCCAAAGTTCAGGTATTGAAGGAAATCACAAGGGGGACGCCGAACAGGTCGGACCAAGCTTTGGCGCTCGCGCGCTGGATGGCGACGATGTTGCCACCTGTCGTCCACCAGCCATTGCCGATCAAAACGATCGCATCGGGACGATGCAGCATCGACTGGAGAATGGGCCACAGCAGAAGCTGCTCGTAGCAGATGAGCGGCGCGATCTTTCGGCCCGCGACCTCAACGACAGGATTGGCGAAAAAGCTGGCGCGGGCGCCGCCGGTCTCACCGGTCCATCGCTCCCATGGACGCCACATCGAAACCGGCACGGGCATTCGCTCGTGATAGAGGACACGCCCTCCATGCGCATTGATAGCCACCATGACGTTGTCGTAGCCAACCGCATCGACGACCGCCGCGCCGGCGACCACAGTCACGTAGGTTCCTTGCAGCTCATTCCGCCAGAAACGTTCAAGCGTTGGCGTCCAAAAGCCCAGTGTGCTCTCGGGAAGCACGACGACGGTCTCTCGTGTCCCGGCATCCTTCCGAACATCCGTCACCAGGTCACGTTGACGTTGAAGGGATTGATCGCGGCCGAGACTCGCACCCATTTCAAGGTCGACACCACGCCACCCCTCCAGTAGAACCTGGCTTGTCCCCAATGCGGCGGACCAAAGCCATAGACCTGACAGGGCAATGGCGATAGCCGGCCCGATCCGGGTTACGAGACCGATCAGGCCGGCTGTCAACGCGAAAAGCCCCCACCATCCCCATCCCGGAAACAGTATGCCGGCCGCTGTCAGCGGATGCGCCCAGCCTGTGATGCCGAGCGGCGGCAAAGCAGTGAGACCCAGGACCATAAGATAGCGCGCGGGCTTTGCCCATCCGTGCCGCGCCGTCCATAGCGCCGAATGGATGAGGACAAAGGACGATGCCGCCGCGACCCAGAAGCAAAGCCCCACCCAGAGATCCGCCGAAAAGAACTGGACGACGCCCGACGGCAAAGCCCTTGACGCCGCCAGGAAATAGCCGGCCGCGACGAGGGCCGCTGCGATCCGCGTTGGTGATCGCGCCCACAGAAGCGGGAAGAAGGTTGCCGCAGGCAGCAGGAGCGCCTGGCCGCTCCAGCCGACCGCCCCGACGACGACTGCAAGCGTGACGAGAACGGCCGTGATCACGATCTCACGGGTCATAGGTCAACACTTCTTGCGCAAGACCGAGCACACCTGAAACAGGCACCGGCCCGAAATACCGTGAATCCCATGAACCGATGAAGTCGGAGTGCAAATACACCTGTCCGGGTGGTACCATGCCGCTTCGATCATGCCGAAGAGATCGCCCCTGTGCATCCTTCTCCATCATGCGAGATCTGGAGATTGGCACGCCTTCAATGGCGATACGGTCGGTGACGTCCACGCGCTGTCCCGCCAACGCGATGACGGTCTTGATCAACGGTGCGAACCCGCCGGGGCAAAGTCCCGGACGGAGATATCCGCGCTGCCTCGCCTCGCGCATAGCGGTATTGTCAGGCGGGCACACGAAAACCGTATCCCCGGGCAGGACCGAGCGGGTGAGCGGAACGATGCGCCAGAGGCCGAGCGGCTCACTCGGCGTCGTGTTGATGCGCAGACCACCAATCCAACCCGCCGCAAAGAGGACGGTCAACAGGCCGGTAGCCACGAAAAGCGTGACCAATGCGGAGCTTCGTTGACGAGACATTGTAGTGCGTTCAGGCATCGCCATAATCATTTCAGTGAAAGGCCCTTGGTCTGGGTTTGCCGCGCTGTTTCAGCCTGCTTCAATGCCAGCGTGGTGCGCTCGTGTGCGGCGAGCTGCTGCACGGTTCGCATGCTGTTCCAGGCCGACTGAACTTCGCTTTTCTGGGAAGGGGTCATCCCGGCCGTCAGTTTGTGGAAGGTCTCGCCATTTGCATCTTTTGCCGAGATCGGCAGCAGACTGCGTTCTCCGAAACGCTCGGACACGGCCTTGGCGAAGCCTTCGAGCTCAGCTTTCACGTTTCTGTCTGCCAGCGTATATTCGAGACCGGCAGGAAGATCGTTGCGATCGATCGCATCGCGGATCCTCTCCAGCGTCTGTCTGGCCGATGGAGAGAGGGCAGGGATGTCGACGGAACCCTTGAGACGGATTGCCCGCTCCTCGGCTTCATGTTTGCGCTCTGCCTCGGCCCGAACGGTGACATAGCGCTCGAGGTTTCGCGCCAAGGCAGGCGCGTTGACAAGCGCCGTGTCGCGCGTCGCCTTCTCCTTCGCTCCGGCGAGGATGCCGGTCTTGCCTTTGAGCGATCCAAAGCTTTCCGGCTCAGCTGCGATCTTTGCGAGCGTTGTCTGCGCTTTTGCCGGATCTTTCAGCATGGCATCGACATTGACTGCCTTGAACGCTGTCTCCGGCTCGGCGAAGACTTGGATAAAGCGTGTCGTGACTTCCTGCCACTGCTTCTTCAAACCCGGATCGGCAGCGAGACGATCCTCGACGGCCTGATCGATCGACTTCGGGAACGTCGTGATACCTGATACCATCGGCCTTTCCTCCATGACGGGTTTCGAGGTCGTTTGAATGTTCGAGCGTTTGTGACCGAGCTGTGCGCCGATCGTCGCCAGACGGGCGGTGAGATTGACGAGCTTCTGTTTCTGCCGAACGGTCCAGTCGAGGCGGTCGCGAACGAGGGTGCGCGCGACATTGACCAGACGCAGACCGCGCGCCTCGGCGAAGCGAAGGGCCGCGCGATAGAAAGCGCGCGTCTCGTAGTCGAGCGTCGTTTCCTTGGAGTTCTTGCGCGATAAAAGCTCGGAAAGGCCACCGGCCTTGGCGAAGGATCGCGAGCCATAATAGACGCCGAGATCCTCTCGATGACGGGTCATCGCCACATAGGTCAGGTGACGGTCGAGGGAGAGCGAGGCGAGAACCTTGACCCTGTCGATGGTCGCGCCTTGGCTCTTATGGATCGTCGTCGCGTAGCCATGATCGACGTTGTTGTAGAACCGCTGCTCTATGCTGACAGTCAGCCGGTGCTCGCCTTCGCCGATCTCGGCCACGATACGCCCGGGAGCCGCATCCACGACCTTGGCCAGCATGCCGTTCTTGACGCCAAGCGAGCTTTCATTCTTCAAGAAGACGATCTGGTCGCCAGCGGCAAAATGACGGACACCATCTTCCGTTTTGAAGGCGTGACCGCCATCGACGATCCCTCGTTCTACCAGCTTGGCGCGCGCCAGCTCGTTGAGCATCCTGACGTCGCGGCGAAGGTGGGCGAGGATTAGAGAGGACCGGGCCGGATCGTACTCGCGGTTCCAATCGGAGATAAGGTTCTCGACGGCTTGCGACTTCAAGGTCGATCCCATCATCCGACCGTTTGCGCTGTAGGACTCGACAGCCTTGGCGATGTTGCCGCGGGCGAGGACGAGCGACGCGTCGCGCATCCATTGCTCGCGCTGGCGATATATGGTTTCGAGTTCGGCGTAGCCAATGCGCTCAGTGATGGCGCGGAAGGCCGCACCTGCCTCGATTGGCTGTAGCTGTTCGGGGTCGCCGACCAAAACGAGCTTCGCGCCGCGCAGTGTCGCTGCTTCAACCAAGAGTGCCATCTGTTTCGACGACACCATGCCGGCTTCGTCCAAAACCATGATTGTCCTGTCGTCGAGATGATCTCGACCTTGGTTCCAGCGCAGTTCCCAGGATGATAGTGTCCGCGAAGCAATCCCTGCTTCCTTCTGCAGACCTTCGGCTGCCTTGCCAGCCAAAGCGGCGCCGACGACACGATAGCCCGCCGATTCCCAAGCCTCGCACGCCGCCTTCATCATCGTGGTCTTGCCGGCGCCGGCGCGCCCGATCACGGCTCCGATACGTGCCGGCCCCACGACATGCTCGATCGCCGCTTTCTGCTCATCCGACAGCCGCGTGTGGCGCGAGAATGTGTTCTTGAGAACGGCCTCGCGAACGCCATGGGAACTGCGCCCGGACAGCCAGATAGAACGGTTGGCCATCTCGGCTTCAAGGCGGATCATCTCACGCGTGGTGAACCGCGCCGGCGTACGCATGCCTGTGCCGAAATCAATCCGCTCCCGGTCGAGACGTAGCACATCAGGACCCTGCATGATCCGCGCCATCAGGTTCTGGAAGAGGGCGGCATCATCGATATAGCGATGGAGAACCTTTGCCACGTCCTGGTTGTCGAACACGCTTTTCTCACGGGTGATGAGATCGAGCACGATGGCGGGATTGCGCCCGATCCGGCTCGCGTTCTCAGCGCGACGCTCTTCCTGCAACTCCAGACGTTCGAGCGCTGCTTTCTCGTCCGCACCCTCCGCCTTACGCTCGATCGCCTTGGCACCTACGCCGAGATGGATCGTTGGCGTCAGCTCGACACCCTGTTTCTCGAAGGACCGGCCATCGATCCTGATATCGAGTCCGGCAAGCGCGAGATGCCGGTTCTGGCAGGCGAACCAGCCGTCGCGAAACGCATTGAAATCATCCAGCCCACCGGCCCATATCTCGTAGACAATCTTGCCGCTATCGTTGCGCAGCGCATCCCCATCCGCGCCGATGACAGCGACCTTCTTCGATCCGAAACCGTCTTCGGTCATCGGCCGCAATGTCGTCATCAAGTGGACATGCGGGTTGCCGGGTGCATCGTGATAGACCCAGTCTGCGACCATACCCTTCGTCGTGATGTGCTCGGAAACGAAGTCTTGCATCAGCGCGATGTTCTGCTCGGAGGAGAGCTCGATCGGCAGCGCGATGGTGATGTCCTTGGCGAGCTGGGCATCCACTCGTTTCTCGAACACCTCGACCTTGTTCCAGAACGCTTCCGAGGCTCCCGAGACCGAGCGATTGGCGATCATGGCGCGCAGCCAGTCTGGCGCATCGGCAGGGATCACGAACTCCTCGTGCAGAAGCCCCTGCTTCCTCGTGTAGTCGATTGTGCGTGCTTCCCGCTCATAGTCCATCCTGGCGCAGTGCCGGTAGGCCGCAGACAGCACTGCGCTGCGGCCAGAGCCACGGGCGACGATGCTGACTGAGAAATGCGGGACGGCCACGGGCGGAGCACTCCTTCTTACGAACGAAATCAAAAGGTTGATCGCAAGGAGTGGCCCCGCCAGGGGGCAAACGCAGAACGTCGCGTCAGCGACGTATAATTGCGCCCTTGGATCCGCTCTTGTCGAGCGGCGGGATCATTCGCCAAATGCTGACGCTTTGGCGAGGTACAAATTTGTACCTGTCCTGCCGGGAAAAAATCGGGGACTCTCATCCCACCATTCCAAGGATATCACTGGAGATTGCATCCCGATGAAGAAGCCAACGTCGAAAATCCGCGAAGAACTTGCCCGTTTGCAGGAACAGCTGAAGCAGGCGGAAACACGCGACGCCGAACGCATCGGCCGCATTGCGCTGAAGGCGGGGCTCGGAGAGATCGAAATCGACGACGCCGACCTTCAGGCGGCGTTCGAGGACGTTGCTAGGCGGTTTCGCGGAACCAAAGCCGGATCGAACGGAAAGGAAAAGACTGCCGTTGGAGCGACCGGAACATCGTCGGCCACGCCGCACGGCGCTGGCGCGTCTTCGGGCCAAGGTAGCGAGGCTTGAGCGGATGCAGCGGCTGACCACGGCAGAGGCCAGAAAGAAGGATGCTCGCGAGAAGATCGAATTGGGCGGTCTGATCGTCAAAGCCGGGCTGCGCTACGAGAAGCGCGCGCTTCTGCTTGGTGTGTTGATCGAAGCGAAGACCAGGATCAAGGGCGATGAGGCGGAGCGATCCCGTCTGATCGCAATCGGCGCGGAGGCGTTCGGCAATGACAGCGAATAGGATCCTGCTCGCCGTTGTCCCGCCGCTGATGATGATCGGCATTGCACTGACTTTGCCCGGGATCGAACAGTGGCTCGCCACGTTCGGAAAAACGGCAGAAGCGAAATTGACGCTTGGTCGGATTGGCTTGGCACTTCCTTATGTGGCGAGCGCTGCGATCGCACTGATCTTTCTCCTCAGTGCCCAGGGATCGGTCAACATCAAGACCGCAGGGTGGGGCGTCGCTGCCGGATCGGGCACCGTTATTGCAATTGCCGTCGTTCGGGAAGGAATGCGGCTTTCGCAATTTGCCGGACAGGTGCCTGCGGCGAGGTCGATCCTGTCCTACGTCGACCCGGCAACAATGACAGGTGCTGCGGCGGTTCTCTTCTCCGGCATTTTCGCGCTGCGCGTCGCGGTGATCGGCAACGCCGCATTCTCGCGTTCCGAGCCGAAACGTATCCGGGGTAAACGCGCGCTGCATGGCGAGGCGGAATGGATGAAACTGCCAGAAGCAGAGAAGCTGTTCGCAGAGGGCGGCGGCATCGTCATCGGCGAGCGGTATCGTGTCGATCGCGACAGCACGGCGGCACTCTCGTTCCGGGCCGATCTGCCTGAGACATGGGGTGCCGGGGGCAAGTCACCGCTGCTCTGCTTCGATGGTTCGTTCGGATCGTCACATGGCGTCGTGTTCGCCGGCTCCGGCGGTTTCAAGACAACGTCGGTCACGATCCCGACGGCGCTGAAATGGGGCGGCACGCTGATCGTACTTGATCCATCCAATGAGGTGGCGCCGATGGTCAAGGCGCATCGGAGCGAGGCCGGCCGTGATGTGATCGTGCTCGACCCGAAGGATCCCGATATCGGGTTTAATGCCCTCGACTGGATCGGCCAGCATGGTGGGACGAAGGAAGAGGATATCGCTGCGGTCGCCTCGTGGATCATGAGCGAAAGCGGCCGCGCCAGCGGCGTTCGGGACGATTTCTTTCGGGCATCCGGCTTGCAGCTGCTGACGGCGATCATCGCCGATGTCTGCCTCTCCGGTCATACGGAAAAGAAGGATCAGACGCTGCGGACCGTGCGCGTGAACCTCTCGGAACCGGAGCCGAAGCTGCGGGCGCGGCTTCAGGAAATCTACGACAACTCCGAGTCCGATTTTGTAAAGGAGAATGTGGCAGCGTTCGTGAACATGACGCCCGAAACCTTCTCCGGCGTCTATGCCAATGCGATCAAAGAAACACATTGGCTGAGCTATCCGAATTATGCCGGTCTGGTGTCCGGTTCGACCTTTTCGACCGATGACATCGCATCGGGAAAGACCGACGTGTTCGTCGCCCTGGATCTTAAGACGCTGGAGACCCATGGCGGTCTGGCAAGGGTGATCATCGGCTCATTCCTGAACGCCATCTATAATCGTGACGGGGCGATGCCGGGACGCGCTCTGTTCCTCCTCGACGAGGTCGCTCGCCTGGGTTTCATGAGGATCCTTGAGACGGCACGCGATGCCGGCCGCAAGTATGGGATCACGCTGCTGATGATCTATCAGTCGATCGGCCAGATGCGCGAAACCTATGGCGGGCGCGACGCCACCAGCAAGTGGTTCGAAAGCGCGAGCTGGATCAGTTTCTCAGCGATCAACGATCCGGAGACCGCGGACTATATCTCCCGGCGATGCGGAACGACGACAGTCGAGATCGACCAGGTCAGCCGCAGCGTCCAGGCGAGGGGTTCGTCACGAACCCGATCAAAGCAACTTGCCAGCCGTCCGCTGATCCAGCCGCACGAAGTCCTGCGCATGCGTGCCGATGAGCAGATTGTGTTCACCGGTGGAAATGCGCCGCTTCGATGCGGTCGCGCGATGTGGTTCCGGCGAGGCGATATGAAGTCCTGCGTTGGCAATAGCCGCTTCCATGGAAAACGTGGACCTGTGGAAATGAAGGTCTGAGGGACAACCCGGACCTGGAGATCGAGTGATGAGATATTGGGAAGCCTGCGAGGCACAGGTCACGGCAGAAGAGGCCATCGAAGAATGCCGCATCCATCAAATTGAGGCAATCGTTCGCGACAGCGATAGCGCTTTGGTGGATGTCACGACCGGTAATGTCATCGCTCATCCAGACGAGCAAGCCAACTATTCTGGCGCCGACATTCTCGAATACCTGGGATACTGATCAATGGCAGTCGGCTATCGCGGGAGGATCGCTACCGGGGTCGGCGAAGACCACAGTTGGGCTTCGTTCGCTTCAGCGAATAGAGCCGTACGCCAAAGGCGGACCGCCCAGTGCTCCTTCTGTCCATACTTCACAAAATTGAATCGTTCCGCAACCATCGATTCACAACTGTCGTTGGACGCACGGACCCGATTGAGCGATTCTCTCACCATGATCGCCCAGCTCTATCACCTTTATATCGAACGCACGGATGCTGAGAAGAATATGGCGCGTTTCTATGCCATATCGATTGAGCCGACCCTCTTCGGAGAGGTCTGTCTTATGCGGCGTTGGGGACGCATCGGAACCAGAGGTCAGCTAAAGGTTCATCACTTCGAGCGAGAAGAGGAGGCGGTGGAGCTCTTTCTGGAACTCATTTCT
>TARA_R110002051_G_scaffold272542_1_pt1 | contig 11298 bp, 20 predicted proteins | sample TARA_R110002051 | Tara Oceans TARA_R110002051 (sample SAMEA4397023) | marine metagenome | biome: Polar Biome; feature: [MES] marine water layer (ENVO:01000295) within the mesopelagic zone...; material: water (ENVO:00002006), including particulate matter (ENVO:01000060) such...
AGATTTGGATCTGTCAACACTATGTGTTTAACAATTCCATATCTACTACTCTTCTTGTACATGATCTTTTAATATTCTAAGCAAAGCTATATTACTATCTAACTCTGCTTGAAGATCAAGATCTCTCAAGAAAAACTTTTCATTCATATAAGGACCAAAATGTTTATGTACATTTTGATTCTTAAACCCTCTATATTCTGATTTGATAAGTTCTATTGATAATCTAGGCATCTTTTAATGTTTTAGATTTAAGAACTTCTTCAGTTTTAATTGTATCAACATAATCTATCATATTTTCTGCTTTATATTTAAAATAAGGTATTCTTCCTTTATTAAACTTGATTGCATATAATGGATTAACTGTCTCTTCTTTTAATTTAAGCTTCCTATCCTTATCATGATATAATAAGTTTACTTTAATTTGAGAATAAAATGGATCAAATGGTTTTTTACTACTACTCCAAGAGTTATCTCCTATAACTTCTGCAAAGACATATCCTGGTTTAAGTTTATTGGGTAATAATCCCATATCATTAAGTATATCTTCTTCATATTCTGTACCTTCATGATAACTTGGTGGTTTTACAAGTGCATAATCTCCTACTTTTAAGACTTTATACTCCTCTTCCATTAATTGGAGGTGAATTATAGTCTCAATTGTAGATTCTGATAGTTCTTTTAATAAGATTCGGTTAGCACACCCTGCATTCTTTTTATTAAAGAAAGCATTGCTAGCAACTATTTTGTTAAAGATTGTATTAATTACATCTTTATGGATAGTGTATGTTTCTGACATTTTATATAATTTTTTAAGGGTTAAAATCAGAATCAAGGGAATCATACTGAAAACAAGTATGGAAAACAGCATGATTCCCTGATCTTGGTTAGTAATTACGACAATTGATAACCAAATTCACAGGACCTAACTATACTAGCATTATTATGAAGTATACTACTGGTATTGTTAGTGGTCCATGGGTGAACCTTTTTTTTTATTTTTACTTGTGTGATTTAAATTCTATACTTATAAACGGTAATAGTATAATCCATGAGTAACCTGCTTCTCTATACCTATCTAGTCCCATTGCAAATCCACATACTGGTGCAAAGTTTACTGTTATTTTAGGTAATAGGTTGGTTTTACTCATATGCATTAGGAAGAATAGGCTATTAAACCATACTATTGCTAGTATTATGATCCATAATGTTAACATTGTCCAACCATCCCATCCAAATGTGTAGAAATAGTTGATAGCTGTTACCGTTATAACTCCTGGTAATATGATTACATAGAGCCATTTGATTAAAGACTTAACGAAAGATTTACATTTATTTTTTTTCATACTTGTTTATTTTAATGGAAGATTATTACATCTCCGTTATTAATACTAATTGTTAGATCATGTGGTATTAAATAGAATCCTTGTTGTCCTATTGGAGACAAAGATATATCCCATTGATCTTGAATATATTGTTGTTGACTATATATCTCTATATCTGGTTGAGCCATCCATGTTTGACAAGGATTTCCTTGATCACACATATTCCAGTTCCATAAATACCAATAATCACTATTTGTAGCACAATCATCATGATATATATCTTCACATTCATCTAAATATAATGTATAGCTACTCATAAACTTATCATGAGCAGTAATATTACTATCTGTATCATAGTAACCTACATATTTCCATTCTCCTGTTACTTGGTCTGCACCACTAATAGAAAAGATTGAGACATTGTTATTTATTAATATGTCACATTCTGGTTGTGTTGATTCTTTCACACAACCTGTTACTAATAGGAGAAGGCCTATTCCTGTAATAATTTTTTTCATTTATACTTATTTTAATTAATAATTTAGTTATACGATCCTGCATACTTCAAGAACTCTAATCTTTCTTGATACTCTATTTCTATTAACTCATTCTCCTGAGCTAAATGTCTTAGCTCTTCATTTTCTAGTAGTACTCTCTCTAGTTCCTCCATTGAAGGACTACCTAATTTACTACGATTAATACTGTGGGTATCTCTCCCATTGAAATAATTTACTTTGAGATAGTGTTCTGGTGTATATAACACAAGACCTATCTTTCCTTTATACTTCACAAAGGATGCTGGTTTTAACATAATGATATTCATACTTGATTTTTTATTGGTTAATGTTTAGGTTAAATTGTTATACTTCAAAGATCTCTGGACCATCTTCATCAGCAGCTGGATCTTGAGATCTCTGTATAAGTTTTAGTTTAGATATTTCCATTCCACTATCTAAATACTTATTATGTACATGTTGTAATGTTCTATAACAATGTGCTAGACTAGTGATTAATTGTTCTCTTTCCATTAACCATAACTGAAAGCCATCAACTTCACTGGCATTTATATTATCCATACCTACAGGTTCCCAGTATCTATAATCTTCAGCTATCTTCTTATTAAGTTTATAGTTAATATCTTGTGATTTTAAGAATCTTTCTGTATTTCTTTTTGCTTGTTCTTCCTTGCACTCTTTATTGAGCTTATGGTCAAACATCATTTGTTTGAACCATTTGATTAGAATTTTCATACTTATTTATTTTTGATTAATATTTGATTAATGTTGCGGGTACTATGGCTCTTATCCTATAAAGGAAGAGACAACATACCATGAGTGTAGTTATGTAGTAGTAACACCTGTATTGTTGCTAGTGTTAGCTATATTTATATTATAAGCCACTATAATTGTAATGATAGTGGTAAAAGGTGGTAATTAGTGGGTATATGACTACCTATTTAGTGTAAGACACACATAAATAAATAAAATACCATCAGTTATTGATTAAAAAGGGGAGATAGTAACCTCCCCTCTCTATTTACACTGATTCAACCCACTTAAGTGATGTTTCCTCTCCTGTTTGTTGATCTATCACTGGATTATCACTCAATCTAAACCCTGGTAAAGGATCTCCACCATTTAGTTTAGACTGTAATTGTTTGATTGTAGGGTGATCTGACCTCATTACCTTGTTAGTTTCTGGGTCTATAAGACTTAAAACTCCAAAGGTTATGTTGTTCTGACCTCTTGTGCCTACATTTAAACCTGCTATTGATTGTTTCTTTACAACCAACGGCTTATCAGTTACAATTAATGTAGCACTACCCGTGTTCTTGTTAATGTTTAACTTTCTAAAGAATACATTGTCCATAATTACTATAATTTAATTAATGCAAAATTGCACTATATAGCTGGGGAGAAGATAGAAGAGTAGAAAGAATGAGAGAAGATAGCATAACTGCAGATGTTAGAGCAGATAGCAGAGAAGATGGCAGTAACCATGCATTAGCGGTAGTCAGTTAAAAAATCCTTGCCCCGGTAAGGACAAGGATTCTTGCAACAATACATCTGGGTAGTAGTTGTAGCTACTCCTTAAACAATGTAAGTTGCGGTGTTTAAAACAAGCAACAGAGCATTACGCTCTGCTACTTGAGTTGCTACTTAGCCTCTGGGATTCTTAAGTTGTCCCTTATTAGATTAGCTAGCAGCTTCCACCCATCTCAGGTTGGTATCTTCACCTGTGTTTAAATCCACTACTGGATTCTCACTCAGTTGGAATCCTGGCATCTCATCACCTGAATTCAGTTTACTTTGTAGTGCTTTGATTGATGGATGACTAGCTCCCATCACTGTATTTGTTTCCGGGTCTATTAGACTCAGCACTCCAAATGTTACATTACTACTAGTTCTTAAAGCCATCTGCACTCCTGCAATCTCTCTCTTTGTTGAAGAGATAGGTTTGTCTGTTACAATGATTGTTGCAGTCCCTGTGTTCTCATTGATTCTTAGTTTTCTGAAAAATACACTCATTTTTATATATATTATAATTATGGGCTCTCACATCTTTGTGGGGGTACCCGCTAAGCACAATGTAGCTGGGGAGCAGATCTATAGAACCTCTCAAGCATGCCAAACACACAATTTTTAGGGGGGAAAAGAATTTTTTTTACAGTAGGCGGGGGCATATTATAGACTGAAAACTTTTATAGAATTTAAAAAATGACTATATTATTCTTATAAAAGAGCTACTAACTTAATTTAAATACATACTCACACATGGACCATAATAACACACCACCAGAGGAGCAAGATGAAATAATGAGTAAGATTGAACAAATGCAAATGGATCAGATATTATTGGATAAGGCGTATAATAATGCGTGGTTAGTACTTTCTGGGCAGATTACCTTTGATGAACTATTAGGGACAAGCTTTAAAAGACATCAAGAAGAATCAATGATAATGGCATATGATCCAGATAAAGGCCCAAAAAAGGAAGAGTTGGAGAATATGATAGCACACTGGATAGAAGCTGAGGAATATGAAAGATGTTCTAAACTAACCGAAATCTTAAATAAGACGTATCCGCAGCATAGAGAATAATAAAAAGATGGGTTATGACACAAACGGAATTGACAAAATTAGGATTTAAAAGAGTGAACATTGATGACTATGATGGAGATATACCTGTTAATGACTTCTATTATGAAGCACAGTATGGAGAAATTCTTTTTCTTTCCGGATACAATGATGAGGCGGAAGAGAAAGATAAGTGGTTTGTAACTACTCCCTGTCAGACATTGAAGTTCTATTCTTATAATGAGATCAAAACCGTAATGGATATATTTAACCGTAATAAAATTTTTTAAAAATAAATGTCTAAACTTTTTTGATGTAAACTATTTTTGTATATCTTTGTCAAATATTAATTTTTAAAATTATTTAAAATGGCAAAGAAAACCAATCCAGAGTTAGCACATAAAGATCCTCAAATGAGTAAAGAGGAAATGTCTGAACGTAGAGAAGAAATCACAACATTCTATAAGGATAATATTCCTCACTTAGAAATTCAAGCAGATTATGAGATGCTGTTAGCTGCAATAGAGAAAGCTAGAGCAGAAAGAATGCAGGCACAAATGTTCATGGCACAGCAGCATGCTTCTCAAAAAGAAGGGGGAGTAGATCCTAATTCAAAAGAAGGTCAAGAATTTCAAGATGCAATGGCAAAGGCAATGAATCCTGAATCTTAAGTTATGAAACAGTTAAAACGTGGAAGTAGAGGTCCAGATGTTATAACTCTACAGAATAAACTAAAGATAACAGCTGATGGAGACTTTGGACCATTAACTGAAAGAACCGTAGAAAGATTCCAATTAGATAAAGCATTAATGATAACAGGAGTAGTAGATAATGATATGTGGGTATTATTATTAAATCTTCAATCCTATGATGGGGATGAGATAGATGAAGACACTGATCTCAAACATCAGTATATTAAAACTCATTATGATTTATTAATTCATAAGTATCATTTATCAAAGAAAGAATATGTAGAAGGTAATTTTAATAATGAATATATAATGCTTCATCATACAGCAGGTAATGCTAATCCATATGCATGTATAGATCATTGGGGTAGAGATACTAGAGGTAGAATAGCCACTGAATTTGTATTAGGTGGAGTAAATCATAGAAACGGTGATGATGAATATGATGGAATAATGGTTCAAGCTTTTCCAGAAGGTAATCAAGGATGGCATCTTGGAAGGACTGGCTCAGGTTTTATGAATCGTCACTCTGTTGGTTTAGAAATATGTAATATGGGTTATTTGAATAGTAAAACTTATACTACATATGTCAAAAGTAAATGTCAAGAATCTCAAATAGTTGAATTATCAGAAATGTTTAAAGGTAAACTACATTGGCATGCATATAGTGAAGAACAAATAAAAGCCACTGAAAAATGGATCAAATACGTAGGAGATAGAGATCAGATTGATATTAGAATAGGTCTTAAACAATTCATAAAAAAATATGGTCCAACTAAAGGATTTGATTTCCAAGAAGATGCATTCTATGGAAAAGTAAGAGGTTTATTAACACATACCAATGTAAGAAAAGGAAAAATGGATTGTTATCCTCATCCTGACTTTGTTGATATGATAATGAGTTTATAATATGGCAATAGTAAATAAAGTAGATTTTAAAATACAGACTAATATTAATAATTGTATTAAGTACCAAATATTAACTTATTGTTTTTTTGAGGATATATTAATTAGTAATTCAGATCTAAAATTTTTAATGGAATTATCTAAGGATGGTAAAATTGAGCTTACTAAGTTTTGTAAGAATATAGTGGAAAAGGGCATCTTTAAAAGTTCTCAATCTGCTAGAAATGCAATAACTAAAGCTGAAAAGAAAAGACTATTAGTTAAAAATGGTATAAATAAGAAGACAATAACTCTTAATAAGACTATTAATGTTCAGACTAATGGATTAGTATTATTAGATTATAAAGTTTTAGGAAGTGAATCCAAAGAGTCATAAGGATTTTAAGAGAAGAATTGCTGATGAGGTAGGAGTTCATCATACATTAGTAGATGATTTTTTAACTTTTTATTATTCTAAGTTAAGAAGCAAGTTATCTAGTTTAGCTTTTCCTAGGATTAATGTAGATGGTTTAGGGACCTTTTATCTTAGAAAGAATAAACTAGAAAAAGCAATAAAAAGGAATAAAAGTATTTTAGGTAACTTAGCTAAAAGAACTTATGTTGGGTTTGCAAAGAGTGAAGATATTCATACTAATATTATTCAAATGGATAATGCATTAGAACAAATGGAAAAAGATATTTTAAATAAAAAGGAATTTAGGAAAAAAAATGGTTAAGACATGGAAAAAATATTTAGATGTATTTAAAAATATTGATAAGATAACTGAAGGTATAAAAAATAATATCTTTAAGAAGGAACATATAGAAGCTGTAGCTACAGATAGATTTCAATACTGTATTAAGTGTTCTTTATATGATGCTGAAGGAAAGAGTTGTATGGCTCCTGGAACACAACCTTGTTGTTCAGACTGTGGATGTAGTCTAACATTTAAGGTAAGATCCTTATCATCTGAATGTCCTAAAGGATATTGGGATGCTCTAATGTCAGAAGAAATAGAAACTAAATTAATAACCAAAATAAAAGAAAATGGAAGAACCACTAACTAAGTCAGAAATAGTAGGAGAACTACTAGCAGATGGACAGATCTCTGCAGATGAGGCAATCATATTATTACAAGAAGCCCCACAAACAATAATTTATAATATTCCTACACCAGAAAAGGATGGAGCTAGTTATCCTATCTTTGGTAACCTATGGACCACTAATATCTCAAATTAATGGCAATATCATTTAAAGAAGAAGGACATCTATATGAGAGCATTGATCAGGATAAAATAGACTGGTTAAGTGTCACTGCGTTTATAGGTAAATTTAAACCTAAGTTTGATAGAGATGGACAGGCTATCAAATCTTCTAAAAACAAAAGATCCAAATGGTATGGTATGACACCAAAAGAAATTATAGCTGCATGGGATGGTGAGACTGATAGAGCTATAACACTTGGTAATTTTTATCATAGTCAAAGAGAAGCAGATATGTTAGACTTTAAAACCATAGAACGTCAGGGTATTGAAGTACCTATTATTAAACCAATAGTAGATGAAGTAGGAGTTAAATTATCACCTGTTCAGAAACTTTCTGAGGGAGTATATCCTGAACATTTAGTATATTTAAAATCAGTTGGTATATGTGGTCAAGCTGATGTAGTTGAAGTAGTGAATGGATATATTAATATTAATGATTATAAAACTAATAAAGAAATAAAAGAAAAAGGATTTACAAATTGGGAAGGAATAACCAATAAAATGTTTAGGCCTGTAAATCATTTAGATGACTGTAATCTTAATCATTATAACTTACAATTGAGTATTTATGCGTATATTATTAAGAAGCATAATCCTAAACTCAAGATAGGTAAATTAACAATTCAACATGTTAAATTTAAACAAGTGGGAACAGATAAAAATGGGTATCCTATTAATGAACATGTACATGGTGAACCTGTATTAGAAGATATTAAGATTTATGAATTACCATATTTAAAGGATGAAGTAAATTCATTAATTATGTGGCTTAAAGAAAATAAATAACAATTTAAAAAATAAATTATGGCACAAGTAAAAATTCCGGTTTGGGAACCAAGATTTGTAGAATTAACAAAAGTAGACCCTGTATTACAGACAGATCAGCTAGGGAATCCTTCATTAGATAGTAATGGTCAGCCACTAGGGTATACTATGGTAAAGCAAACACCAATATATGTAGATGTTAATCAAATTATAAGTGTAAGCAAATTCTTTGATTTAGTTGCAAATGTTTATAGAAATTATAGAGTAATTGGAATAGGTATGATAGCAATTACAGTAACAGAAACAGATGCAACTATAAGAGCATTAATGGCTGCAAGAGATTGTGATTCTTTATGTGAATATACATCATGATAGTAAAATTATTTGACATATTAAATGGTAATGTAATAAAAACAGAGCATTGTTATACTTTACCTTTTTTAAAAATAATGATGAAGGAGTATCCTGATACGCATATGCAAGTATATCAATATTTATTTTATATGTCTTGTCCTAATCCAGATCTTAATCCTTTCTTTAATCTTCCTGAACATGAGAAAGAAGATATAATTATAGAAGAGATAGCTCTAGAGGAGTCACCTGAAGATCCAAAGATTAGATATGCATTGGACATGTGCAAACAAATGTATGAAACACCCACCTATAGAGCTTATGTGGGTATTAAAGCTATGTTAGACAGATTAGCAAAGTATATGGAGGTTACCCCTATTGAGCATGGTAGAGACGGTAATATGAACTCTATGATTAATGCAGCTGCAAAATTTGAACAGATTAGACAGTCCTATAAAGGTGCATTTACTGATATGAGACAAGAACAAGAGAGCTCTGTGCGTGGTGGTGCAGGATTAGCTTATGACCAACTATAATAATTAAAATCAATTAGATATGAGTATGACTGTAAGACCGGTAGGTAAAAAATTACTATTAAAACAATGGAGAGTAGAAACTAAAACAAAGTCTGGATTATATATTCCTGAAATAGCACAGAAAATAGAATATAAAGGAACAGTGGTGGGAAAAGGAAAAGATGTACATGAAATAGAAATAGGAGATATAGTTCAATATGCTGAACATGCTATGCCAACACCAATGATGCACCAAAATGAAGAACATCTTCTTGTTCAAGAAGGTGATGTGTTTGCTATAGTAGAATATAATGAGTAGGATTATACCTATATATGAAAATAGTAAATGGACTACAGTAGAATTTTCTTCTGATGTTAAGTTTAGAGAATATTTAGAAAAAATATTTAAAGAACCAGGTCAATATGAATTCACTAAAGTTGCACTAAAATTTAATGAACAGGCTACTCAATTTAATACTGAAGGTCATTATTGTAAAGCACCCTTTAGATCAAAAGATTTTACAGCATATTGGGAAGATCAAAAGAATAAATGTAGAACAGGAGTACTCTATAAAGATGGAGATAAGATCTGGTATCTAACTAGAGATTATTATATGTGGTTAAATTTCTTACCCATTTTTGATAAGGAAGAGAAGCGTTATGGATTTGCTAAAGTAAGAGATGCACAATATCATATGGCTCTCTATGAGATATTAGCAGAATTAAATGATCAACACTCAGCCATATTGAAGAAAAGACAGATTGCTTCTTCCTATTTCCATATGGGTAAAATTATAAATCAATACTGGTTTGAAGAAGGATCTATATGTAAAATTGGTGCATCATTAAAAGATTATATTAATGATAAAGGATCTTGGAAGTTTTTAGAAGAATATAAAACTTTTCTTAATGAACATACTGCTTGGTATAGACCTAGTAATCCTGAGAAGGTTCTACTATGGCAACAACAAATAGAAGTTAAGATAAATAATAGAAAAACTTCTAGAGGTTTAAAATCTAAAATACAAGGTGCATCTTTTGAAAAGAATGCAACAACAGGAGTTGGTGGACCATGTACATATTTCTTTCATGAAGAGGCGGGGATAGCAAAGAACATGATGCAAACATATGAATATTTACGTCCTGCAATGTCTTCAGGAATGGTAACTACAGGAATGTTTATTGCTGCTGGATCAGTGGGAGATTTAGAACAATGTGAACCATTAAAAAATATGATACTTAGTCCAGGAGCAAATGATATATATGCTGTTGAAACTAATTTAATGGATGCTGATGGAACTATTGGAATGGCAGGACTCTTTATACCAGAACAATGGTCTATGCCTCCCTATATTGATGAGTATGGTAACTCACAAATAGAGGAAGCAGTTATAGCAATTAATACAGAAAGAGAAAGGTGGAAATCAGAACTAAATGGAGAACAATTTCAATTAAGAATTTCTCAGAAACCATTAAATATTGCAGAAGCATTTGCATATAGAAAAGCTTCTATCTTTCCACAAGGAGTATTAAGTAAACAACTTAAGAAGATTGAAGAAAAAGAATATCCATATGAACTTATTGAGTTAGATAAAGATCAGTCTGGTATTGTTGCTAAAAGAACTACCAAGTTACCTATAGCACAATTCCCTGTAAAGAAAAAACAAATAGATAAAACAGGAGTTATAGTAGTATGGGAAAGACCAGCCAGTAAACGGCCTGATTTTGGTGCATATTATGCATCTATTGATCCTGTATCAGAAGGTAAGACAACTACATCAGATTCACTCTGTAGTATTTTTGTTTATAAGAATGCTATAGAAGTTACAAGAGAATTACCTGGAGGAGATGTAGAACAATTTATTGAAAAAGATAAAATTGTAGCAGCATGGTGTGGTAGATTTGATGATATAAATAAAACACATGAGAGGTTAGAGTTAATTATTGAATGGTATAATGCTTGGACAATAGTAGAGAATAATATTTCTTTATTTATTCAACATATGATAGCTAGAAAGAAACAAAAATATTTAGTTCCTAAACAACAGATTTTATTCTTAAAAGATCTAGGATCAAATAGAACAGTATATCAAGAATATGGATGGAAAAATACTGGAACACTATTTAAGAGTCATTTAATTTCATATTCAATAGAATTCTTAAGAGAGGTGATAGATGAGGAAACTGATGATGAGGGTGAAGTAATGACACAGACTTTAGGAGTAGAAAGAATACCTGATCCTATGTTAATAAAAGAGATGTTAGCCTATTATCCTGGACTTAATGTAGATAGAATGGTGGCTTTTGGAGCATTGATTGCTTTTGTAAAAATACAACAATCTAACAGAGGATACTCTAAAAGACGTGAATCAGACAGTAATTCCTTGGTAAATTCAGAAAAAATAAGTAAATTAAAGTATAGTCCGTT
>TARA_R110002051_G_scaffold222867_1_pt1 | contig 11275 bp, 7 predicted proteins | sample TARA_R110002051 | Tara Oceans TARA_R110002051 (sample SAMEA4397023) | marine metagenome | biome: Polar Biome; feature: [MES] marine water layer (ENVO:01000295) within the mesopelagic zone...; material: water (ENVO:00002006), including particulate matter (ENVO:01000060) such as......
GCACTAGCCAAATGCCGCCAAACAGCGCCGTATTGGACGATATATTTCAAACAGTTAGCCGCGCACAGGTGATCATAAAAAACCGATTAGACTGGTTAGTTTGATGGCCATTTCTTTCATCTAATTCACCACCACGTCTGCACTCGACGACTGAAAATAGACGGCATGACGAACCAACAAGGTGATATGTGACGTGTTATGGGCAAGTGGTAACGATTGGTATAGAGAATGGATACAGCAGCTGGTCGCGTTACTGGTTGGGCATGGCGCGTTTACTCTCTACCCAGCATTAAGCCAGTGCGATAATGCAGCCGAACGCTTAACCCGCTGGCTGACTTTTCAGTTACCACGCGTTAAACAAGCGCACCCTGGCTGCCCGATTCACCAATGGCTGAATAGCATTGGCGCACAAGTGATCGTAGAAAAATGGCAGAGCCCAGAACAATGGCCCAACTTATATTGGCTACCTTTGCCTGAGGTTGATGGCCACGCGCAAGGCGGCTTGGTTTTGTTACCGGCACATTTTTTACCGGTATATGGGGATTGCACAAGCCAAACCAGAACATTGCAAGCAAACACACCGGCCAACGCCTGTATTTTTTGGTGCATCACGCCTTTATCTAAAACGGGAAAGCGCGCTACCTTGCACCCCAAACAGCAAAACCGCGCCTTTTGCCTGCCCAGTTCGCCAGAGCAAATAGGAAAATCATGCACAGGGTTATTACTGAGAGGTTTGAAAAAAGACAACCGAAAACGAAACAGCAACATGATCAGTCACCAGATCAACCTAGCGCTGCTGCACCACCTTTGTGGGCCAGAGAATGATGTGTGGTTGGAAGCTAATTTTGGTGCCGTAACTGATTACGGTAGCAAAAATTAGAAGCCTTAAAAACGAGTAACCCCTCGCGGGGCGCTGATCTAACGGGTAGCGGGAGGGGTGTTGTTGATGCGATTTTAATATCAAAAGCGCCAAATAGCTCGATATTTTTTGATGTCGATTTTACTTAGCAGTTGTTCGGAATAACCGAACAACTGCCATTTTGCCCGTTGAGTCACACACCCGCCATCACTCATACCTTTTTAAGTATCAGACTTTTTTAAGCACCTGCTTTTTAAAGGCATTCATGGCGAGCTGATTAAATCGAGCTTCATCTTCGCCTACCTGTTCACTGTTACAATAATCACACATTGAATACTGGCTTTCAATTTGGCCTTGTTGCCCCAAATGCTCAACCGTAATCTTTTTAGTATGAAGGATGAGTTGACCCATCTCACAAATTGAACAGGTTCGAGTATTCATAACAAATCATCACCACTGCTTTGACTAACAGCTAGAAAACGGAAATCACTCTGAATCACATGTTGCTACCGACATTCATGTTGGTAGCAACACCCTATGGCTCACAGCCAAAAAACAAACTCGAACTGTCGGAGTACTGTTTTTAGAATTAACGAGGAAAAAGATCCAGACAAAGTAAAAATAAACTATCCGGAATTTCCGAATAGTTACGTTATTTATTAACTATGCAGTTATCCAGCTTTGATCTGTTAACACCTGCTCTGCAATCGCAATTTGCCTTGCAGTAAACATTTGTTTGCGTGAATTCCATGAGTGCACCTTTTGTACAAGTTCTTCGGTGCTTTGTACTGGCTCATGTTTACTTAACCAATGAACCGTTGCCAAGAGTTCTAAGCCTTGTGGGGACTCAAAACCTTCGACTAACTGCGACACTTTCTCAAATCGTGTTCGAGTGTCAGGGTGTTGAGTAAGAAACTCCTGCGCATCTTCTATAGCACCGGGCACTAGCCGTAACTCTTTTTCAGGTGCATCTCCACCATCGGCATAACCAGAGATAAAGTGCCCCTCAATCGCATTGAGCACATGCCGCAAATTTTGTGCATAAGGGCCATAATGCGCTTTTTCGTATTTTAATCTTAATGGTTCACCTGCTTCTTGCATAAAATACAAAAGCTTATGAACTTCAAGTAACGAAACGGTTGGGTCAAGCAAACCTCTTAGATAGCGTTGCATTAGCACAATTATTAAGGCGCTACCAAGTGTCATCTCACATCACCTGGTTAACTGCCGAAAGGAAATACTGGCCGTTCTTGAAGAGTTAGCCACCACACTTTCAACTTTGTAATTACCAATCTGTGCCGTATCAGCATTTGGCTGGTATGTGGTTCTTTTGCGTACATTTCTGGCATTGGTGGTCACGATGGCTTTATCAATTTCAATACCGTTGGCATCTATTTCGTAATGGACTTCTGCCATGCTCAGTAGGTATTTTAAGAACAACTCTGAATTATCCAGTTGCTTCTGATTATCCTTAGGCTTCAGCCTATCGGATTTTAGATCGAATACTAATGCACGTTTTTGTTCGGTATCTTGCCACAAAATAATAAGGTCACAGCCTTTATTCACACCCACATCATTAGTCGAGTTTACATACAGCGACAGCTGTTTAAATTTCTGTTTGTTTCTTTTGGGCTGATAATCCAAAGTAAACGCGAGTGCATCGGCGGGTATATGCTCGATATACAACTCGGCTACCTTGCTATCTGCCCCATCTTCTTTCAGTTTTAACTGTTTCTTGGCGGTATCGTAATGGATAACCACATCAGGATTGATGATTTCCCTCATCGCTGCCAGCATGCATCACTCCTTGATACCGTAGTAAATCTTGTCCGCCAAATCGTTGGCATCGGCGATGAGGTTATCGAACACTTCCATATTGATACCGTACTTATCCACTTCTACGGCATGTATCTGGTGATCATCTTTTAAGCTGTAAGCTTTGATTTGTGCGGGTTTCAGCAGGTCTAAACCGGTCATTTTTGCCGATTTCATAATCTGCTCTTTGTTTTCGACATCAAGGTTAAGCATCACGCGGTTGTTCAGCTCGCGGATCAGATAATCGCTATGGGTTGTCACCAGCACTTTCACGCCAGAGTTCACTAAACGCGCCAATAGCCCAGCCATTTTGCGCTGGTTGTCTGGGTGCAAGTTCAGCTCTGGCTCGTCGATGATCAACATGCCGTTTTTCTCGGCTAACGAGTTGATGTAGAGGTCAATTAAAAACAGCGACTTAATGGAAGAGGATGCCACATAAACAGGCACCGCAACTTTGTCACGGCCACGCTCTTTTTTCGGCATGTACATCACTTGTTTATCGACTGCCTTGTAAGAACCGCCCATTAGGTCTTGCAGTGCATCCCGAATCGGTTTGCAGTTGCTTTCTTCACGAATGAAACTCTTGCGCTTACAGAGGTTTTCGTACTCGCGTACCACGTTAATATTGTCGTGGATTGGCTGGGCATAGCGTGAGCGCATACTGTTTAACAGATCAATCGGGTTTACCTTATCGCCACTGGTAATATGCTCGATAATGGCGTTTTTACTGATATCCAGCTCTTTATAAAACAAGGCAATGCCGGTGCGTTCTGACGTGACTACAAAGGGGCGCGGCAATAAATCCGCAAATAGGCAGTCGGTAATATGATCGCTAATCACTTCATCTAATATGCGGTCTGGGACACGGCTGCCACTTTTGGTTTGGAAAGTGACCGATAACACGGTTTCATTTTCGGCCTTGTAAAAGCTTAACTGTTCTGACTGCCCAAAACTCACGGCTTGTTTAAACTCATTAGTAAAGTCAAACACTAGCTGGTCATGGCTAAATTCAGCTTTAGCGTTGTTAAAAAAATCTTCCGGTACGTTGAAATAACGCGGCAAGTTTTCAGAAAATTCTGAAGAGGCGTTTTTAAGGTAATCTGCTAACTTCGCTTGATAGTCGGTTAACTCAATCAATAGCGTGCCTTCGTCGCGCAGTTGCGCTAAACGCTCACGAGATACCGACAAATCAATCCACTGTTTAAAATGGCGCAACAAGCCATAAATGGCATAGCTGATATAGGTTTTGCCCATATTATTAGGGCCGCAGATTACGGTTAAATCACCTAGCTCAACGGTGCCTTTATCAATACCGCCTAAGTGTGCAAAGTTAAATTTCATGTTGCCTCCTGATTAAGCGGTGTGGTGTAGGGTTTAACATTTAGTTTGCCTCCCCGACAGTGACTTGACCGTTCATTAACATGGGGAGAAGCCAGTCACGGAGCGTAACTAACTCTGCATTTTCCCTTTCAATAAAATCTTGCTGGTTAAAGATTGGCTTAACTTTCGCGGTAAATGCATCTGACATAGCTACGCTAGGTAAAACAACTTTAACTGTCTTCAATGTGCCGCCGGATACTTCTTTAAATGTTGATCCCGATGCATACTGGGTAATCGCTTTTAGTGAGTTTTTTACCGTGTAATAGATAAACTCCGTTGAATATCCTTTATTCGGAATAAAAGACTTAAATCCCTGATTCGTGGTTACTTCGTTTCGTGAGATTGCCATATAGCCAATTGGCGCTCTTGAGCTAAGCAAAACAGTGCCTGCGGGATACTTCTTTAACGAAGCGTTCCTGATGCCCTCAGCGGAGACATCTTGCCCTCCACGAGAAATAAACTTATTGCCTTGATTGTTTGACAGGTCATTGGGAGCAATCCAAGGAGTGCCTTCAGTCGTGAAGTTTTCAGGGTTCCGAGTTGAAGGAGTGCTGCCACCAACAATTTGCCCAAGTTCCTCTAACGTACCGTCCTCCCACCCCTCCGGTATTTCCCGTTTTAGGGTTGGGCTGTAGACCATTTTGCCGCCGGAGGTAAGGTAGGGTTTACCGTTGGCGTCGGGGAAGTCGAACTGAACAAACCAATAGTCGTACAAGGTTTTTGCCATAGCTTCCAGCTCGGCGTTGATGCGGTTATTGAGTTCGATTTTTTTGTCGATACAAATTGCGGCCTTAACAATAGCTCTCTGGATTTCAATATCAAAATCAGGGAAACAAATATTCTTCAGCGCAGAAATAGGCAGTTGAGGCTGTGCGCTTCCTGAGCCATGTGAGAGATACTGCTTCTCAAATAAAGCCGACCTGAAAAATAATAGTATAAAATAAGGGTCATATTCTTCAGGGTTTGCTCTGACAATAACCATTCCAGAATTTATTCGAATATTTGAATAGGGTGTCCCATCATCTACGATTGCAACATTCCCAACAGTTCCTCTTGTAGTTAGGACAATGTCACCCTTCTCAATCTTCCCCTTTCTTAGCTGACTGTCTTTCTCTTCATCTATATATTCAACTTGTGAAAAATCAAATCCTGTCTTTTTAACATTGCCAGTATTTAAGAATACGCAATGTCCATCTGATTTCAGTTCGGATTTGTTGGGATAATTTACACCCCGATCACCATCTATAAATTTGATACCACTTTTTGAAAAATTGATAAAACTAGGGCTACTCATACTTCAACCCCGCCAACTGCTTTTTAATCTCCGCTTCCAAATCACGAGACTGATCAAACAAGCCATCTAAGTTGCTGGTAAAGCCTTGCATCTTCTCAGCAAATTGCTCCGGCGTAATATCGACATATTCGATTTTGACATCAAAGTACTGGCCTGCACTTAATGAGTAGTTTTTAGCTTCGATGTCGTCATAACTCACCGCTACCGATAGATCTTCGATGGTTTCTTTGGCATTAAACACATCAATGATCTGTTGTTCTTCTTTCGGAGTTAGTACCGTTTTTTGGTTTTTACCATCTTTAACTTTTTCGCCCAAGTTGGAGGCGTCCACCAGTACTACATCGCCATCGTTGCTGGCATCGATAAACAGAATGGATACGTTGGTGCCGGTAGTGGCGAAGATATTAGAGGGCATGGAAACAACACCCGCCAGCATTTTATTTTTCACCAAATGTTCGCGGATTTTTTTGTCGATGCCCGACTGGGCGGTAATAAAGCCTGTAGGCACAACGACTGCGGCTTTGCCGCCAGGTTTAAGTGAGGCAATAATGTGCTGCAAGAACAATTGGTAAATTTCCATCTTGTCCTTGGCTTTGGCTTTGATTTTGGGAATACCAGCAAAGAAGCGTTCTTTGTTTTCTTTGCTGTCTAGCTCATCCCTAAAGTCGCTAAAATCGAGCTTAAATGGCGGGTTGGAGACGATATAATCAAAGCGTTTTAGCTCTTTGCCATCTTTATGGTAAGGATGAAGCACAGTATTACCTTGGATCACATTCGGGATAGAGTGCACCAAATTATTTAAGATCAGGTTTAACCGCAGCAGGTTGGAAGATTTTTGCGAAATATCCTGGGTGTAAATGCTACAGCGGTTTTCACCAATGGCGTGCGCCACGTTCATAAGCAACGTGCCTGAACCTGCTGATGGGTCGTAACAGGCCACGTTACGCACTGTGCCGCGCTGCTCTTTAGGTACTAAAATTTCCGCCATAATGCGTGCTACTGCATGAGGGGTAAAATACTCGGCGTATTTGCCGCCAGAATTGCTGTTGTAGTCTTTGATCAGGTATTCAAAGATGGTGGCGTAGAAGTCGAATTTTTGCGTGAAGATACGCTCAAAGCTGAACTCAACCAGTTTATTGATAATGGCGCGGCAGAAGGCGTCGCGTTTTGAATCGTCAGCAATGTATTGGCTGATGCGGTCGAACAGCACCACTTTTGCGCCACCATCGGTTTTTACCGCGAATACATCGTTATTGCTGATGGCAATGTCGATTAGGGTATCGTCAAACAGTTTGGCAAAGTCCGGCGCGTTTTGTTGGCTAAACAGGTAGCTGATAAAGTGCTGCGGTTTTAGCCGCGCGGTGTCGCCGCCCATTTGCAGTTGCAGCATGTCGAGATCGTCTTCACTCATGGCTACCAGCGCTTCTTCCCACTTATCGGCTTTGGCGATGGTGTCGTCGAGTTTTTTCGCTTCAAAGGCGAATTTGTCGTTTAAAAACTTGTACAAAAACGTTTGGGTAATGATTTTAAATTCGTTACCGTCGTTACCCAAGCCATAGTTAGCACAGATGCTTTTTAAGCTATCAATCAGGGTTTTGGTTTTTTGCTGAAATTCTAATTCAACCATTTGGTGTTTACTTCCTAATCAGTTTTACCCGCATTACCACGCTTGGCTGCCGGTATTAAATTCTTTTAAATATTCTGCGACGACGAGGTGGTTAATGTAACGCGAGGCGTCGGCGTTAAGTTTGATTTGCTGTTCTTTCATAAAGCGGCCAATCACCAGCGGCATCATTTGCCGTTCGAAGTAACTTTCGTTATCGAGCACTTGGCTGTTGTTGAGCACTTGCTCGTCGGCATCTTGTTTCACGCCTGCCAATGCTTCAAAAATTTTGCGTTCGGACTCGCTAATATCATTTTGGCTTTGCTGGCGCTCTTGTAAACGTTTATGAATACGGGTGTATTTGGCATCGCCTAAGTACTTTTGCCGCAGTTGGTTGTTTTGGCGATTGAGCTCTTTGACGCGGTCGTGAATTTTATTCAGCGCGTCGATATTGGCCACCATTTCATCTTGAGTCACTTCGCTTAAGTTTTTCTTCTTAAACAAGCGCTCTAGTTCTTCTTTCAAGCTGATGAACTGTGGATCTTGCTGGTCAAAATTGCTAGCCAGTGCTTCACGGGTTTGGCGCAGGGTGTTTTTCAGTTTGTCTGCCAGTACTAGTTCTTCTTCGCCGATTTTTACAAACTTGAAGATCACGTCTTCTAAGGCGCGGTTGAGCAAGTTACTGGTGTCTTCGCCGCTTTCTAAGTCGTTTTTAAGGTTGAGCAAATCCAGATGGTTACTGGTTTCACGATACAACACATTGAGCTTGGCAAAATCCAGTTCATCGAGAAAGTCATACTCGCCTTGCAAGCGGATCAAGTTATACAAGCTGCGTGCATCGGCTAAGGCTTTTTTGAGCGCCAGTACGGTGTCGCGGTCTTGTATTTGGCTGATCTGATTGCAGAACTCTTCCATGTTGTCGGTATCAAAACGGAACAGTACGTCTTTGATATGCTCGATTTCTTGTTTGATCTCTTCCTGAGATTTAAACAGGTGTGAGTAGTGCTCCATCTCATCGCCCAATTCTGACTGTAATTCGTCGAAATAGGCTTTGTTGGTGGCATCAAACTCTTTACGAATATCGGCAAAATCGACCACATAACCGTAGCGGAAATCTTTGTAAGTACGATTCACTCGTGTGAGCGCTTGAAGCAAATTGTGCTTGCGGATCACTCGGCCAAGGTAGAGCTTTTTCAGGCGTTTGGCGTCAAAACCGGTGAGTAGCATGTTGTACACAAACAGGAAGTCGATTTTTCCTGCTTTGAAGTCTTCGACCCAGTTTTTGCGCTCTTCTTTGGTGCCGATGTCATGCAGGATTAGGGCGGCGTTTTTTACCTTCTGGGCTCGTTTAACCGATTCGGCATAAGCGGTTGGCGCAGGCTCAGCGACTTCGAGTACTTGGCTATTTGAATTGGATGTTTGCGGCAGAATAGGTGCATCGGCATAAACGCCATTGAAGATTTCAAACATCTGCTTGGCTTGATCTGAGCTGTCGCAAATAACCATGCCACCAATGGTTGCATCGTTTAATGCGCCACGGCTTTTTTCAAAGTCGTTTACGATGTAAGTCAGCATGGGCTCAACAAAGCTTGGGTGGGCGTAAATCAGTTTGCGATCCACATCGCCCATTTTCACTTCGGCTTCTTCAAGGGCTTTTTGAAGCTCAATTTTGTATTGAGTACTGATCTCTTCACGGATTAATCGCAAGGTGTAACCGTCGGCAATGGACGCGTTGTAGTAGTACTTGTGAATGTAGTCGCCAAACAAGGCGCGTGAGTTGTAGTCATCTCCCAATAGCGGCGTACCGGTTAAGCCTATTTTTATGGCGTTGCTGTCTGACTGGCTTAAGTTGGCTAAGAAACTGCCTTTAGGGTTATAGCTGCGGTGAACTTCGTCTAAAAAATACACCCGCTGTATCGCGACGTTGTAGTCTTTGGTGCTGACCACATCTGGGTCATCTTTGAACTTTTGAATATTCACCACGGTGATTTCTGGCTTGCCAGAATGGTTATGGATCACCTGTGTGGCTTTAATGTCACGGGTAAAGGCATCCCGTGAGTTGATCGTGTGCACGGTTAAACCACGGGCGGTAAATTCACGTTGCGCTTGTTGCAGTAGGTCTAGGCGGTCAACGATAAAGTAAAACTTAGGGATGACCTGCTGCTGTTGAAAGTAGTCGGTTAAAAAGCGCACGTTATAAAACGTTAGGGCAGTTTTACCACTGCCCTGTGTGTGCCAAATAATGCCTTTTTTCACGCCTTCGCTGAGCTTTTGCTCAATAGCTTTGGTCGCAAACAACTGCGGGTAACGCATGATGTGTTTTTGTAGTCCGTCTGACTCGGACACATACGCCAAGGCGTAACGCAAAATAAAGGCTAAGCGCTCACGGCTGAGTAAAGAGGTACAAATGCGGTTGGTTGGGCGCTCGGATTGCTTGTTGGTCAGGAACTCTGGGTTACTGCGGATCACTTCCAGATTATTGTCTTTTAAGACTTTTAGCTCGTCATCATCCGATACCGGCTTCAACAGGGCGGTTAAGTTTAAGATTTCTTCTTCGCGGAAATAGTTAAATACCGGCTTATGGTAAGAGCTACTGGCATAGAACGCACCTTGTACGGGTTCTGGATCGCCGTCGTCGTACTCCATGTTATTGGAGAAAATCATAAACTGGGTGATGTTGGCAAAACGCTTGAATTTAGGGTTTTGAAAGCGTTTATTAATACGGTCGCGCTCAGCGAGGATGCCTTCACGGTTGTTAGGCTTTTTTACCTCGATAAACACTAACGGCATACCATTGATAAGCAAAGTGATATCTGGGCGGAATTCTTCATCGCCGTTTTGGCAGGTTAGCTCGGTAACAACATGGAAGGTATTGTTATTGAAATTCTCAAAGTCGATCAGCTTGGTATTTGAACGCTCTGACAGGCGCTCAAAGAAGGCTTTGCCTAGGTCTTCGTTATCCAGCAGTAGTTTAACATCTTCTAGCAAACGACCAGCTTCAGCATCTTCAATATCAGGGTTAATTTTGCCGATAGCGGCTTTGAATACGTCAGGGAAGATATTGGTGTCGAGATCCCAGCTTTGCCCTTTAAGTGACAGGTACTTATAACCTAGACGCATTAAATGAAGAATAGCAGGGATTTTTACTCGGCTATCTTCATTAAATTTATTGGTATTGAAGGCCATAACATTCCTTGTAGTCGTTTTAATTAGGAACCTGCTCAAGCAAATCACTTAGAGGGCAGTTAAATAACTCACACAGCTTATCGAGCGCCTCTAAGTCCACCTTGAGCGCGGTTTCTTTGTAAAGTAGCGTGACGGTGGTGCGGCTTAGGCCGGTTTCTCGCATCACGTCGCTAATGCGCATTTTTCTCTCACCCATTAATCGGGCTAGGTGGCAGCGGATCATGCTCTCTCCACGGTGTTTTCTTAACCATAAACTTGGGGATTTTTCACTGTTGCTTACCCTACCACGATTATGATTATTCTCAACTTATTTGAGTTAAAACCAAATAATTGAGCGTATTTGTTATTCGTTCAGTGCTGGTTGTTGGTACGCTAGCGGTTAACGGGAATGCCTCTAACGGTATTGTCTGCGTTGGACTTCAAGTATCGCTAGCTATTTAGGTTGACTGGCGGTGCACTGCAAGGCGACAAGCCTACACAGGGCTCATCACCTTTTTAGTCATCCAAAATACTGCCTTTCACGCAGTACATACGTGGGCGGGTGTTGTCGGGCAGGCTGACTTTGCGCTGTGGCCGATTACCATCGGGGACTAGGTAGCCTGCCGCCATCAGTGCTTTGGCGGCACGATCTGGGCTTAGACCTTCAGTAGCTTCACGCCAGCCAGTTGGGTAAAACAGGTAGAGGGTTTGTGGGCCTGTAGAGTCAATCCAACCCGCGCGTTGGCGTACTTGGCTGCTGTAACCGGTTTGTTTAGGCGTAAAGCGGCTTTCGCCATGTTGCTCAATAAAACTGCGCACCTGGCGAATGGCTTGTTGATCTTCATTGGCGGCCACGCCACCGCGGGCAAGTATCCATTGGTTAAGCTGGCTTAAACAGGCAGCTTCGACACTTTGAGCTGGCCAATCAAGTACTTTGGCTTGAATGGCTAACAGGCCAGCGCTGGCCAGTAAGGCAAATTTTTCGGCGACTCGGCGCACTTGGCCGTCTGACTCGGGAGGTAAACTGGCTAAAAAGCGTTGGCGTACGTTTTGGAAAACGGGGCACACCTGCGCGCTGTGCTGCGTTAAATACCGTAACCAATCCAAGGCCAAGCTGCCGTAATGTTGGCGGCTTTGCTGTTTTAGGTGATCGGCTAAA
>TARA_R110002051_G_scaffold111306_4_pt1 | contig 11274 bp, 3 predicted proteins | sample TARA_R110002051 | Tara Oceans TARA_R110002051 (sample SAMEA4397023) | marine metagenome | biome: Polar Biome; feature: [MES] marine water layer (ENVO:01000295) within the mesopelagic zone...; material: water (ENVO:00002006), including particulate matter (ENVO:01000060) such as......
TCCGTCACCTTGTTTGTCAAAGGTTTTATTTATATTTACAAATGGCGCAGGTATCAAATAATTTGGCCCGCTGGGATCGGTGGTTGTGAAGCTAACAGGCATTAGTTGTACCCTTTTATATTTAGTGTGGTTGTATTAGTTCCGGAGCCAAAAACTTCAGGCATTGCAAGCTCTAATACACCACTAGGATATCCATGCCCAGTAACGTTTAGAGGTATATTGCCTGTTCCCAGAATTGTAGGTAAAGCATTTATCAATGATTCCCCGTAAAAATCTTTTTGTTTAATAAACATGTTAAGTGTGCCACTAGAGGCAATCGTACTTGGAGCCAATACATAGCAAGGTATACTCACTGTTGATGACTCAGAGGTTCTTAAGTATAGAGGTATTTGAGCTATAGGCTGCTTACCTCCAACATAAAGTATATGCTCAGCGTTGATTGAGCCATCTCCAACATTTGGCATCGCTAAATTAAGGATGCCGCTCGTCGCTCCTTGATCGCGGGTAGCCAAAGAATACAGAGACATGCCTCTCTCTGCTCTTGGAAATGATAATATTGAACCAGCTACAGATAATGGAAGAGTAGGAGAAGCTGCAAAGATAGGTTCGTCTTGTTTCATGAATAGTACTAGGTCGGACTCTATTTGTCCGGCTTTTGTGAACAGGTTCATGACTCTACCACTCATAGCAATAGCAGCATTCGCAGAAAGATTACCATAACCAGTATCTCCCATTCCTGTAACTGGGTCTTGATTGATAACAAGATTTAAGGCTTGGTCAGCCGTCGTCGTGTTAACAAACAAATTCATTGTTCCGGTTGTAGCTACGGCGCTAGTACCAGCAGAATAAAGCGTTAAGCTTCTATCACCATCGACGAAGCTAACAAAGTTTCCATCAACGTCAAAAGTCGAATGCCCTTTTACACTACTCGCTTCTGTGACGCCATCTTTTGTGTTGTATTGAGCAAGGCTATCAAAACCATCAAAGCTCATCTTTGTAGAATATATTTTGAATTCAGCATCAAAAGGATGCGGAAGAGGCGGGTAATGAAATACTAACTCTAATTGATGATTGTCTAAATCACTCTTGAAAGCTACGTCTCCGTCTTTATAATAAGCATCAGAAGGCATGATTCCTGTTAAAGAAATAAATCTAGGCGATCCGTTAGGCATGTAGGCATAATGAGAATGCCAGCTTATATTCTTTCTGTTAGACAGTTTATCTTTATGCACAACTCTTGCAGAGACATTGACTCCACTAGTGTGGGTAGTAGAGTTTTCCGCCCACATTCCAATTGAGAGATCGGTTACTTGATGCAATCTTGTAGGCAATTCATTTAAATCAAAAGTTAAAACAGAAGAAACTGCAAAGTTATGGGTTCCTCCAGCATCTCTTTGTCCCCAAAGATTGGTATCAAACGCTCCACCTCTAGCGCCTGTTGGATTCCATTCACTTTGTTTGCCAGAGACAACTACAAACTCAGCGTATGTAGTATTTTTAGCCGCAATACTGTCGTCGCCAAATTCAGAACCGGAGAAACCTCTCGTTCCAGTTGGAACAGCTGTTGTATTAAAGATATAGTCTTTTAGTTCAAAGGCGCTTTTCTTTAGATTCTGGATTTGATCTTCTGTAAAAGATTCTGAAGATACCCCGACTTCATCAATCCAGCCTTTAAATCCCCGTTCTGCAATTGGGAATTCTCCCTTTCCAAGAAGAATATCTGTGTTTGCGGATCTTTGTGTTGAGCGAGTGAAGGTGCTAGATGAGCCTTCTTCTTTGCCGTTTACATAGATTTTTAGTTTAGAGTCGCCGGAAGCATACACGCCTACGATTTGCGCTGGATATTTATACTCGTCAAACTTTTTTGCGGTTTTAGCATAGACGGGTTCAAACCCGTCGGATACACTTTTATCAGACCTTATATAATAGAGGCCGTCATTATCACAACCCATAACGAAGAGGGCTGGGTTTTCTCTATGCTGTGATATTATAACGCTATTAGAAACGTCACCACTAGGAAGGACTTTGACGTATGCAGAGTATCCTGCGCCGTCTATGTTTGTACCACTTCCTAAATTAAAGTGCGCTCTTTCAGATAGTCTTAAGCATCTTTCTCTTATAGCTTCATTGCCTATTTGATCTATTAGATCTCCTGCTCTTTCCCATTCGGAAGAACCTATGCTGGCTCCAACTCCAGAAGCCGTTTTTTCTTCGGTGCTATAGCTACCGCTGGAGGAAGGTTCTCCAGTACAAGGCGCGTATACCACTTCACCATCATAAAGCCCATCTCTTGTTGGGGCTACTCCGGGGGTACATCCGGCGACAGCGCAAGATCCACCCGGCCCCTGCCACTCTCCAGCAAACGTTATCCCGCCGATTTCTTGTACCCATGTCCACGAAACGCTGCTTTCAGAACATGAAGAGTCGTCTCCGTCGGATGCGGTTTTTTTTACGGTTGTGATTCTAGGGTTGCCAGATAGTATTCCAGTGCCTTCAAGAGGAATCCATAACTGGTCGAATTTATTAAGAACATTCTTGTTGTCACTTCCTCGCCAATAGCCATACTCTCTATTGGTGCCGCTGGGGATAGTGTTTCTAGAACCAACAAATTCAACAGCACCCATCATCACTAAACCAATAGAGTTGGTTTCTCCGGGTCTGCGTAATACAGATCTCACGTGACCAAAAGAACTCAGGTTTCCCTGAGCTATATTGGTAAGCACAGCTGTTGATGAAACAATAGCTACGCTGCTTAATGTTGTCTGGCCTGTATATGTTGTCATCTTCTAATTCCTATAACAGTATAATACTGTTACTAGATTGCGTTACCACTTAAAATATTTAGGACTAAGCTGTCCAATCTCCCTTTATGGCTATTGAGCTACTTCTTAAGCCGTTTCTTATGAAGTTATTAATACCATCTGTAACTTTACTTCCGGCGATCTTAGCAAATGCAGCTTCACTTTCTTGAAGTGCTTCTGCACCACTTAAGTTAACATTTATCTCTATTTCGCCACCTACTTCCATTGTTATAGGACCACTCATTACTCTTTCCAGATCACTTACGGCTGTAGAGAAGGTATTAAAGCTTTTGTCTAACGCGGCAGTGTCTATTTGGTTAGAGGACTCTTGTCCTCCTGCTGCTGCTGCCGATCCTTCTTGATTCCCTTTTATTACTGCTAGCATCTCAGTCAGTGTTCCTTCTTGCCTTTCTAAAGCTTCACCGTTGGTTACGGTGTGTTTGATAAGGCTTATGCCAGTATCGACGTCTTCAACAGCCGCTCCACCCTGCCCACCCTTAACACCGGAGTAAGAGGTGTTTGGTTTGTTATACAAATCGGGGTCACGGGAGAAACCCTTGAAAGCCCCCGTGCCTTCACCCTGCGCGTTAAATGTCCCCATGCCCGGAACGGTGGCTTCGCCGCCGGAGTAGGTCATTCCGGGCTTGCGCTCGAAAGCGTCGTTCGTCATAGGGGCAAGAGGGTCCGAAGCTGAGAAAGGTTTGATACTAGATTGTAATTTTCCCTGCTTGAAAGTGCCTGAACGGGGTTCACCGGGAATACCTGAAGGTAACTGTTTAATTTTTTGCTCCCGTTTCCATGCTTCACGCTGCTTTTGCTTCTGTATTACTCCGCCTAGCGATCCATACGGCCCATCAGGGTCATATTTGAATTCTCCACCCTGTCCGGATGCAGGTGCAGGTGCAGGCTGGCCGCCTGTTGCTTTTCTAATTCTTTCATCTCTTGCTGCCTCATCTCTTGTCCTGTTTTCGGCAGCCGATATTCCTTGAGCCTTCTCAGCGTTAAATGCCGCTATCTGAGCGGGGTTATTAATGCTTCCTGTAAACTCTTTGTTAGGACGTGTTCCTCCGTATGCCCCAGTAGTTGATCCTATAGGTCTTCGTCCTTGGGCGATTGACGCTCGTTGACTTGTGACTTTTGCGGCTGCTGCGTCTTTTTCTTTTCTTCTAGGGTCTAGACCTTCAATCATTTTTAATTTAGCATTGATGTTCCCTAAAACAGTCGCGGCTTCATCGTATTTGATGTTAAGTGCATTAAGACTAGTAATTCCAGTAACCCTTGCTGCTAAATCATCAGCAATCGCTTTGGGGATGTTCGCTATAGCGGCAATCGGTTTATTCGCTTCAAATTTATCTATCTTTTCTGTTGTGGTATCCTGCGCTATCTTAATTGCTTTAGCAATGTCCTGAACTGCGACACTTGCGTATCCGCCAGTATTGTCTAATATTCTTGACATTGCGGCGTTAAATGTTTTTTCCGCCCCATCTGTAAAGTTCTCATCAGCATACTTGAAGAGGCTGTCGCGGACGTTTTGTCCTCCTAATCCAGACTCTGCTACTGTTGCGCCTCTATACCCTGTGATGTCTGAGCTACTGTTTTCGTCCCAAGTAGTCTCTGCTACCCTTGTGTTTAGGTTTTTCACTCCGGTGGCCGTCATTACGGCACGAACAGCATCTAAAGCTGGTCTGTACGCATCCTTTCCACCTGTAAAGGTATCCAGCGATGTAGCTACATCGCCTCTTCCTGTAACGGGCATTCTTCCAGTATTTCTCCCTGTACCCGGAATGAAAGTCATTTCATAAGCATCGAGGAAATCTTCAATTTCATTACCGGCATAATCGCTAAATTCTGCCGCCTCAAGCTTAGGTTTTTTTCTATCTCGCAAACGTCTAAGCGTGTCAACGTCCTTCATCGCCTGCGGGCTTTTAAGCACCTTGAACTGCTCTTCTGTGGTGACGTTGTTTTCTTTAAGCAAACTTTGAGTTTTGGCAAGTTCGTCTACTATTTTTTGTTGTGTGTTTTGTTCTATTTCAACTTGTCTTAGTCTTTCTTCGTGGAACAATGACTCAAGTCTCTTTAAGAACTCATTGTTTTGCGTTTCTATGGTGCTGGCCATAGACTCAACTCTTGCACCTTCGACTTCTGCCAAAGCATTCATAGCCCTTGTGGTAGCATTTTCAACGGCTTTAATTTCAGCAGCTGTCTCTCTAACATCTTTAGAGGCTCTTCCCAGAACTCCAGTATCTTTAATGCCAACCCGACCTACTGCGTTTGCCCTATCTCTATTTAGTATGTCTTCGCCTTCTTGGCCAAATTGACCACTCTTAAACGCCTCAACAACTGCCAACCTCAATTCCGGCGCAATACCCATAACCGTACCCTCATTGAGGGCTTTTGATATGGAATTTATAAATTTTGCCGCTGCGTTTTTATCGTCTGCTGTGCCAAAGATTAGTTTATCAGCTGAATTTTTTAAAGTTTCTTGCTGTTGTTTCGCGCGAGCTAGCTTGTCATTCAAGGCAATTAGTCTTTGTTGACTGTTGCCATATTCATTAAGAATAGACTTTACTGCATCGAATTCACGTTTTAGCTTGTAACTGCTCTGTATTAGATCTTCCCGGCCTTCTATATCTGCGTTGTTTGGCTCGGCTAATAATTTGTTGTTTTTTATTTGCTCATTTTGGAGTTCTAATAGTTTTTTACCTAAAGCATCAATGTCATTAACCGCGACGTCTGTGCCTTTAATACCTTTTCCGGGTTTTGCTAGATCGTTTAATCTAGTGAAGAATCTAGCTTGAACGTCCTTATCTGATTCAGGCCCCAGAGCAGACACATTAATATTCTTTAAGTAATTTTGCTCTTCTTGAACTCTTGCTTTTTTTGTCTTTCCTATGGCTGCTATATAGGAGTTTTCAACAGTTTGTAATTGAGCGTAGCTATTTTTTAAGAAGGCGTTTCTTTCATCAATTAATGCGGCTTGAGCTACATACGCCTCTCGCGTTCTGGAAGTCGCCCCTTTTATAGCTTCTGCAATTTCATCGTGTTGCTCATCTAAATTAGTTATGTCAATATTATCAAGAGCTGCTGAAATATCATCTCCTACCGCCAAGGCTGCGGCTTTACCGATTTTACCTTTCAGCTCCTCTATGATTGCCTCCTCAACACTTTCTCGACCTACCGGATTTACTCTTGCGGCGTTTAGAAGAACTCCTTCAAGCTCTCTTTCTACTGCTGCGCCACCTTTTACTCTCTCGCCAAACTCGCCCAATCCTGCTGATTTGCCAGATCGTCCAATGCTATCAATAGCGTCTTCAAACCTTTTTATGCCAGCCTTACTGCGTGGTTGTGCATTTAATGCTGAACCTGCTTGTCCAATTGGGCCAATACCAGAAGTTCCAACCCCAGATACAATATTGGCAGAGGTTTTTATATCACCCCTAAGTTCATTAGTTACGGCGGATATGCCTTTTAGTCTTAATAGTTCGTTAGTAGCTTCTCTTTGGGCTTCTGTATATGCTCTTAGTTTTTCCTCACTATCTATCCTTGACTCAACTTCATCTCGTATCTTGTCTATTAAATCTTGTCTTATTGAACCAGTTCTCAATAAGGTTTTAGAATTATCTTCTATTGTTCGATCAAACTCCTCAACGCTAACAGCGCTCTTGCCTAAACCTGTAGCAAGAGTTTCTGCCGCCGCTTCTTGAGCTGCTCTTGCTTTTGCTCTAGTGCCTTCGTCTACGTCTCCCAAAAGCGCTTCTCTTTTTTCTATTTGTCTTTCCAAAGAAATCAATCCAGAAGCTGCGGATATTGTACCTTTTGCAAACAAATCAAGGTTCTCTTTGTTTGCTTCTAATGTTTTTTCAAATTTAACTTCTTTTATTCTTTTCTCCGCGTTATAGAACGCCAACGCAGCACCACCAATGCCTGCAATTACTGCTCCCCATATGCCTCCCTTTTTACCGCCCATTTGCGCGCCAATTAGCGCGCCTTGAACGCCTGTTGCTAATCCACCACCAACGGCAGCTTTAGTTGATTGACCTTCAAAATCACCAGCTTCTATAGCCTTCAATGCGGCGTCTTTCATGCTGTTGCCAAATTGTATAGCGGCTGCTCCAGCTAGCTCAAGAGCGAGAGTCATCTTCTTTGATGTTTTGATTCGTTTATTATCTGCTGCGATTATTTCATCTTGTTTTTTAAGCTCTGTTTCTGCCTTTGCAACGGCTTTTTGGTCGACGGCAGCTTTTTTCTTACTGATCACGACTTGCTTTTGAGCCTCAAGTGCGGCATCGTCTAAATCTTTATCCCCGGCAGACGGGCCTCCCTTTTGATTTCTTATGTCAGCATTTGCATCATTCCGGGCGATTGTAGCCGCCTTCAAAGCTTCATTACTAGATTTTAACCCATTTTTAAATTCATCTAATTCCGCTTTTGCTTTGCTCTGTGATTCTGCCCTCTCTCTAAAACCTTTCGCCGCATCCCCGATAGATAATCTTTTACCATCCTCGCCCTTCTCTTGCGAAAAAAGCCCAAACTCTTTTCTATCTTTGGCGCCCCCGATATCGGCGGAAGCAAGAGCAGTGTTAATACCTTTTACTTGCGCTATAGTGCTTCCAAATTCAGAGACTACTGCTCCCAGTTCTTCGCTAAGGAGTCCAGACTGAGTAGCAAAGCTGGTCAAGCCAGTAATAGCAGCGTTTAGTATAACCGCGTCTATAAGACCACTTTGAGCGCCTCCTGCGCCCCTTCCGGCTGCTCCAACTATACCGCCTAGATTATATTTGTTTACAGCCTCAAGGTTATCATAACCCATAGCCTGAGCGGATTTTTTATTAACGACAAATTCGCCGGGAGTAAGGAGGGCGGGAACGGTGTCGGGTCCTGAAATAGAACCGCCAGATGCCTTCCTTTTTCGCTTTAGCGTGTTTAATATCTCTGCATCTGTTTTATTCGATGGAATAAACTCATTAACCCTCGTCATGGGAATGTTAAAAGGCTCTCCATCCTTAGTCGTTTCATAAGATTTTAGCATCTTTTCTGGCTCTCGAAGAAGAGCAAATCTAAAAGCTTTTTCTGCTATGACGGGACCTGTATGTGATTTATTCGTAAGGGCTGCGTCTCCTGCTCCTCGTATGCCTTTTAGATAGCCGTCTAAAGGAGGGCTTGATCCTTTTCCTGCTTTTCCGGGAACGCTTTTCAATCTTTTAGAACCTCTCAGTATCCGTTCCCAAGCCTTTCCTCCAGCCAAACCTGCCTTTTTATAATCTAATCTATCCTTGCGAGAAATAGCTCCTATCTCCTCAGCACTTAGATCAATATAATGCGGCTTGTTAGTCACATTGAATGTGTCATCTAAATTAAATTGATCTTGAGGTTCATTATAATTCCATGGTGTATTCTTTGTGTGTTGCCAGTCTCTAGGTTTTTTTTGGTATTTGTTAAATAATCCCCCCACGCCAGAAAATTTTCGTAAACCTTGTCCTGAAGCTTTAACATTGCCGCCGAGGGCGTATTTGTTAACGCCTTCCATTCGTGAACCCATAGCTTGAGCGGCAGACTTTCTTACTACAAATTCGCCCGGCTGTAGCATTGCAGGAACAGTATCGCCGCTGCCACTTCCCGGAACCCAACCGCCTCTATTAAAACCGCGTACTTTTCCTCCCCCTCCAAACATACCCGCGCTAGTGCGACCATCAGCACTACCAAAAGCTTTATTAAGACCACCAAACCCCCCTTTTTTGAAAGCTCCTCCTATAAAACCACCACCTTTAATAGCAAATAAGGCTACCAGCAGAGGTATGATAGGAGCAATAGCCTTTCCAACAGCAGTCATTGCGTTAGCAAGTGCTAAAGCACCTTTGGCAAACACCAGAAAACCGTCAGAAGCAGTCATTTCGCGAAATAGCTCTTTGACATCTTCAGTTACTTTTTGCATTTGCACAGCAAGAGATTGTTGTGCAATCTGAGCGTCTGTTGTTAAGCTCTCGCCAGCTCTTAATTGAGCGTTTAAAGCCGCTTGGGCGACTCCAAACTGTTGAATAAGTGGAATAACTTTAGAAACCTGTCTAAAACCACCAAGCTGTTCAACAATAGCCGAGAATCTAAGGTCTTTAGGGTCTAAGTTTTGAAGAGCATTACTTAATCTTTTAACACCTTCATAAGGCCCAACAAACTTACCATTAAGGTCTGTCAGTTCAACGCCAAACTGACGCAAGAATTTAATAGTTGTAGGTCTTTGCAATCTGGTAAAGATGGTTCTAAAACCAGTAGCAATAGTTTCAGCTGTCTCTCGCGTGGTAGAACGAACAGAAGTAAACAGCGCAATAAGTTCTTCAACTTCGCCACCGGCAGCTTTGAACGCGCCACCAGCACGTCTAATAGCTACACCAATATCAGAAGCTTCAACGGCAAATTTACCAGCAACAACATTAATTTTGCCAAGAAGTCCCTCTAATTTACTTGCTCCTAAACTAAATTGATTCATAGCAGCAACAGCTGTTTCAGCCGTGTCAGCGATATTATCAAACGTTGGAGCTAATTCAGTTTTGGCCAATGCTCGCATCGCAGTTTCAGTATCTTTAACAGAAAGACCTGTTTGCTTTAAGATGAGACCAACTTTTATCAGTGAGCCAGAAGATACGCCAAGACTAGTAGCTAAGCTGGTGACAGTTTTTTGCAGCCCCTTAAGTTGCTCCATAGTCTTGCCGGAGACTTGAGAAATTTTGATCATTTCTCTTTCAAAAGAAATAGCATCCTTAACGCCTTGTTCAACAGCTCCAGCAAAAGCATAAAATACACGACGAGCAATGTCGTATCTAAGAACATTTTTCAAAGCAGAACCAAAAAGCTTAGCCATGCTACCAGCATTAGTGCCAGCGGTTTTGGCTTCTCTAGCAAGGTCTTTGGTAGCGTTAGCTACCTGCTTAACTTCTTTAGCAGCAGTTCTAGCCCCATCAACCTTAACATCAACCGTAGGGCTTTTGAGCTGGCTTTTAATACTATCTAGAACTTGCTTTACGTTTTTAGGCGCTTGTAAGTTAAGTTGAGCCGTTAAGGAAAATTTCTCAGCCATGTGGATTCCTCAAAAAAAATGGGCATAGCGGTAGCTTACTATTGCTAACGGTATACCCACTATCCAGTTTACTATTCGGCTTGCGCTTTAGCTTGCGACCTTTTCGTTGGTTTTTTTCGAGGAGTTCGCGGCGTCTTCTCTACGGCCTCCTCTTTTTTTTCTTCTTCGTCTTCTTCTGCCTCTTCAGCTTTTGCCTCTAATACAATTGGCTTTCCAGAAGTATCTAAAAATGGTGAAAATTCAATATCATAGTCACCTTCTTCTGAAACCTTATCCCCGTCTATATCTATAAAATACTGCTCACCGTCTTCATCGTAAGCAATAAATCTTCCTTCTTCGTTAATAAGTCTCTCGTTGCCATCATTATCAACATCAATAAGATGACCATCGTTATTAACTAGTCTTAGAGACTCGTCTGCTAATTTATAATCTGTCAGAAATTTGTTTTCTGGAAGACTTGATTCATAATCAGGATCTAACCCATACAACTTTTCTGCTAATTGTCCAGCAGCCGTTGTAATGTAAGGTTCGGCGGCAAACGTTTCATAATGCTCTTTAGAGGTAAAGAGCTGCTTACCTTTTTCATTTAGCAGGCATTTATATACTAAATGTGAAAACCTTTCATTATCAGCTTGTCCCTCTGCCGTGTTATTATCCATCGAGCTTCTTTCGGCAATTAACGCCCGGAATTCTGCTCTCTTTTGTCTCATTTCAATTGCAATGTCTCTTGCGTCTGAAAGAGAGATGCCGCCTTTTTGCAAAGTCTTTTCCTTTTCGGAAATGTCTTCGAGAACTTGTACATACTCGGCTTCTTTTTCCTCAGTCCAAAGTCCTTGGTCGGTCATAACCTGACTAAGTTTTTGTCTGAGAATGGCTCCAGACTGCAATGCCTCTCTGAAGGCTTTGTTGTAGGCTAGTTGGCCTTCTTTTGTGATTTGTGTGTTTGGTAATATGAAAAATACTACTTTTTCTTTACCTTTTGAGTCTACTGATTCTATTTTAAATCTGTTCTTCTTCGCCATTTGATTCTTCTCCTTCTAGTGTGTTGCGAGGTTTTACTGGTAGTGTAATCTTATATCTCAACCAAGTTATGTCATAATTAATAAACTCAGTCTCAAGATTTCTACCTTGATTATTGCCTCTATCCAATATTTCCGACCTTACTTGATCATACAGTTCTTTTAGATGCTCTTGCTCAGGAGTAAGAGCGTCAGGACTTTCATGACCCCATAAAAAACCAAAATGCTTTTCGACAGTACTTAAAGCGCCGATCATTGTGGTTTGTATCTTCTTTTTTGATACCCTTAAAAGCCTGTCTTTAGATATCTCTTTATTTCTGCTAGCTTTTTCAGACTTGTAATTGTCTGATTTTCTAACAAGCTCAGCATATGATTCTTCCATCAT
>TARA_R110002051_G_scaffold105182_1_pt1 | contig 11270 bp, 6 predicted proteins | sample TARA_R110002051 | Tara Oceans TARA_R110002051 (sample SAMEA4397023) | marine metagenome | biome: Polar Biome; feature: [MES] marine water layer (ENVO:01000295) within the mesopelagic zone...; material: water (ENVO:00002006), including particulate matter (ENVO:01000060) such as......
GGAGATAAGTTCTTTGGATATACAGAGGAATTTAATGATAATCATAATACTCAGTACCCATCCCTACTTATAACTCCACCTGATTCTACTTATCCTGAATTAACACCAAGAAATGGGTGGGAAGAATATTCTTTTGAGGTTTATTTTTCAGATTTATACAATAGAACAGCCCAAGCTAATGAAAGTATTGAACAGAGATGGGATAACCTACAAGATTTAGCTAACGAATGGCTAGATATGTTTTTGAAATCATATGTAGGGATTCAAGCAGGGAAAACTACAATATCCTACCTAACTGATGGTAGTTTAACGATAGAGAGAAAAAAAGAGGTTGCTAATGACCAACTACTTCAATTAAAGATGAATTTTAGTTGGAAAATATTTAGCAAATGCTTTACCCCTGTATCTACTTATCCAAATCAAATAAGTGGATTATCTTCTTGGTTAAGAGCAGATAGTAATGTTACATTTAGCATACCAACTAAAAAAGTAAGTGCTATTGGAGATGGCTCAGGGGATGGGAATGGAGTCACTCAGGGCACACCTGCAAATCAGCCATTAAGATACACTTATGGTGGTGGAACACTAGATAAAACAATGTTTACGTTTGATACGGATGCCTTGCTTTCAGATAATAACTTTACTACAGACGGAACTGCTGCTGAAGAATTTACAATTTTTGAAGTAAGTAAGATAAATGCAGTAAGTGATGCTGTATTTGGCTACTATTATTTAACTGATGGCTCTTATATAGAGATGGGAACTAATGCGGCAGGGAACTATGAGGTTTCAGTAAGTGATGGGACAACACTATTAACAAAAAATACAGGAACAGTCAATACGGGAAAATTCCATATTGCATCTTTAAGGAAATCAGGGAAAATTATTGACTTTAATTTTTATGACTCTTTAAACTCTATAGCTTCTACAGATACTGATGCAGCTTTTGTTAGTGCAACATCATTTGAGCAAGAAAAGTTTAGAATTGGATGTACTCAAACAACAGATGGGCTGATACCTCCTGCGGCAATTAACACTAGATACTTAGATGGAGATTTCCAAGAGGTTATAATTTATGATAGATATTTAACAGATGGTGAAACAGCAAAGGTAGTAGATTACTTAAATAAAAAATATAAAATATATTAAGATATGACAGCAGTAAGAGGAGGAGCAGGAGCCGCACTATGGGGACAAATACCAAGATGGGATGCATCTGATGCAGCAATGTATGCTCAACAGCCTGATTTTAGCGACAACTATGTCCTTTCGGCAAATCAACCATTAACTTATCAGGTTATATGGACTGCTTCAGGTGTAACTGAGGATTATCCTGCTACTGTTGAAGGAGATATGGTGAACTGTCTTTTTACAGTTTTAGGAACAACAGAATACCCTTTACCTGCCTCTCCTGATTGGGACACATTGGCAGTAATTAGGAAATCTAAAGATATTCCAAATACAAATATAGTTAATCTTAATACTCCTTCAAATCAAAGATTTACAATAGATGTATCTAGGATTGTTCAAGACCAATTATCTTATACATTGGTTCCTATTGGAAAAGGTTCTTTTCAAAATCAGGAATTTGGAGGTATGAATGGAGGAGTTACAAAGCAAGATAATATAACTGAGCAAATAAGTCCTTATAATGTTACTCGTTCAGGAGCTTATAGAGCTATAAAAGTAACAGTAGACTTTGAAGTTCTTAATGCAAACTTAGAATTAGTCCTTTCAAGTACAGCATTAAATGCTCCTTCAATTATCAGAGCAATAAATAGCGTTTCAGGTTTTGATTCAAATACATATTATGACCATATGTTTGTTTTAGAAAGATATGTTCCTACTCTAAATAATCAAAAAAGAGCATTGACTAATTGTCCTAACAATTATTATAACACTACAAACCTGCTCACTTATAAAAAAAGCGTAAGAGATACAGACCAAGCAGAATGGTTGTACTTCTATGTTCGTGAAACTGTCCCTGCTGCAGACCCTTCTGACAGATTTAATCTATATGAGATGTATGGAGAAACATATACAGCAGATGGTACTTTGCATAAAGAATTTGTAATAGGCTCTAGATGGAGAAATAGAGCTACCGTTCCTGTAGCAGAAAACACTTCAGACTTATCCCATTGTTTTGAGAAAGAAACAGCCTTAAAGTTTGCTGAATTTCAAAATCAAATCGCTGTTCAGAATGTATCTCCTGCATACATAGATGCTAATGCTTTTGTACCTCAAAATGCTAATTATCCATATGCGGTTGTTGAAAATCCTTTTAACGATACAGTAACTCACTATAAGGTTCATGTTAGAGGTGTATTCACTCCAACAACAGGAGGTTGGGATACTCAGGTATGCTCTAATACTTATTGGTATAAGATAGATAGGCAAGAGGAGAAAAGTGTTTATGAGCATGTTAAATTTCATTGGCTAAATCCAATGGGGGGAATTGACTCTTATATTGCTACTAGAAATGTATTAGAATCTATAAGCGTTGATAAATCTTTAATAACAAAGAATTTACCAAGCAGAACATACCATCAATCAGACGATTCAGGAACAACATCTAAACACGAGTTCTATAATGATGGAATGAGAGGGTGGAATACTTATAAGGGGGGGCAGGAAGTTTTAAATATTGAAGCTAATATAAATAACAAAGTATATACAGAGCCTTTGAACGCACAAGAAGCTAATTGGCTTAGAGAGATATTTACATCTCCAAATGTGTGGATAGAAACTTCAGACGATACAAGTCAAGATGCAGCTACTCATGAAAACTTATTAAATCCCGATTTAAGACCTGTAACAATAAAATACACTCCTGTTATTCTTACAAATTCTGAGATTGTATCTTTAGACCAAGAAAATGGGCTTGTTCAATTCAACATTGAATATACTTTATCTCAGGGATTACCAACACAAAGAAATTAAACTATGATTTCTATAGAAATATTAGATTATATATATAGTTCAGATGTTAATAATCAATTCAGCCTAAATAATGCTACAACAGTAGACGATTGGACTATAGATAGCAGTAGTGAAGCCTCAATAACAACGGTATCAGGCTCTACTCAGGCTTTAGAGCCTGTAACAGGTAATTTAACTGAAGGAGTGCTTTATGACATAAGTCTTACTGTTTCAGGGTATTCAGGCACAGGAGATATTGGTTTTGGCGTAAGTAGTGTAGATGGAACAACAATAGGTATCTCAAGTGCTATGAGGTTGAGTGCTAATGGAACTGTTAGTGAGACATTCACAGCATTAGCAACAAATAATGTGAAAATATTAGCTGAAGTTGGGTCTGCAGGAACAATAACAGCTTCATTAACTCCTGCTTCTAGCATAGATTTCAGTAAGAGTATTGTAGGGAGTTTAGATATTGCGAATTCTGTAGATTTTCCATTAGCATTGACTTTTGCAGTATCAGATATAAGAAAATTAGACGCAAGAACAGGTACATACAGTAAAACATTTAATATTCCTGCAACAAAAAATAATAACAATATTTTTAGGGGGGCTTATCATGAAGGGTCTTACATTGAAGGAAATAAGATTTCAACAGAAAAAACTTGTAGAATTTTAGTTGATAATAACTATTCAATTACAGGCAAAATACAGGTAACAGCAATAGGGAAATCATCTTCTCCATCTTACTACTCTTGTGTGTTTTATGGGAATAATGTAGATTGGGCTTCCTCTTTAGATTCTAAGTTATTAAAGGATTTAAGGGAGAGTCCTAGTTCAACTGTGGATGGTAGTGGATGGGATAACCTTAACAGAAAAGGAGCAGGAACAGGTACAGGACTATTAATACAAAAGGATGAAATTGTTGCTACTTGGGGGGCAGATAACGCATTATTAACAACACCGCAGGGAGGAGCTCAAACAACCAATGTGAGTCCTGTAGTTTATCCTATTGTTAGTTATGGAGAGTATAACGAAGGAGGAGATGCAGGTACAATACAATTATTAAGGCAAAGAGATGATACAGCAGGTAAATACGGATATAAAGGGTGGGACAACAGTAATAACCCCTATGGAAATCCTACTCCATCTTGTGATTGGCGACCCTGCGTTTTTATATATGATGTTATAAAGCAAATATTTATCCAAGAAGGGTATACTATCACCTCTAACTTTATAGAAACAGCTAGTTTTAAAAAACTATTAATGGCACTCCCTAATTTTAGGTATAATAATGTAGAGGAGAGAACCGAAGGGGCAGATTCAAATACTTGGGAGGGAACATTTTTTATAGAAGGTCCTGTACCTCCATCAACAGGATATATTCAGAATGTGAGCTTTGTAACAGCTGCCACTCCAAGTAATTCTTGGGTATACACAACTCAGGATATAGTTTGGTCTGCAGGGTCACAGTTGGTTCAGCATGATAATACTACAATATATGATGGGACTTCTTCATTTTTGATTACAGAATATGGGCTTTATAATATAGCTTTAGATGATGTAGGAATATACTTAAATTCTACTTGTTATTCTACTTACACAGCTACTAATATTGGCATAGGATATATTGCAGTTAGAGTTATGGTTAAAGCTGTAGGGCAGACAAGTTGGAATAAGATTGGAGAAGCTTATATATTAGGAGAAGGGACAAGTTATGTTCCTTATCCCACCTGTGGCTCATTAACTGCAGGTTCTCAAAGGATAGATAATCTACTTATAGAAGATTACTACCTAAATAAAGGAGATACAATTAAGTTTGAATACAGAACAAAAGCTAAACATTTTAATAGTGGCAATCAAACCATAGGAATAGAAGCAGACTTGTTTGGAGGGACAAATATTGATAATATGGCAGCTTCAGGAGGGGTGTCAAATCGTTCAGGGAGAGTATCAATACAATTTCAAGGAGATTTTGCTCAATACGGACAAACTTATGATTTAAAAAATGTGATAGATTCTGAAAGCACTCAAGTAGGATTTCTTAAGGGGGTTTCTCATGCTTTTAATTTGCAGTTTCTTACAAATACAGTTGCAAGGACTGTGGAAATTGAGCCTTATAATGATTTTTATAAAGATGAGAGTTTAGCTTTAGATTGGACTGATAAAGTAGATTTTAGTCAGATACAAGAAGATAAATTTATTCAAACAGATTTAGCAAGAGAAATTATTTTTAAATACAAGGAAGATTCAAATGATAAAAAAGTAGAAGCTAGAGCCCTAAGATTATGGAGTGGAATTATTGATGAGTACCCTTATAGAGAGTTTTTATCTACTGAATTTGCTGCAGGGAAGGCTGTATTTAAAAATCCATTTTTTGCAGGAACTTATAACGGTAGAGATTCACAAACTTATTTAGGGAGTGAAAATGAGGTTCCTTACAATGCCTTACTATGGGGAATGTGCGATACAACTCCACCATCACAGCCTTATGGTGCAGGTACCTGTAGACCACCTAAAGGCTACGATTATGTCCCTAGACTTTTGAATTGGGAAAGAATGTCTTGTTCATCTACTCCTACAGAACCACCAAATATTTATAGGCAAAAAGCTGAAGTTCAAGAATGGCTTTCAGAAAATGAAACTATTTATTCAACTCCTTTTACAGCTCCTAAAACTTATGAGATATATCCTAAAGCCACTTCATATGATAAATTTAATAGTAGTACGGAAGTTCTTTGCTATAATACAATAAACACATCAGATTGGGACTGTTCAACTGGAAGTTATGGCACCTACTCATACCAAAAAGGATTATATCAGAATTACTATCAATTTATGATAGAGCAAATAAAAAGCACCCCAAGATTAAAAACTATTTATCTCAACTTAAAGTTAGACGATATATCTAATTTAGATTTAAGAAAATTGGTGTATGTAAATGGGTATTATTACAGAATAAATCAAATTGTTGATTTCCAACCAAACAACAATAAAACTACGAAAGTAGAATTATTATTATGGGAGAATAAAGGAGGTTTCCTTGCTTACCCTGCAGAGTTTTAAAAATAATTAAATGGCAATACAATTACAACAAATAAATAGTGAGGGTCAAGCATTGCAAAGTGGTTTAGATGTTTTTGTTTCTATACCTGTTTACTCAGGGGAGTATTTAGCGTATGGAGATTCATTTTTACTTCAAACTTTAACAGGAGCGACAGACACAGCTTCATCTGCAACTGATTATGCTGCTGAGGTTATAGCTAGTGTTCCTCCGTCTAATGTAAATCAATGGTATAAATATCATACTGAAGGCACTTCATATCCGTCTGTTACTGCTCCGTCAACATCTACTAATATGCTTACAATGTTAGGTGTCTATGATGGAGGGAATTTAAGCCATTCAGGAATGTATCAGAAACTATCAGGATTAGTAACTGGAAATGAATATCAGGTTACTATTAATTTTCACAAAGATAGTTTAGGAGGTAGTTTAAGTTTTAGTAGATTCTATTATGCAAATCAAAATTATGCTACAGCTATTCAAACTGCTGTAACGGTACACACACTTCCTGCACCTCAACTTACTTTTTCTTTTATAGCTGAAAGTATTAGTGATGTAGTATTTTTTGATTATAGCACTACTGAGGCTAGTGCAAGTGGGAATATTTCTTCTATTAAAATTCAAGAAAAAAATAATTATCAAATTCCAATAACTACAGTTATAAACGATAATATGTGTAAGGTATTAAGAAGAAAATTTGGAGAATTTTTAATTGAGGATGAATAATGAGTCAATATAAATTCATAGAAGAAGCTTTAAAAGCACAGGCTCCTGTTATTATAAAACAGTTAAGAGTTGAATTGGAAAATCAAAAGCATATAGCTTCAGGAGATTTATATAATGGCTTTAAAGATACAATACAGATAGGTTCTAACAGCATATCTCTTTTGATTACCAACGACACTCCATATATGTGGCTTGTTAATGATGGTAAGAGTGGTGGGATAATGGCAAGTTATGATGCTATACTTAAGTGGACTTACCAAAAAGAAGGAAATGGGCAGTTAAGCTTTACAAGCGACCACGAAAGAGCTAATTTTATTCAGACAGTCAAGCGTAATTTAGAGAGTCAATATTTTACTAAATCAGGTGATAGAAATGTACCGCCTTATGGACATAAAAGATATTTCTTTATAGATATTGCTACGCATAAGGTAAAGAAGGGAAATATATTCGCAAGAATAGAAAAAGCAGTAACTAAAGATGTAGAGGGTATTGTAAATAAAGAATTGCTTAAAAAGGAAATAACATTAACAATAGGATAAATTAAAGATATATGGCAAATAAAGTAGCAATAGAGATTAAAATAAAGAACATTAAGCAAATTAAGGTTCTTGAAAATCAATTAAAAAAATTAAGAAAAGAGCAGAGAGAATTAGCCAAGACAAATAAAGAGGCTAAGAAATTGTCAGGAGAAGAAGCTAAGTTGTATGAGAGAAAACACAAAGCTATAACAAAATCTTCAAAAGCGTTAAGAGAGCATAAAAAATCACTAGCAAATGCCAATAAAGGAACAAAAGCTGTAACAAAATCATCTAATGGTATGGCAAAGCAGTTTGTTAAAGGTGCTGCAGCTATTGGTGTTATAGTGGGTGCATTTAGAATGGCAAGTAGAGTTATAAGTTCTGTAGTAGCCACATTTTCTGAGTTTGAGTTTGTAATGGCTAAGGTAAACGCAGTTTCAGGAGCAACTGAAAAAGAATTTGCAGCTTTAACAAAAACAGCAGAAGAATTAGGTAGAACAACATTCTTTACTGCAACACAAGTTGGAGAGCTGATGTTAAATTACTCTAAATTAGGATTTACTGCTAATGAAATTCAAGATGCAGTACAGCCAACTCTTGATTTAGCGACTGCTACGGGTAGTGATTTAGCTAGAGCAGCATTAGTTGCAGGGGCAGCAGTTAGAGGATTTGGATTAGACGCTAGTGAAACGAATAGAGTAGTTGATGTTATGGCGGTTTCCTTTAGTAGTTCTGCTATGAATATAGAGAAGTGGCAAACATCTATGACGAAGGTTGCTCCTATTGCAAAAGCGGCAGGATTCTCTATTGAAGATACTGCAGCAATAATGTCAAAATTAACAGATTCAGGTATTGAGGCTTCTATTGCAGGTACATCTTTACGAAATATATTACTTAAAATGCAAGACCCTACATCTGACTTAAGCAAAGCTTTTGGAGGGACAATTCACTCTTTAGATGAGTTAGTTCCTGTTATGAAGAAGTTTGTTGCTGAGGGAGGTAGTATGGCTGATATTATGGAGGTGGTTGATTTAAGACAAGCCGCAGCTTTTGAGCAAATGCTTACAACCGCAGACGGAACTTTAGCATTAAGAGATTCTTTATTAGAGGCAAATGGAGAGGGCAAGAGAATGGCAGATATAGTGGGAGATACCTTACAAGGAGCATTTTTAAAATTTTCATCTGCATTGCAGGGGGTTTCTATTTCTGTAATGGAAGGGTTTGCACAAGGAATACAAGGAATGGTAGAAAAGATGGCATCTTTCTTTAATGTATTGGCTAAAAACTCTAAGGTAATAGTTGGTACAATAAAGGTCGTAGCCACTCTAGTTAAATGGTTTGGGCTTTATAAGTTGGGAGTTATAGGTGTTAATGTTGTAACTGCTATTGGTATAAAATTAAAATGGACATATTTAAGAGCTTTGGTTGCAGTAAAGTTAGGTTCGCAAAAGCTAACGATTGCAACACTTACTTTAAAAAGGGCGTACCAAGGTTTAATAAGTGGCACAGGAATAGGGATGGTATTAGTTGTATTATCCGAATTAGTCCCTTGGCTGATGAAAACTAAAGACGCTACAGCAGAACTCATGGATGAAACTGAGAGAATTACAAAAGGCTATTACGATTCTATTGTGCCAATAGAAAAACTCAAGATACAATCAAAAGAACTAATAAGGCTTAAGGGATTGATGAATAATATGGTAAAGGAAGGCTTAATCGTTTTAGATAAAGAGGGAAAAGCTGTAGAAGGGAGTGCTCTTAATCTAAAAGTCTATAATAAATATAAAGGTCAAGCTGCTATCGCTACGAGAAGCTTAAATACTGAGTTAAAAAATAATGACCAAGATTTAATAACTGAAAAAACATCTATTGAAGGTGTAGCAACAGCTATTGACACTCTAACTACTGCATTGATGAATCAGGCATTAGTTAAGGGGTTTAACAGGCAAATTGAGGCTCTTGTAGAGATTCAAGCTAATGCAGTTGTAACTAAAAAAAGACTAGAAGATTACTTTAATATAAATTTAGAATCAACTCCTTTTGACAATATGTCTGATGCTATTGCATTTCAATTATCAATGATGGAAAAAGGTATGCCAGGAGTAGCTAACTCTATGATTCCCTTTGAAGAAAGAATGAAGTCTGTCAATAAAATTTTAGAAGATGGAGGATTTACTAACTTTGAACAAGCTATAACAGCACTAGAAGGAAAAGATGACAATATAAGGATAATAACTGAAGCATTTGATGAGTTGGCAGGGCCAGGAGGGATAGGGGGTTTAATTCTATCACAAAAATTACTTGAGGATTTAAAAGTCACTCCTACATCTCCAGAAGCAATAGTAGAACCAAAAGAAAAAGAATTTGAGGCGTTAGACTCAAAATTCTTAGCAGAAGAAGCTAGGGGATATTGGGTTACTCTAATGAAAGATGTTTTAGCTGGTGACATGAAGATGGCTGCTGCAGAAAAAGACTTGTATGATTATAAAATAGAGTTAATGACTAACCTTCTTTTGGATGAGAACTTATCTTATGATGCTAAGATGTTGTTAGAAGAAAAACTGATACAGCTAAAGCTTGGGAACGCTAAAAAGGAAGCAGAAATTGCAGAAGCAAAAAAGGTTAGTGATGAGGCGGTAGCTGAGGCAAAGAAAAAACAGATACAAGATGAAATAGAGGGAGTAAAGGAGATGGGTAATCAATTAATATTGATAGCAGGAGAAGAAGAAAATCTACAGGGTATAAAAAAAATAGGTATTCAGTTATCTCAAGCAGCAGCAGTAGCAGCAGGTTTTGAGGCAATGGCTAAGTATTCAGCAGCAATAGCAGACACAGCATTAAATTCCCCCTGGTGGCTGAAGATTATTAATGTAATCGGGCTTATCGGTGCTATGGCCTCAACATACGCTAACATGAAGGCATTGAAAAAATCATTTGGAAGTGGAGGAATGATAGAAGAATTTGCTGATGGAGGAATGGTACATGGAGCAAGTCATTCAAATGGAGGAGTTAAGTTTGCAGTAGGAGGTAGAGTAAATGAATTAGAAGGTGGAGAAGCTGTAATCAATAAAAGAAGTACAGCAATGTTTAGAAATCAATTATCTTCTATGAATCAAGCGGGTGGAGGTGTTAAGTTTGCTGATGGCGGATTACTTAGTTCTCCTTCATTTACTGAAGCTCAATTTAATGCTAATAATCAATCTCAGATGCTAAATGCTATGGGGGGTAAACAGAAAGTGGTTGTGGTTGAAGCAGACATAACAACTAGCCAGTCAACAGTTAGTGTTATTCAAGCAAACGCATCTTTTTAATATAAACAAATGTTTGTTAGTAAAAAAGTCAAGAAAGATAGGATAGATACCTGTAAAAAGTGCGACTTTTACAGAAACTTCTTAATGCTGAAATATCCTAAGTGGAATAAAGGAGCTAGGTGTGGGAAGTGCAGTTGCTTCTTAGATGCTAAAACCACCCTCACCAAAGAGTTTTTTGGAGAGTGTCCTTTAGATAAATGGAAAGAGTAATAACTAAACTTTATAAATATGGATTATAATTCAATAATCAAAAATTACACCGAAGAAAAAAAAGAGAATATAGTTAATTTAGCAAAAGCTAATAAATCCAAGATGGCATTACATAATGAATATGATTCACAAGCCTTAAATATGTTCTTTGAGTTATGGCATAATCATTTTCCTAATGTAAAACAATCTAAAACTTGCAGGGGATGTAGAAAATCTGTTTGTCAATTCTTTCATAATATAGCTGACTTTATAGTTGAAACTGCTAATGTCGTTGAAACTGTTGAGGTTGTTAAGAAAAAATCCAAGAAATCCAAGAAAGCTAAGGAGGTTAAAAAACACAAAACAATAACAGGAGCTCTTTCTCCTACAGGTATAAGAAACTAATATATGGCTAAAAAACAAAACGACATTAAGATAGTTGAGGAATATTTAGAGCTGCTAAATAAAGAAGTTTCGTTAAGGTTTGGAGAGCCAACATCCAAAGACACTATAAGACATTTGATTGAGAAGGGAATAATAGCCCCA
>TARA_R110002051_G_scaffold98331_3_pt1 | contig 11264 bp, 7 predicted proteins | sample TARA_R110002051 | Tara Oceans TARA_R110002051 (sample SAMEA4397023) | marine metagenome | biome: Polar Biome; feature: [MES] marine water layer (ENVO:01000295) within the mesopelagic zone...; material: water (ENVO:00002006), including particulate matter (ENVO:01000060) such as......
TCTGGCAGCGCGTAAACCGCGACCTGATCCCCTACCTGATCTTTGAGGATAGTATTGCCGCCGCCAATAAAGGCGACGTATTGGCGTCCCCCATACTCATAAACCGCAGGGTTGGAGACAGAAGGTGCTTCGACCTGATCCGTCCAGAGTTCCTCACCGGTTTCAAGCGAGTAGGCACGGACCTTGGCATCCATGGATGCGCCGATAAAGACGATATTGCCCGCCGTTACCGCCGGACCACCAATGGTGGGTGAGCCCCAGCTATCGGGCATAAAGAACCCATGCTGCTGTGATGCACCCATTGGACGGCGCCATTTTACATCGCCAGTGGTCATATCCAGGGCCACCAGCTCGCCAAAGGGAGGCTCCCAGCAGGGCATTCCAAGCCAGTTCTGAGCGATTTCAAGCAGGATCCCGTAGGGAGCCCCTTCTTGAGAGGCAAAGCCACTCTCATTCCCTGACGCTCTGTTGGCTGATTCATAGGCTTCGCGATCATAGAGCTTCAGGGTTTGTACAATGTGCGAGGTATTAACGATGGCGGTTTGGCTTGCGGGATCAAACGCCACGCCACCCCACTGCACACCACCGGCTGTGATGGGGTAACCCATAGTCCCTGCGCCTTCAGTGGTGGGCGGGGTGTATAGGCCCTCATACCAGAGATCGTCCCACAGGGCGGAGCACTCCCCGAAACTTACGGCATCAGCCAACGCCCAGACCTCGGGCTTCTCGGACTGATCCAGCAGCGGCGCTGGTTTCGTCGGGAAGGGCTGGGTAGGCGCATAAACTTCACCTTCTACATTACCGTCGCCGCCGGGTACTGGGCGCTCTTCAATCGGCCATACGTCTTCGCCGGTTTCACGATTGACGACAAACAAAAAACCCATTTTAGTCGCCTGGATGAGCGCCGGTATCTCCTCGCCATCCACGGTAATGTCCATGAGTGTTGGGGCGGCGTTAATATCGTAATCCCAGATATCGTGATGCACCCACTGACGTGACCAGGCTACTTCACCGGTCTCGATATCCAAGGCGGTGGTCGAAGTCACTAATGGTACGTCGTCGGTACGATTGCCACCCCAGAAGTTGGGCGACGGAGAAGACACGGGTAAATAGACTAAACCGAGCTCCTCGTCGGCGGACATGTGCGTCCACACATTGGCGGTACCGCTCTGCTCGCGTACCTCATCTGACAATGCCTGGAACGTCCATTCTCGTTCGCCGGTACGCGCATTGATCGCAAATACAGTGCCGGGCGGCGCTTGTTCATAGGCCCAGTCCATCCCCGCCCAACCAAGGATTAGGCGATCACCAACCACGGTGGGTGGCTGCAACAGCGACAGCGGCCACTTGTCGTTGGTGTCGTTCCACTGGTTGACGTCGAGCACGCCATTATTGGCAAAGCTTTCACACAGTTCGCCGCTATCAGCATCCAGAGCGAAAAGCTGGGCGTCCATGGTGCCCATATAAATAATTTTTTGGCAGGACTCGCCCTCCACAGGATCGTCGGCTTGCCAATAGGCAACGCCCCGATTCTTCAAAACAGGCTGGGTCAACGCTTCTAGAGAGGATTGTGTATCAAAACTCCACTTCTCTTCACCCGTGGCCGGATTGAGCGCCAGCACCCGATAAAAAGGGGTGCCGATATAGAGTGTGTCATTGGCAAATACCGGTGTGGCAGACCAAACGGTGGCTGGTAGTTCGCCCGAGCCATCGGCAACATCGCCCGTATGGATTTCCCACACTTTCTCCAGCTCACCTACATTGTCGGCATTGATTTGATTCAGAGGACTATATTTTTGCGCATTGAGCTGGCCATGGAAGCTATCCCAAGTGGGTTCATCGGGCACCAGCGGCATGGGCGTAGCGCTAATTTCTTCCTGTTGGGCACTGCTTTCCTGCTCCTCAGACTGCTCTTGAGCCGTGGGTTGCTCTTGCTCCCCAGGCTGCTCTTGAGCCAAAAGGGGCAAAGGGCTAAGGCAAATTCCCAGTGCAGTAGCCGTACAGCGTTGTTTAGTGGTGATCAAAGTCAGCATGGTAGGCTCCTTAGGCATGGGTGGCTCGGGCGTGATGCGACGGGCGAACCATATCGAGGATCAGCCCGATTAGGCCGATCACCATAGCTACGCAGACCCACCACTGGTGTAGCAGCATTGCAGCGAAAAAAGTGCCAGCAAGGCCTATCAGGGTAAGTACCCTTAGCGCGATGGATGCACCACGCCCTTTGACTACGGCAAGGAGAAGTGCCAACACCGCAAGAACGAGGCAGGCGACAATAGCGATTAACGCGCCAAGTGTTCCTGTCACCCCGGTTAACGGTGTGAAATAGGCATAAAGCGCAATAGCAAGCCCAGCAAGTGAGACTATCAAAACAATGATAGCGCCTACCCTGGAAGAGTTGGATGGCAACATAACGGTAAGGCCTCTGTGTGAGTGAGGTGCCTGACATTAAAGCTAAGTTAACGTCAGAAATCGTTAGCCCTATAAATTTAGCAGAGAACTAATATTTTTGGCTCTGTAAAGAGTTTTGAGTGCTCACAGGAAATAAGTAGCGCTACTTTTTTAACCAATGTTTATTTCTAATCGTTGGCACGCGCTGAGATGAGCGTGACGTTTGCCGGAAGTGGCTGGGTGTAGTGCTGAATTCGCGCTTGAAGGCAGTCGCAAAATTGGCGGCGCTCGCGTAGCCAGCAAGCGAGGCTGCTGTTTCTATGCTTACCCCTTGCGCTATAGCGTGCCGGGCCAGCGAAAGATGATAATGGCGTAAAAAACTGCCTAACGATTCCCCATACTGGCGATAAAAACGACGCTGAAGATTGCTTAAGCTCATGCCTAAATAGCTAGCCAAATCTGCTTGAGTCATTCGTTTCGCCTCACCGTTATCGATGAGGCTCATAAGAGTGGCTAAACGACGGTCTGACTTCTCCTGATGGGGAGGGGTAGGCGAATGGCTATTTTCAGTTGAGGACAGTTGCGCGCTGGCTAGTGCCTCGCCGGCCAAGGTCATTGCAAAGCCCAGGAGTTGAAGTCGGTGAGCAACGTTCTCTTTTGCTAACTGCTGCGGCGTGAAAAGCTGAGATGCTAAAGCGATCAAACCAGGCGAGGGCGCCCAGTAGTGAAGGTGGGGCAAACCATTGGGCGCTGCCATTAAATCGCTATGGCCATAGCGTGCTAACCAGTGTGGCGTAAGGCTAAGGGTCAGCGTGCGCTCAAACGCACCTGCTTGGCCAAGGCGCATAAAACTGGTCGCTGAAGGCAGGGCCACTAAAAGACCGGTATGAGGCGTTTGTGTGCCTAGTGTTTGAGGCCCTAATTGTACCTCAAAAGCGCCATAGCGCACCTGTACGGTTCCCTCAATTACCAAGGCGATCTTTATCCCTGCAGGCAATATTGCTTGGCTTTTCAAGCCAAATCGATCTTGGATGTCGGCCAGGCGTAGTTGCAACCCCGGCTCAAGTTCGCTGACCCACATACGTCCCGCTAAGGGTGCTGAGCGTTGGTCCCAGCAAGGTGCTTCCAGCCGCTGACGTTTGACCAGTGTTGCCGAGAGCTGCTGCAAATCGGCGGCGCTAATTTCTTGCTCGGTTGTCAGTTCGCCCACGCATGTCCTTTATGAAAGTGGTTCGCTTAAATCCTCGCTAGCTATCTGTTATAGCATTTTGCTGTGTTTGCAAAGCAAACCGCTATTTTCGCAAAGGCGAGGCGGGTTAAGTGATGCCATAATGCGCTGCCATAAGCTCTATTGCAATGAATTCTCATTCGCAAGTTGGTCAATGGTATCAGGGCACATAAGGGGACGCAGCATGGCATCTAAAGAAAAACTCATCCGACGTTCAGCGGTGATGATGGGCGGTTCGGCCGTTTTGTTAAGTTTCGCTCCCAGCGTTTTGGCTCAAGCGATTGAAGACGTGACACGGCTGGAACCTGTGACGGTGGAGGGTAACCGGCTTTATGAAATGTTGTCCTCTGAAGCCACCGGCGGTTATAGCGTCGACGCCGCCACTGTCGGCACTAAAACGCCTGCGTCGCTGCGAGATATACCGCAATCGGTTAGCGTCGTCACGCACGAGGCCATTGAAGATCAAAACTTTACCACGTTAGATGAGCTGGGGCGCCGGACGCCTGGGATGCGTGTGCTCACAAATGACAATGGCCGTTCATCCATTTACGCGCGTGGCTACGAGTACGATGAGTACAGCATTGACGGCCTGCCTGCTCCAATGACCAGCATTACCGGCTCCGTCCCCACGCTGGCAGCTTTTGATCGTGTAGAAATCATGCGTGGTCCTTCGGGCCTTTTTGATAGCACCAGTGAGATGGGTGGCATTGTAAATCTGGTGCGTAAACGCCCTACTGAAGATTTTCAGGGCCATGTAAACGGTAGCCTGGGAAGCGATCATCAGCGCTCTGCTCAAGTAGATTTATCTGGCCCCATTGCTACGAAAGGTCGGGTTCGTGGGCGATTAGTGATTGACCATACTGAACACAACCAGTTTGTCGACCACAATGAAAATGACCAAAATGATATTTATGCAGCGCTCGATATCGATTTGGATGAAGCAACAACGTTAGGTCTTGGCTATATCCATAATACTAAAGATATAGCGGTGAACAACGGCCATCCGGTCGGTAGTGATGGTGAACTGCTTTATGGGTCGCGCGCTGATTTCTACGGCGCTGATTGGAACGATTTTAATAGCCAATCCAATGATTGGATTGCTGAATTAACCCATCGGTTTGATACCGGCGGCTATGGCCGCTTGGCGGCGCGTTATTCGGATCGTAATGCTGACTATAATTACGCCTTCGGTGGAAGTGCACTGGATGCCGACGATACCCTCACGGTGGCGGGTACCGCTAGCGTTATTGATCAGCAGGCGCTGGCGGTGGATGCAAGCTACAGCCAGCCGTTTTCAGCGTTTGGTAACGTTAGCGAATTCGTCGTGGGTAGTGATTACAAACGCTTTGATACCGAAACGGAGTCAGGCAGCTCGCGTAGCGTGGCGGGTGGGCGTGTGACCCTAGAGGAACTGAACAATTTAGCATACGTCAACATTCTTGATGCAGCGCGTACCAGTGGGTCAGGCTACACCGATACAGCGACTAATCTTGAAGAGACGGGCCTTTACGCAAAACTGACGCTGCGCCCAGTGCAGCCGTTAGCGTTAATCGCCGGTGGGCGGGTAAGCCATTACGAGCTTGAATACCAGAACCGCTATGCAGTTACGGAACAGAACCGTAGTGACACGGAAATCACCCCCTATGCGGGGCTGGTGTTCGATATTGATAACGACCACTCCGTGTATGCCAGCTACTCACAGGTATTTAAGCCCCAAACGGAAAGCGATGTGAATGGGGACTTGTTAGCGCCGCGGGAAGGGGAACAGTATGAACTAGGCGTTAAGGGCAGTTACATGGGCGGCGATTTAAACGCCCGCGTCAGCGCCTTCCGCTTGTATGACGAAAACCGTGCCGCTGCGCCTGCAGATACGTCTGCCAGCTATTCAGAGTCAGTGGGTAAAATGCGGATTCAGGGAGCAGAGTTTGAAGTTACCGGAAGCCTAACCGACCAATGGGAGGTTATTGCCGGCTATACCTATCTGGATACCGAAGTAAAACGCAGTTCTTCAGCACGTGCAGACGGTATTTTTCTACTGATGCCTCATAACATCGTGAACGTATGGACGCAGTACGACTTCGCTGGCGATACCCTGGGCGGCTTGCGTATCGGCGGCGGCGTGACCGCCATGAGTGGTTTTGAGTCCAGCAGCGGGATCGAGGCGCCAGGCTATGCAGTGGTCGACGCCATGATCGCCTATGACTTCACCTCGCAGCTCAGTGGTCAGCTCAACATCAACAACCTGCTGGATCGCGATTACTATAACCGGGTAGGCGGCGTGAACACCTTCAACATGCCGGGGGCCCCGGCCAACATGGTGGCATCGCTACGCTATGACTTTTAATGGTGTGATCAAGCGCCACGGGAAACCGTGGCGCGCTTTTCGTTTTCAAACGGCTTATCGGCAACTGCGCCATTGGGCTTTTTTACTACTGTGCTGGATTCCGGCCATGGCTTATTGTTCGCTACCCGGTGAAGTAATACTGCCGGGCACCTCGGAATTTACGCTGGTATCACCCGAAACAGGACATGCTTACTTAATTCAGTTATCAGTGCCCGATGCACCACCCCCAGAAACCGGCTATTCCGTACTGTACTTACTGGACGGTAACGCTCGCCTTCCGCTGTTACAAGCCGCACGCGATACACTAACGCGCAGAGGGCCGGAAGGCGCGGGCAGCCCGCTACTGATTGTGGCGATTGGCTACCCTGAAACAAGCCGTTTTAATATGGACCGACGCAGTGAAGACTTTACGCCTTCCGTACCCCATGGCCACGATACCGTTAGCCAAAACCAGCAGAGACCACAGGCCGGTGCGGAACGCTTTCTTGCGTTTATCGAAGAACACCTAAAGCCTGAAATCAATCGGCGCTTTGCTTTAGATAGCGATCAAGAAGCGATATTGGGTCATTCATTAGGTGGACTCTTTGTACTTCATGTGCTTCTCAACCAACCAGCAAGTTTTGATAATTACATAGCGATTAGCCCATCGCTTTGGTGGTATGGCGAAAAGCCGCTTGATAGGCTATTTAATCAAGACTCAGCGTTAGCGGGTATACCTAATGGCACTCGTCTTATGATTGGCGTGGGCGAACAGGAGCAGCCTGCCTTTGATCACCATAACGAATCCGAGCGCGCCAGACGGCAGCGCGCTCGGGGAATGGTCGATAATGCTCAAGGCTTTGCCAAATGGCTCTCTAACCAGCGAAGCATGGAAGTACGCTTTACGCTCTATCCGGGAGAGAACCATGGCAGCGTCATGTGGCCCGCCACACGACAAGCGCTTGAGTTTTTGGATAAATAAACGTTATTTAGCAGCGAGTTTTTTGAGCCACCCCCGCCAGCCACCAAACTCGGTAATATCTTCTGCCTCGCCCCCTTCATTGAGTGCGCCTGCAGTGCAAATAAAGCCGCACTTCCAACTGCCGTCGGCGAGCTCCACCTGGCCTAAACCGAGCGGTGCGGGTATGCCAGCTAAAAAACTGCCGAGGGTTTCAATAGGCAGGCGCCATACTTCCACTTCAATCGCTTGGCCTTTGTCGTCCCGCAGCATCGCCGGGCGCTTGGGTGGCCCGCCCGCCAGCGCAAACAGCTTATAGCGCGGTGCGCTTTGGGTGATGCTAACCAATACGCCACCCCGCTGGGTGAGCTGATGATTAAGCGGCAGCCCTTTTAGGTGCGCACCGCACACTACTAATTCCATACTGCCATCTTGGGCAGAAACGGGGAGTTCCGCTAAGGGCAAGTGGGGAATACCGGTTGCGCCTAAGGGCAGCATCAGGCGCGCTTCCAGGGCGCGAGCAAGTGACAGTAACGTTAGATCAGCGAATACCGGCCCAAAGAGCGTGATGCCTACCGGTAAGTCCTGTTCGCTAAAGCCTACCGGCACGGCCAGGGCGCTGTAGTCGAGTAGGTTCATAAAGTTGGTCCAAGTGCCCAGGCGGGAGTTAACACCGATAGGGTCTGCCGCCACCTCATCCTTGCTGGGGTGGGTAACCGTGGTAGGCGTGAGCATCACATCTACCTGTCCGATCAGCGCGTCGGCCTGGCGCTTGTACTCAGCGAGCTTATAGCGCGCATCAAAGGCGTCTACCGCTAGCGGCGTGGCGCCCCCCTGGGTGATTTGGAAAGTCACCGGGTGCACTGCATCCGGGTTGCTCTCCATCAGTTCACGGATCACATGGTAGCGTTCGGCCACCCAAGGCCCTTCGTAAAGCAAGCGTGCTGCCGCCAGTAACGGCGAACAATCCAGCTCAACTTTTTCACCGCCAAGAGCTTCAAGCTCAGCAATCGCCTGATGCATGCCTTGGGTATAGGCCATATCGGTTTGCCACTGGGATTCCAGCGGAACCCCAAAGTGAAACGCGGCGGGCGCTTTTCCGTAGCGTCTACCGAGTACGGCAAAGTTATGCTGGCGGGACCAGGCGCACTGGTCATCATAGACAGCGGTAATCTCCAGCAGCTTGACGCTGTCGTCAGCGGTGAGCGCAAACAGGCTAATGGTATCCAGTGTGGCGCAGGCGGGTACCACACCGCGGGTGCTAAGCAGCCCCAGGCTGGGTTTAACGCCATATAAGTTATGGAAACAGGCGGGCACACGGCCGGAACCGGCGGTATCGGTGCCCAACGCAAAGCTCACCATGCCAGCCGCCGTTACCACTGCCGAACCGCTGCTAGAACCGCCGGGCACCAGCGTTGAGTCAAACGCATTGGCAGGCGTGCCGTATACTTCTAGCGCGCGCTCGCCTACTAAGCCCGTTGCAAACTGATCCAGATTGGTTTTACCCATGGGAATCGCGCCCGCATCAATTAACTGTTGCACTACAAAGGCGTTTTCTGTGGGCGTATAGGCATACGCCGGGCTGCCTGCTGTGGTTGGGATCCCTGCTAGGTCAATATTGTCCTTCAGCGCAAAGGGAATGCCGTAAAGCGGCAGGGTTTCTGGCGACTCGCCTTTCAGGCGCTGCAAGTAGGGTTCCAGCTGTTCTCGCGTCAGGCGAGTAATCCAGGCGGGGTCTTGGCCGTTGCTTTCGGCTTGTGTGAGTAGCTCGTCGATTAATGCGGCAGGTGTGAGTTCACCCTGCTGGTAGGCGGCGTGCAGTGATTCGATGGTAAGTGAGTAGCGCATCGTGTCTTCCTTGCTCAGAGTCTGTTTTCATCAATGCTGTTTTTTAAATTCTGTGCTCTTCAATGTAATGCTGGGTGCTAATACTGACCTGCATAACATGCGAGCGTGTGGCGCGGGCGGCAGCTTCGCCATCGCCTTCTAGAATGGCGGTGACAATGGCGTCGTGCTCTTGCCAGGAGAGGCTGGGACGTTGTGGCATACGAAACTGCGCTTTACGGAAAGGCTTTAATCGGCTTCTTGTCGCTAGGGCCAAATCGCGCAGGTAAGGGCTATGGCTGCCTTCATAGAGATGCGTATGAAACTCATGGTTAAAGGCTTCGTAGTCACTGGTGGTGCCGTCGCGCACTATGCGTAAGGCATCTTTATGAAGGCGTTGAAGGGTTTTGCGCTCCTCAAGCGTCATTCGCAGTGCGCAGAGGCGGGCGCAGGCGGCCTCCAGTTCTGACATGGCTTCGTACATCGCCAGTAGCAATTCATCGGTGATGTTGGCGACCGTTACGCCACGGTTGGGACGCTTTTCGACCAGCCCCATAGCCGCCAGATGGCCAAACATCTCGCGTACCGGTGTGCGTGATACGGCAAAGCGCTCTGCAATTACCCGTGCATCCAACTTGGTACCCGGCGCGATGTCACCGCTGATAATCTCATCGGCAAGGATGCTAAGCATGTCGTCGACCGTAGTGCCTTCGCGTAACTTGGCTGGGCTTATGGCAGAAAGATTTTTCATAAAGCGGTCACTGGTGGGTGGGCAGAACTGGAGTGGATAGAGCTTGCTTGAGCCGGTGGGTGAGGAATCGCGTTAAGTAGCGCTCGCGTATAGGCGTGACTAGGCTCGCTCAGCAGTTTCTCAGTAGGGCCTTCCTCAACGATTTTACCTGCTTGCATCACCATCACACGGTCACATAACAATCGAACGACATTGAGATCGTGACTAATAAAGAGATAGCTCATATTGAGCTGCTCGCGCAGGCTCGCCAATAAGTTCAGCACGACTGCCTGAACAGAGACATCCAGCGCAGCGGTGGGCTCATCAAGAATCAGCAGCTTGGGTTCCAGGGCGATTGCTCGGGCAATACCAACTCGCGCCTTTTGCCCTCCAGAAAGTTGATGGGGAAAGCGGTCTAAAAGGTGGGCAGGCAAACCAACACGCTCAGCAAGCACGGATACCCGAGTGTTAAGTTCCTGGCGGTTGAGCTGGTCAAGCCTGCGCATAGGATCCTCTATTGAACGTCGGGCGCTCCAGCGTGGGTTAAGGCTATCCGTCGGGTCTTGAAACACCATTTGCAGTTTGCTGCGCAAGGGGTGATGAGCAAACTGCTTCGCGCTGATAACGGCAATATCGCTACCGGCGAACGTTAGCGCACCGCTAGTCGGATCCAGCAGGCGCATAATCATCGCTGAGGTGGTTGACTTGCCGCAGCCGCTCTCACCGACGAGTCCAAGGCTTTCGCCCTCGTGCAGGGTAAAGCTTAGATTATCCACTGCCCGCACTTCGTTAGCGGCCGAGCCAAAGGCTTTAACCAGGGAATCTACTTCAAGCAGCGGTGGGCCAATGGGCTGGCGCTTGGTGCTGGCACGGCGCTCATCATCGGCGGGTAGAAGATCGGCTACCTGGGAGTCAAGCCTGGGCGTGGCGCGCATTAAGCGCTGGGTATAAGGGTGCTGCGGGGATGCAAAGAGCGTTTCGACCGCAGCGGACTCTACGATTTCGCCTTTCTCCATCACCACAATCCTATCGCAGTAGCAGGCGGCTAAGCCCAAATCATGGGTAATCAGCAGCGTGGCCATCTGCCGCTCGGCGGCCAACTCGACGATCAAATCCATCACCGCTTTTTGCGTCGTCACATCAAGCCCCGTGGTGGGCTCGTCAGCAATAAGTAGTTGGGGGCGGCAGGCCAGAGCAATGGCAATCACAATGCGCTGGCACATGCCGCCAGAGAGCTCAAATGGGTAGGCGTGGTAGCGCTGTTCAGGATCACGAATGCGCACGGCTTGCAGCATCTTGATGGCTTTGCCGCGGGCATTCCCCCGTGTGGCCAGGCCGTGTTGAATCATCACATCTTCAATCTGTCGGCCAACGGCACGAATTGGGTTAAGGGCCGCGCGAGGGTTCTGAAAGATCATCGACATTTCACGCCCGCGCAGCTCACTCATGGTGCGTTCATCTGCGCCACCCACATCAACGCCACCAAATACAATACTGCCGTCGGCAATGCGCCCTGCACGATCAAGAATGCGCAGCAGGGCATAGGAGGTCACGGATTTGCCGGAGCCCGATTCACCCACAATGCCTAACGTCTCGCCTTTATTAATACTGATGTCGACTTTTTTAACCGCCGTGACGGTGCCATTACGGGTGGCGAATTCAACCGTTAAATCACGAATATCGAGCAGCGGGATAGCCATAGTAAACTCCTCAGGTACGCCGTAGCGGATCAACCAGATCGCGCAGCCCGTCGCCTAGCAAGTTAAAGGTGAACACTGCCAGCATGAGGGCCAGCCCTGGGAAGACGGCAAGC
>TARA_R110002051_G_scaffold6890_1_pt1 | contig 11261 bp, 8 predicted proteins | sample TARA_R110002051 | Tara Oceans TARA_R110002051 (sample SAMEA4397023) | marine metagenome | biome: Polar Biome; feature: [MES] marine water layer (ENVO:01000295) within the mesopelagic zone...; material: water (ENVO:00002006), including particulate matter (ENVO:01000060) such as......
GTTTTCATATTTCTTAAAAGTATCTTTAATATTCTTAGACATACCTTGAAAAGCTACAACACTATCAGCATCTTTGTCTGCACCACCTACCATGTAATCATTTTTAGAACTAAAGACTATTTCCATGCCTTGTCTACCACTAAATCCTGCAAATCTTAGTACTCTAGTACCTCCATTTGAACTATTAGGAGAACGTGCCATGATAAATTCTAATGCATCTTCCAACTCAACTTTTCTTTTAGAAGATATATTTTTAGATTGTAATTCGTTCCAAGCTTTTTCTAATATAGTTTCAGGATATCCTTCTACTTTTATAGGTAAATTTCTAAAAGTTTCTCCCAATAAAAATTCATTATCTGTTATAGGTTTATCTGTTCTAGTTTCTAAGTCTCTTGGACCTAACTTAGCTTCAAATCCATAGTCAACTTTAGGTTTTACAATTCTTTTAGTTCTATAATTGTGGAGTGCTTTATTAGCATAGTCAATAAAAGGTTTTTGCATTAACATAGATGGATCATAGTTATTTAATCGTAATATATCCGCCATTTCATGGGAAATTAATACTTGTTCATTAATATCGTACGCTTCACCAGCTTCCCATAATAATTCTTCAATTTCTCTACCATTTTCTAATACTTTTTTGATAACATCCCTACCTAATGGTGTTGACCAGTCTAGAAGATTCTTATTTAATAAATCTAATGAGACATCATCTATCTTATAAGAGTCTTTCATCTCTATATCGTTATCTAGAGCTTCTTTAAAACGTACATTTGTAGCTTCATCTCCTAATAAACTTTTATCTACTAAACTATTATAATCTTTTTTAAATCCTACTGCTAATGCAGACCCTAATTGGTTGGTATTAATTTTATCTACCATTTGTTTTAAGAAAGCTGGCTTGTGATATATCTTTTTAGGGTTTTCAAATACTCCATAATCTAAATATAATTCCCTTGGTCTCATGTTAAATGGTTGTATAGGATCACTAGAGCCCCATTTACCATTATTATAAGTTAGATTGTGATAATTTAATCCTACCTGTGTTTTAGTAGCTGTTTTATAGGCGATAAAATCTATATTATTAGCCTCCATAAACTCGTTCATAGCCTTTGTGGCTCTGAATGTACCAGTTTTTAATAGAATGTTCCCTATGCCCCCTTCAGGAGCCTTATATCCTACTAATTTTAAGAACCCATTGCCTTCTGGTCTAAATTGTGTTTCACTTATACCATCAAATACTTTTTGTCTACTGTATACTACCGCATCAGTACCAGATTCAGAAGCTTCATTACCTATTTTAAATTTACTAGGTAAGTCATTAACTGCAAGAAACTTCCAAGTTCCATCTTTTCCCGTTAAAGTCTTATAATTCTCATCTAATAGTCGTACGTTTGTACCTTGTGCTAAGTTATTGTATTTATTAAATTTTTGTACGTCTTCATATAACGCATCTTTTTGGTATTCTTTTATCTTACTCTCTATAAAACTAGTAGTTAATTTGTCTGTATTTTTTATATATCCAGATTCTTTCAGTAAGTACACCCAATTTGAAACTACTTCCTTGTCTATTACATTTTTTTTGTACTTATATCCATCGTTTCTAAGTCTTTTCATTAGTTCTTTTTGAGAACCTTCTGACATATAGTCTAGTCCTATTTTATTTTCAGACTGTATAGGAAATTTTTGTAATATAAGACTACCAGTATCTTTAGCACCTCCATATATATACATATCATGTTTTGGGTCAGCTGCTTGCTCTCTTACTTTAGAAAGAAGTTCTTTATTTAATATTGCTCTAAATTCATACTTTTGTTTTGGATCTTTGAACCAATCGAGTACTTTCTTTCTACTAAATACAGACCTTTCTTTCTTTCCTCCTCTCCATTTATATATTTTTTCTACTAAGTAAGCCTCGGATATTTGAAACCTAATATCCGCACCTTCCCCAAATGTAAGGTTGTATTTATTTCGACCTTCAGCATGTCCTAAACTATTTCCATGTATATCAATATCGGGTTGTAATTTAAATATTGCGTTATCATCTGTGGTTATATCTATTTCAACTTTAGGTCTAGAAATTACTTGCATTTTTTGTTGTAAATACGAACCTAACTGTTTATAAAGATCTATATCTTTCTTCTTTAAGTCATTTAATTTTGATTTTGGATCTAGTTTATATCTTTTTTTAACTCTATCTAAGAAAAGATCTACGTTTTCTATTCCATTATTCTTACGTACAGCTGCTAAGTATTCATTTGCCATAGTATCAAGACTTGTCTTAACATTACTAAGATCAAGTGACGGATCATTTGCAATAATTTCTTTTGATATATTAGATAAATAATTGTTTTGTACAATACCTATTTCATTTAAATCTTTATTCGCTACTATCTCCTGAAGTTCTGCTAGACTTAAATTAACTTGACCTAGAAGAGAATCTATTTCTTGCTCAGTATCTTTTGGGAAAATATTAGACTCTTTATCATTGATAGATGATTTTTTAACTTTTATATCTACTATGGGATCAACAACATTAATAGATTCTTCTTTTTGTATTTGTTCTTGTATTTTTTTTACTTTTTCTGGAGTTAAATTACTTAGATCAAATCCTTGTTCTTCTGCAACTTGTCTAAATTGCTTACCAAGTATAGCATCCATTGTATATTTTCTACCTTGTTGTTCAGTAGTAAGGATATTTAAATGTCGTTCTATATAAGATTGATCTGCTTTTTCTAGAGATAAAAATCTTTCATCTTTATAAAGTTGTTGTTTTCTTGCTTGATAATCTGTTGCAGGAGTAGAAGGAAGTCTTAAGTCGTTAATGTATCTAGTTCTGTCTAGAAAGCCTGCACTCTTAGCAGTAGCACCAAAGAAGAATCCTAACATATATTCATATACTTGTTCTGGTAGTGGAGCACCTTGTGCAGTAGCTAAACCACCTTGTGCGGCAGACCCCAAAGAACCTTTAGCAAGCATTTGCATACCTTCTTCAAATTTTCTAGTATCAGCTACTTTTTTAGCAACACCTCTAACAATGTTAAGTCCTTCTTTTTGAGTAGCTGGATTCTCTATTACCTTAGCAATATTTACATAGTTTCCTAAAGTACCAAATAAAGCCCCTGCAGCTGCACCATGCAAGCCAGAATCAACCATAGCCTTAGGTCCCTCTTTCCACGCAGAGAATCCTAATGCAATACCAAGATGAGCTCCTTGTTCTCCTATATTTCTAAATTTCTTATTAGCCAATAACCCTTTACCTAAAAATCCAGTAGTAAGAACAGTAGCATCACCAAACGAAGCTTTTATTTGACCCATTACACTATCAGCTACCTTCATTGGTATTGATTGTAAAGCAAATGTCTTAGGATTTACAAATACTCCTGCACCTTTTTCTTTTGCTTTCTTACCAGCAACTCGTAATCCTCCAGCTACGGCACCAGCACCTCTAGCAGTAACTCTTTTAGCAACTGCGGTAGGTAAATAAGTTCCCATAGATAAGAAACTTGCTATAACATCTGGTGCAAAACCTATTAAGTGTCCTAGTTTATTAGCAATAGATTCAGTGGTAGTGTCAGGATCGTCTGCCCAGCCTAAAGTAGTAAACCCTTCAGCGAGACCAGAAACAAACTGATTCATTGTAGTTAATAGATTAGCATCTCCTGCCTCTAGGTCACGTTGAAAAGGAATATCCACACGCTTAAATTGCTTAGATACGTAGTCTACCTCTTCTTCTGTAAAGGAAGTTGGGTTTGTTCTATATGCAGCTTCAATACGCTGAAGATATTCTTCTGGCCTAATGACTCCGTTTTTTAACAAATCCTCAAGATATAGTAATTGAGTATTTTTTTTCATTACTTATCAGCTTCAAGGAAGTCTACTAATGATTGTTGTTTATCTATAACAGAATCCATCTTTTTATCTAAGGAAATTTCTTTCCTTGCACCTCCTAATCCTGAAGGAACTATATCCCAAAGGTTGGCTTTTCCACCTGAAACATTGTCTAGTTTTTTAACTTTATCTTGAAGTTCTGCTTGATAACTTATCATACTCGCTAAATCATCTTTTGCTTCGGCAAGTACATTTTGAGCAGCTTCTGAATTCCTATTCATACCAGTATAATATAAATGACTCTTAGCATTCTTCGCATCTGATGCTTGGTTCGCTTCTGCAGTATCCCAATAGCCTATAGCGTCATTCATTACTTTACGGTGATCGAGTGGAAGTTGTCCACCACTTTTAAGATATCCTCCTTTATCAAGTTCTTTAAAGTATCTTTCATTTGTTAGTAAAGTGTGATCTGGATCTTGTGTAGATAGCATTTCTATTGCATAAGCATTACCCATTTCTTGTGCTTTTAAAAAAGCCTGATACTTCATTGATTCAACAGCTGCTATTGCTTGGTTCTTTGAATTAGCATTATCTGTGATAAGCTTATGAGCCAATTTCTGTGCTTCACTAGTATCTGGTTGTAATCCTTTAACTGCTTCTAATAAAGTAGCAAAAGCTGTAATTGTTTCTGTTGTATATGACATTTGTTCTCCTATTTAGTTATCATGTCTAAGACACTTTTATTACTACCTGTAATACCAGATAGTTCATATAAACTATCTTGTATACCTCTTATTTCTGATTCTTCTTGTCTGTTAATACCATAAATTCCTCGGTCATAAGATAAACGCATGGCATCTTGTTGATGTCCATAAGCACTTATAATATCATCTTTTTTCTGTACCATAGCTCCAGAGTTAGCAAACCCTTGTTGTCCAGACATATTTTTAAAGTCTTGCATTCCTTGTCCGTAATTAAGAATTCCTCCTCGTTTTTCCTGTCCATAATCTTCAGTCATAAAACCTTTTTGCATAGCAAAATCTTTTACTACATTTTCTGCTGCTCCGAATAATCTAGACTCAGTTTTTAAAGCTCTCTTTTTTCTAGCTCTTCTCATCCTAGCTTCTTTCTTTCTAGCTTTATAAGATGTGAAAAATCCTATTACAGTGCTTACTGCACCTATTCCTGGTGCTGCTGCACTTAATGCTCCTCCTGCTTTACCTAAAAATTCACCAAATCCGCCACCATCTGCCATATTACTCCTCCTCTTGATCAAATTGATTAAATTTTAATTTTAAATCATGCCCTATCGCTATAAAACCAGACTGCATCCATGCTTTTGCTGCATTAAAAGCAGTTTTCCTATCTACTTTAGCAATATTATCTAACTCTACACGCATATTTTGTAGAGTGTTCGGATCGTCATTTATTGAAGTTCCTTCGGGATATAATTTTTTCAGTTTTCTAAGTTCCCATTGTCTCTGTGCACTAGACTTACCATAGTGTTCATCATTATAATCTAAGGATTCTTTAAAACTAAGTGCATCAGAAGTTCCAGATGGTCCTACATTTGGTCCTACCTCTGAGTAACCTACTGGTTGTATATCTCCTACTGCAACCTTAGCTCCAGATTCAGTTTCAGATCCCGATGTTCTAGGTGCGTTAAGAATATCTTGAAATGTCGCAACATTCTTAGCTCTTCCTAATTTTCTAGTATTGGTTTGTTTCTTTTTTAGTGCTGCTAATTTCTCTGCAAGTGTTTGTGGCATTACATATTCTCCTTAATTGTTTCTATCGCTTTTATAAAATCTTTTACCCTTGTAGGTGTTTGTTTATACCAAAGAGAATACTCTTCTTCTTCTTTGTTATAATACAATAACTCATCTATTGCTTCTTGATATTCTTTATGACATAAACAATGCCAAGCATTAGGAAATTTTCTATACCATTTAGTACCTAGTTGAAAATTTACTGAAGTTAAAGCTATCTTAAAGTCTTTATCATATACTCCCAGTATAGTACACTGACTATTACAAGCCTCTAAGGCTTCCTGTATATCGTCAGTTAACCAATCTTCTACAACACTATCTTTTAATATAGTTCCTACTGGAAACTTTTTTCTTTCTGTAGCATCTAATAAATGTCCAACACCACCAGTTTCTTTACCTAGTGTGTCTATATAAATTATATTCTTAACACCTTCACGTAATTTAATGTGCTCATACAATTCCTTCTTAAATGTTTTTCTTAATAAAAACATTAGTTCTCTTCATTCTTAAAATTTTGTATCCACCAAGCAAGTGTCCTAAATACCACTTTACCACTAATAAGTACTGGAATAGTTACACCATTAGAATTATAATTTGATTGTTGATTTACTTGTAATGGAGTAATAGACGGAGTAATAGACGGAGTAACAGACGGATTAATAGATTGTGCATTGTTCTTTATATTCGCTACAGTATTCGTATAATTTGCGGGATCACCAGCATTAACATCATCATATTCTTTATTGAAAACACCTGTAACTGTCTCCCCTGGTTTGAGATGGGGAAAATCTTTATATATTCTTTGAAGATTCTCATCTCCTTCTACTATTCCCTTCTTAATAGCTTCAAAATCTTTCTCTTTTCTACCTTCTTCTGTATAAGATCTTGGATCTAAATAATCCTCAGCTCCTTCTGCTAATCCCTGCATAGATTGACCAAACAAAATACCAGACGTAGTATCTTCTATGGCACCTTTAAAACCTCCTACATATCCCAAGAAACCCTTTTTATAATTTCTATTTTCTAATTTTGTTTTTGCTAAAGCATCCCCTGCATGAAAAGCACTCATTAAATTACCTGCTTCTGTTTGACCCATATTATCCTCCACCACTAGTTGAATTTATCATTGTTATATCTAAATCTGTTTTATTTGCTAAACTTACATTGGTATTTGCAAAAGTAACACTAACGTTAGCGTCATTTCCTACAAATGCAAGTTTAAATCTATGTCTAAATCTTATATATAAAGTTCCAGTTCCTAAATTAATTGACCTACTAGATTGATATCCAGTTCCACCATTAGCAGTACCTCCTATACCTGGATCTCCTGTAGTGCTTAAAGCTACTTCATATTCCAAGGCATCTCCTGAATCTTTTACCAGACTTACTGTAGTACTATTACTACCAGCAGTACCGTTAGTAATAGTAATTGTTTTTGGTATAGTATGGTAGTCTTGAACCGCAGTTCCTTCTGCTAAACCAAAAGCAGTAAGAGTAAAGTTATTAAGCGTACCCCAAGATGGTGTTGCTGATGGAGTTGTAATATTATAAACGCTTGTTGTAGCTCCTGCAGTGTCTTGTGTTCCACTATTTTCTGCTCTTACTTTTATATTATAAGTCGTACTAGCAGATAAACTTGTTAAATCGTGTGTAAAACTATGCCCAGATACTTGATCACTACCACCTATTGTAGATGTTACTTCTGTAAAACTACCAGCTGCTGCTGTTTTATAATAAATTCTTACTGTCTCTGTTATTTCACAGTTACCAGCTATAGTTAATCTAATAGATGTTAAACTTAATGCTTCTCCATTAACAGTTAAATCGTTAGGTATTCTAGATCTTACTCCAGAAATAAGTCCTGCATAATCAACTTTAAATAGTAACTTAGGACTACCATCCATAGAGAAATAATAATGATCAGGACTACTAGAAGATACTAAGTTCCATGGAATCCATGCAGTTCCAGCTCCAGATGAAGTGTACATAGTACTTCCATTAGATAAGTCTGGTGATGCGTGCTTTGTAGTTGCTAGTGCAGTATATCCACTAGATAAAGTTTCTTTACATGCTATTAAATAACTTGTATGTCCTATTAATTCAGCGGCATTTTCACCAGTCTCATACTGGGCGTTAAAAACTGTAGAGGTAGGTGAGCTAGTCGTTGTAGTCGTTGTGTCCGTAGTGGTACTAGTAGACGCCTCATTTGTAGCCTCTAAATCAGATACGTTAAGCTTAATCTTAGACCAATTACCTAACATCTTTATATATAGGTATTTATTAAAACCTTCAACTACTAATCTTTTATCTCCATCAACACCTTCAGATGATCTAGGTTTATTAGAAACCTTAGTAGGAGTTTCAAATTGACGCTCCATAGCTTTGATTTTACCAGCAAAATTATCTGTATTTCTTTTGAACCAACTCATTTTCTAGTCTTCTCTCTGTATACAATTTGAATATCATTTAATTCAAACCCAGCATTTACTAAATTACTATTGTCACCATCATGTTTAAATGCTAAACCAAATGATCTAATATTTTTAAAAGCAATATTAGTAACTGGTATACGTTGTGTACCAAACGAACTAGTATTACTTAATACGCTTTGTCCTGAAGATAATAAGCTTGTTAAAGTTGTAGTATCTCCGTTTACATATCCATATACATCTATATTTGTTCCATGTTTATGATTAATATAGACAGAGTGCATTTTTTTTCTTACATCTGGAGTACCAAAGGTATGTTCCTTAGTTTGTAAAATAACTCCATTAAGATCTAAAGCTACTGAAGTATCATTCCATCTATGTACTTTTAATGTAGTACTATCTTTTTCATACCATATTAACTTTCCATCATTTATAGTAACCATATTTGTAATATCATTCGTTTCAAATTTATCTGAAGAATAAAAGAATCCCCCTGATTTTAAGTCATACATTAATACCTTACCATTTTTATTGCCTATAAATACAGTTTGTTTATGTGGTAAATATCCTATAACATTATTTACATGATAGTAAACTGTATCCCAATCTTTTAATTTCTTTTGTCCAAAATCATCCAATAAGACGTTAATTATTTTTTCTCCATCATATAAAAATAATCCATATTGATTAATCCAACCAACAAAACCTTCCCCTTCAACTACATGGTATTGCTTAGCAACTCCTCTATACTTAAAGGTACCCTCTAAAAATTCTAAATCTCTTGCACAGTTTATAATATATAAAGTATGTTCTTTAAATTCTAACAACTTATCACCAACAGAAGCTAATTTAATAATGTTTTCTCCGTCATTAATTTCTACATCTATTAAATTATTAATAGGAAAGTAATCAAATTCATTTACTTCTGATTTTATAATAGTATCGTTAGCATTTTTGATATAAGTCGTACTGTCTGATTTCTTATCATAGTAACCAACATTACCTACATAAGCTCTTCTATTTATTATGGTAGAAGTTTTATAACCAGTTCCAAACCTACCTATAGAAGTATCTTTTTTTTCTATATAAGGTTCTCTATCTGGTAACGAAAGAAGTTTTTTATTAATACCTGATATTAAATCTACTCCATTAGAATATGCTAAAGGATTGGAAGTATAAATTGGATCTCCAGTTAATCCAGAATGAGACTCTGTAAATGGTTCAAATAATTTCTCTCCACCTTTTCTATATCCTTTTTCGAAATCAACTTCAAATAATAAATACTTTTGCCCTACTTCTCCATCTGTTTTTCTAGCCCAGTAATAATTAATACCTGACTGAAAAGGATTCTTTGGAACTCTTCCTAAAATACAATAGTATAAATGAACTTTTTTATCTACGGTTTGATTTGTTATTATATGATTCATTACTGTACCGATATGTACAGCTACTGATTCTTGATTTCCGTATTTATTAGATGCAAATATCTCGTAATCATTGTCTGCTGCATTAGCAGCAGCGTAGAAATTATATATTTCAGAGTCAGTATCCACAGTAGAACCTGTCCATATCGCTAGTTCTAAACCTCCATAGCCACTTGACCAGTCAGCATGTCCATCTAATAGATTTGTAACAGTATCTAAGTTTACATTAATAGCATATTCAAGAGCGTCTATATTGGATTCTGAAAAAGTAGTATTACAAGTTGCTTCCGATTCATAGTCTGGATGAAACCATGTACTAGTCCCCATAACACCATCTATGTCATATCCATAACCATCAGGTGATCCATACTTAGCTGCAGGATTACATTTTATAGGGGCTACATATGCAGCATCAGTTTTATAAACACTTGTATAAGTAGTAGGACCTTCTAATGCACTACTTAAATCTGCAACATCAATTCCTAAAGTTTTAATAGTTTTTATAAACTTAAGCTTTTTAATTTGATTGGTAATAAGGAATGGTAATGTTCCATCGACATAAGGACTAACCCTTATTTCACCGTCTATAACTGTATATTCTACTTTAGAAGAACCTTCACTACCATAGGTTAGTATATAATCACCACTAGATAAAAGAGTATTATTATCTATATCTAATATTCTTACTTTAAAAGCTGATGGATCATTTATAAATAGGTATTGAGTGTCATCTGCATTAATTGCACTAGATACTCTTCTATCTAAGTTTAAATGTAATAATCCATTACCATAGTTTACGGTGCTGCTAGCTACTTCATCATTAGTACCAGATACTAAAGCGTAATCTTCTACAGATCCCATAGTTTTAATTAAACCAGGAGTTTCTATATCAATACCATTCAATACTATAGATTGAGGTTCTTTAACATCTCTAGGAGTAGTATTATTATTTAATCCTCCGCTAAAGTTTTCTATATTTAATACTGATTTAGGCATTTCTTGTAATATCCTGCATCGTTTTCATCTTTTGTTTCTTCTTTTTCTTTAATTTGAGATTATTCATTCTTCTATCTCTATCAACAGCTGTCCCTTGAAATGAATTACCTTGTAAAGAATTACTTGTTACTATTTTATCACTCATTTCCGTCTATTACCTCTCCCCATAGGGAAGTTATTCCGTTTTTAATTTCTACGGTCTCTATTTTAAAATCACCATTGTCAAACCAATCAACAATAGCAAAAGCATGACCCCAATTATTTAATCTACCTTTTAACCATTTATTCTTTTCATGAGACATATCTTTTAAACATCCCATAGACCAAGAACCAATAGTTCCGTGTAGTTTTGTCATTGTATGTCTCTGTATATCATGTACATGTCCATACATTACATTTTCTCCATACGTTTCAAGATGCTTTTTTGCATGGTACGTAGTCGCAAAGGCACCATGAAAGAAAGTGAGTTTGCCAATTTGTATAGGTAAATTATATTCACTATAACTATATCCTCTCTCTTTTATTTTACACGCTTTAAAAAAAGAGTAATTAGAGAGATAGGGATACTTAGCAACAAAGTTATCCAACCAGAGATCGTGATTGCCTTGTAATAAATGCTTCTCTTTACATCCAACTTCTTTAAGTACTTCATCCCAAACATCTAATCCCTCATTAACTAATCTTATATCTTCATCTACTATTGGTAATACATATTCTAAAGGTGGTAGTTTTTTGTCTTTATATTTCCATGCCGACACAGACTCCCACTCTCCAACATCTCCCAAATTTACAAAGATGTCAGGTTTAATCTT
>TARA_R110002051_G_scaffold119127_1_pt1 | contig 11245 bp, 6 predicted proteins | sample TARA_R110002051 | Tara Oceans TARA_R110002051 (sample SAMEA4397023) | marine metagenome | biome: Polar Biome; feature: [MES] marine water layer (ENVO:01000295) within the mesopelagic zone...; material: water (ENVO:00002006), including particulate matter (ENVO:01000060) such as......
CTTTAGCATGGCTCATCACAGACGTTAGGATGAATAAGGCGTTTTCCCACTCACCAGCATCGATACGGTTGCCTTCTTCATCTAAAATACGACCGTAGTCGGCGTCCATAAATGCGTAAGAGCCACACTGTAATTCGTTGAAAACACCTGAATTACTTTCGAAATAATAACTACCCGTACCGCCACCTGAAACGAACTCTGGTTTTAGACCAATCTCGTCTAATGCATCGATTGCATGTTGTACTTGATCGATAGCGATTTGTGTTTTAGCTTTACGATCGCTAAAGCTGTCCATGTGCTGCATCGCACCTTGATAAGCTTGGATACCAGTGAACTTTAAATTTTCAGCCGCATCAATTGCTTTGGCAATCTCTACGACAGCTTCAGTGGTAGTGACACCACAACGTCCAGCGCCACAGTCGATTTCGATATAGCAATTAAGTTCAGTGCCTGCTTTGGTTGCAGCAGCTGATAGCTCAGCGACGTTATCAACATCATCGACACATACAGTAATTTTTGAGCCCATCTTAGGCAAATTGGCCAAACGCTCAAGCTTAGCAGGCTCACGTACTTGGTTTGATACCAACACATCTTTGATACCGCCGCGTACAAATACTTCTGCTTCAGAAACTTTTTGACAGCAAACGCCAATAGCGCCGCCCATCTCTTCTTGCAAGTTTTGTACATCAACTGATTTATGCATTTTACCGTGGCTACGGTGACGCATATTATGCGCTTTCGCATAATCGCCCATTTTTTTGACGTTACGCTCAAGAGCGTCCAAATCTAAGATCAAACAAGGGGTCTGGATATCAGCTTCATCCATACCAACAGCGGCGGGTACGTTATAACCTACTTCTAATTCTTCAGTAATCATTTTAATTCTTCCATGTGGTTAGTGAGTGTTATGAAAAGCCGTTTAAACTTGCGCATTATTTACGCTGAGTTAACGCTTTATTTGTAATCAGTTATTGATACTTAATTGCTGATTATAAGTTGCCAGTGATTAGTTCCAAGGCAGCTTGTCAAGATCAACGTTGCCACCAGTGATGATAACGCCAACCTTTTTACCGGCAAAAACGTCTTTGTTCTTCAAGATAACAGCAAGCGGTACGGCACAGCTTGGCTCGATGACGATTTTCATATGAGTCCATGTCAGCTTCATGGCTTCAATGATTTCTTCTTCGGTCGCGGTCAAAATATCAGTCACGTAATTGCTGACAAAATGCCAAGTCAAATCTTTAAGCGGTACTTTTAGACCATCAGCAACCGTGTTTGGCGCATCATCAGCGATAATATGACCGGCTTTAAATGAGCGTGCAGCATCATCAGCGTTTACTGGCTCAGCTGCATAGATTTTGACATCAGGGGCTAGATTAGATAACGTCAGGCAAGTACCTGAAATCATACCGCCACCACCAATAGGTGCCACAACCATGTCAGGTTTTTCGCCCATCTCTTCCATTTGCTCTAAAAACTCACGTGAGCAAGTCGCTTGTCCGGCAATTACGCGTGGATCATTGTACGGATGCACAAAGTCGCCGCCTGTTTCTGCTTGAACTTTGGCAAAGACTTCTTCGCGCGAAGTGGTTGATGGCTCACATTCAGTAATGATACCGCCATAACCACGTACTGCGGCTTTTTTAGCTTCTGGTGCGCTATGCGGCATGACCACATTACACGGTATACCACGACGACCTGCTGCATAAGATAAAGACAGGGCATGATTGCCTGAGCTGTGTGTACAAACACCATTTTTTGCAGCTTCGTCAGACAGACCAAACACCGCGTTTGATGCGCCGCGTACTTTAAAAGCACCCGCTTTTTGAAAGTTCTCACATTTAAAGAACATCTCACAGCCTGCCAGCTCATTTAAAAAGCGAGAGGTCAAAACAGGGGTGCGATGGATGTATGGTTTGATGCGCTCATGCGCCTCTAACATATCATCAAGGGTTGGAATCACTAATCCATCTTCGTTTGTGATCATAAAAAATAGTCCTTCATCTTTTGTTTAATTACTTGTTATTTAATGGCTGGTTATTTAATGGTTGGTTATCTAATAGCTTTTATTTATTTATTTGGTTGGTGCGCTATGGCGATAATACTCTTGCGCAGCAGCAACGCCTTGACCCAGTTTGATAGGGTAGTCCAAATCAACCATTGCCATCTCAATCGTTGCAAGCCCTGCTAGTACCATCACTTCAGTCAATGATCCTAGATGACCGATTCTGAATGCTTTACCATTCATCTCACCCAAACCAATACCAAATGAGATACCGTATTTATTAAACGCATGATCAGTCAGCTTATTACTGTCAAAGCCTTCAGGAACAAAGATGGCGCTGACGGTATTAGAATAAAGATCAGGCGTTTTTGCGCATAGCTTCATGCCCCAAGCGCTAACAGCTTGGCGTACGCCTTCAGCTAAACGGTAATGACGTGCATAGACATTCTCAAGACCTTCGTCAAACAACATCTCAAGACTTTCTCTTAAACCATAGATAAGATTTAATGGTGGCGTATAAGGAAAGCCGCCGTTGGCATTGGCATTTAACATATCACGGAAGGCAAAATAGGTACGTGGTAGCTTAGCTTCATCCATATGACTCAAGGCTTTTTGACTGACGCCCAATATTGCCATACCTGTGGCGAGCATAAAGCCTTTTTGCGAGCCAGCAACCGCAACGTCTACGCCCCAAGCGTCCATCTCAAAAGGCACACACGCAATTGAGCTGACACCATCGACGAATAACAAAGCAGGGTGGTCACTGCTATCCATGGCTTTACGAACCGCACCAATGTCACTTAAAACACCAGTTGCGGTTTCGTTGTGCGTGACCATAACGGCTTTAATTTCGTGTGTCGTATCTTCGCTCAAAATAGCTTGAAATTGGTCAGCAGGTGCGCCTGTTCCCCAATCGCATTCAACGACTTGCACATCAAGTCCGTGGCGCTGACACATATCAATCCAGCGATGTGAGAACATACCATAGCGTGCAATCAGAACTTTATCACCAGGTGACAAAGTATTACTAATAGCTGCTTCCCAGCCGCCTGTGCCGCTAGAGGTAAACAAGATGATTTCGGCATCTTGGGTGCCAAATACTTTTTTACAATCAGCAAGCACGGGTAAGAACGTGTCTGAGAAATCAGGCGCACGGTGATCTTGCGTCGGCACGTTCATCGCGCGACGTAATCTGTCAGGGATATTGGTAGGACCAGGAATAAAAATTGGGTTTTGTAGCGACATGATTGACATCCTTGTGAGTGCATATAAAGGGGCACAATAGTTGTATAAGCAGGGGTTCATGCGAATTTAATGCAAGAGTCTTCCTGACTCATACAGTTTGGTTTGTGTGTTTTTCAGATTTAAAAAATTAACCATGTCAAAGAAAGGAGTTGCAGGTGATTGGTCACTTTACTACTTACTGCGTTCTTTTTATGGTGTTCTTGCGGTAACGATTTTTACGAAGGATAAACTAAGAGGTTTTGGTTGAAAAGTGTAGATACTCATCAACTGATTAAAATATAGCATTAATAGTAAGTTGTAACAAGGTGTTTTTAAATAACCTTTGTGCTAGACTTCTCTAGACTATTACAGTGACTGTTTTTCGTGAATAGCTGACATTAGTCCTATTTATGGTTTTATGTCTTGACAGAAATGATTCATGATTGCAATTTCAGTTGCATGATTTATTTAAGAGCTGCTATAACTTCAGTATACTATGGTTCCGTGCCGATACTTTTGCCTTGATTGGTTATGTCAGTTGGATAACGCTTGTATTGCTATTGCTATTGCTATTGCTATTGTTATCCCTAATTACTGCGCCGTTACACGGAAGTTAGCGTTATTGTCTGTTATCTTTTTGACCGCTTCAGCTTTAAATTCTGTACTGTAGCTTTACAGTTTCTTCAGTATCGCTTAATCTCTAACCTACTAAAAACCACTTATTCAATAAAGCAATCACAATAAAAGAAACCCTTTATTATCAAGGCTGAAGGGCTTATGAAAGACATTGGATTTCTTATAGCTATCACTTTTACGTGTGTGAGTTTGAATGATTCTAAGAAAGTTAGATCAAGATATAAATTTATGTTATTTAATGCATTTATAAAAATATTTAAACCCTTAACTTCGTACCATCATATATTTAAATAAGAAGATTTTATCATGCCAAACCAACGTCCGTTATATATCCCCTTTGCAGGTCCTGCACTGTTAGAAACCTCTTTGTTAAATAAGGGTAGTGCTTTTTCATCAGAAGAACGTGATAACTTTAATTTAACCGGTTTATTACCTCATAATATTGAGACAATTGAAGAGCAATCATTACGCGCTTATCATCAACTTAGCTCATTTACCAGCGATATGGATAAGCATATTTACTTGCGTAATATACAAGACACCAATGAGACGTTATTTCATCATTTGATTGAGCAGCATATTGAGGAGGTGATGCCGCTCATCTATACCCCAACAGTTGGGCAGGCTTGTGAAAAATTCTCACAAATTTATCGCCGGAAACGTGGTTTATTTATCTCTTATCCTGAGCGCCATAAAATCGATGACATGTTGCAAAACGCCACCAAACAAAAAGTAAAAGTGATTGTTGTTACTGATGGCGAACGTATCTTGGGCTTAGGCGATCAAGGTATTGGAGGAATGGGCATTCCCATTGGTAAATTATCTTTATATACGGCTTGTGGTGGTATTAGCCCGGCTTATTGTCTACCCATATTATTAGACGTAGGCACCAATAATCAACAGCTGCTTGATGACCCTATGTATATGGGCTGGAGAAATCCAAGAATTTCTGGCGATGAATATAATGAATTTGTCGACTTATTTATTCAAGCTGTTAAGCGTCGTTGGCCAGAAGTGTTATTGCAATTTGAAGATTTTGCACAAACGAACGCCACACCATTATTGAATAAATATCGTGATCAACTATGTTGCTTCAATGATGATATCCAAGGGACTGCTGCTGTTTCAGTCGGTACTTTGATTGCAGCGTGTTTAAATAAAGGTCAGAAACTTAGTCAACAAAACATCGCTTTCTTAGGTGCAGGATCGGCAGGTTGCGGTATCGCTGAGCATATTATTCGTCAAATGCAGCGTGAAGGGTTAACAGAAGAGCAGGCACGCAGACAAGTATTTATGGTTGATCGTTATGGTTTGCTAACCGATAGCATGACAGAGCTACAAGAATTCCAAGTACCGTTGGTACAAAAAGAATCTACTATTGAAAGTTGGGATAAAAGTCAGAAACTCGGTTTAGCGCAAGTGGTTAAACAAGCAAAAATAACCGTATTGTTTGGTGTAAGCGGACAAAAAGGTCTGTTTACCCAAGAGGTAATCGAAGCTTTATGTGTTAATACTGAACATCCCATTGTATTACCGCTTTCAAATCCAACGTCTCGTGTTGAAGCAACACCGCAAGAAGTGACTAACTGGAGCAAAGGTAAGGCAATCCTTGCAACCGGTAGTCCTTTTCCTAATACAACTTTTGAAGGTCAGTCTTTCGAAGTTTCCCAATGTAATAACAGTTATATATTTCCAGGTATTGGCCTAGGTGTTTTAGCATCGCGTGCGACGGGTATCAGCGATAATATGTTGATGGCTGCAAGCCAAGCACTGGCAGATATATCGATGGAATATGAAAAAGCACCAGGTGCAATATTACCGCCAATCAAAGTTATTAGAGAGATTAGTGAAAAAATAGCCCGTGCAGTTGCATTACAAGCGATTGAAGATAGATTGGCATTACCTATCACGGCAGAAAATTTTGAACGTCGATTAAAAGCCAATTTCTGGTTACCTAAATACCGCAACTATCGTCGTACTTCTTTCTAACTGTTAGACAGTACATATAAAAAAGCCGAATACTACTTTTAATCGTAGCATTCGGCTTTTTTATTGTTTAGATTTCACTAAAATTTAAGCAATAAAAAACCCCATAAACATTGAGTTTGCGGGGTTTGAATTTGGTGGGCCCAGTAGGACTTGAACCTACGACCAAAGGATTATGAGTCCTCTGCTCTAACCAACTGAGCTATGGGCCCTTTAGACGCACAATCATACCTGATTTTTATATATTTTCAAGTAAAACTTAGCAAGAATGCCATACTATTTGATAAATTATTGCTAATTGCCACCCGCTAGCGTCAAACTACGGCCACCATCTACCGTTATTATCTCACCCGTCACATAACTGGCTTGCGCCAAATAGAGCACGCTATGCGCAATATCAGCAGGGATACCTATTCGCTGCATAGGAATGGAGCTTATAATATTACTTTGATATTGGCTATCAAGCGCTTGATCGCTATCTGCATCGGGTAAAATATTGACCCCAGGCGCGACCCCATTAACCCGTACATCTGGCGCCATATCCAGCGCTAAAGACTGCACCATCATCCGATGCGCCGCCTTTGCCATATTGTAGACCGTATAATTGGCAAACGGCTTATCATGCGCGTGAATATCAAGCAGACTAATAATACAGCCTTGCTGATTTTTTAGATAAGGATATAGCGATTGGCTTAACAACAATGGCGCTTTGGCATTGGTCAAGAGCAGCTCATCCCATTGGTCATAATTAATACTGCCAAGGAGAGTAGGGTAAAAGCGAGAAGCATTATGTACCAATACATCTAGTTGCCCAAATGCCTGCATGATAATTTTAGTCAATTGCGTTAGAGTGTCGATATGATTGACCACTGCCAAATCCGCGACAATAACCACAGCACTATGAGCGCAAGTATTATTTAGCGCGTCTGCTAATGCATGTGCCTCTTGCTCACTATGATGACAATGGATAATGACGCGATAGCCTTGCTTATGAGCCGCACGAATAATCGCCGCGCCGATACGCTTAGCACTGCCTGTAACAAGCATAACAGGGGCAGATGCCATCATAGGCTGAGTATTTTTAGATGTTTGAGTCATAATAGAGTTTTAATTAGGATATGGTTTTAAAATTTTAAAGCGTGTTTAATCTTCTTTTGTCAGGCCGTTTGCGTTTGTAAATGCTCAATTCTGCATTGACGCAAGGCTTTACCAATGGCTGGACCTTTGAGACTTTGAGCAATATCATTCATACCAATACTGTGAAAGCTATTTAATGCCAACATCATCTGACGGTGCTGTAGAGCTAACTGCAATACTTGGCTTGTGACCAAGAGCTGCGAGAGTTTTTCAGGCTCTTTATGGGCGCTACAAGCTTGAATAAGATCTATTTTATCAGCAGCACTAAGATGAGTTATAGCGCTTAATTTTTCAGCTTGCTGCACGAATAAACTGGCAAACTGGGTTTGTGCTTTTGGTACTTTAGCCATATTGCCGATGTCATTAATACTCTTGATAGACACTGTCGTATCAGGAATTCCTAAATCACTAGGCTTAGTATTAAATAACGATGGCTTAAGGCTAGCCATTAATAGTGCCCAACGCTGTGATAGATTCAATTGCATTTGACCGGCAAAATAGAGCGCTGTTTGTACGGTCTCTCGTATCTGAGTATTATTCCAAGCCTGATGTAATGGCGCAAAGTACTCTGTAAGGGCGCCGATATCAAATAGCTGCTGCCAGTATACTTGAGGGGAGAGTTGAAGCGTCGCGCGGCTTGACTCTTGCCAAATACGCTCACTACTTAAATGGGCAAGCTCTCCTGAAGCAACCAATTTACGCATCAGGGCTAACGTATCATCAGCGATGGTAAAACCCAAATCATAGTAGCGGCTATAAAAGCGCGCCGTTCTCAGCACTCGTAAAGGGTCTTCGCTAAAAGCGCTTGAGACATGGCGCAAGCTCTTGTGCTGTATGTCGTTCAGTCCGCCATAATAATCAATCACATCACCGTTTATTGGCGTATCGTCTGTTAGGCTAGTAACCTCGATAGCCATGGCATTGACCGTCAAGTCGCGACGTTGTAGATCGTCTTTTAAACTGACATCAGGACTGGCATGGACGCTAAAGCCCTGATAGCCCAGACCTTGCTTGCGCTCAGTTCGTGCTAGCGCATATTCCTCACGGCTCACTGGATGCAAAAAAACCGGAAAATCTGCGCCTACTTGCTGAAAGCCGGCGTCAAGCATCTCAGCAACCGTTGCCCCAACGACGACAAAGTCTTTATCTTTAATGGGGCGCCCTAATAGTTGATCACGTACTGCACCGCCGACGAGATACACTTGCATAATATTCTCTTTATATTTACTACCAATTGACCTAAATTTTTGCCAAAAAAACCCGCCAATGCTAAGAGTATTGGCGGGTTTTAGTATAGCAGATGGTCCCTATAAAAAACGCTAGAGACCGTCTTAATTGCGCACTTTACAAAGCGTAATCGACTACTGTTGCTCGCTTTCTAAGTCTTGAGCTTCAGTCACCGCAAGTGCCGTCATATTGACCACACGGCGCGCTGTCGCTGATGGCGTCAGGATATGCACAGGTTTGCTGCCACCTAATAAAATAGGACCAATAGACGCGCTACCCGTTGCTGTCTTAAGCAAGTTAAAGGCAATGTTTGAAGCATCTAACGTTGGCAAGATGAGTAGGTTCGCTGACCCTTTAAGATTGCTTGATGGCAAATCATTGGCACGGATATGCTCATCAAGTGCGGCGTCGCCTTGCATCTCACCGTCGAACTCAAAATCAACATTCATCTCGGTCAGTAGTTGATGTACTTTACGCATTTTGACGGCGCTGGCACGATCAGAGGTGCCAAAGTTTGAATGTGACACCAACGCCACACGCGGAGTGATACTAAAGCGGCGCAATTGCTCGGCTGCCAATACAGTCATTTCAGCCAATTGCTCAGCAGTTGGATCTTCATGGATATACGTATCAGCAATAAAGATATTACGATCTTGCATGAGTACGGCATTCATCGCATAAAAATCATTAATACCTTCTTTTTTATCAATCACTCTGCTAACGTATTTTAAATGCAATTGATAATGACCGAATGTACCACAAATCATGCCATCAGCATCGCCATTTTCAACCAAAAGAGCACCAATTAAAGAAGTCTTGCGGCGCACGTCACGGCGAGCAAGCTCGATACTGACGCCAGTACGTTTATTTTTCTCGTAGTAACCTTTCCAGTAATCGTTATAGCGCGGATCATCATCAATATTGACAATAGTGATGTTTTCGCCATCTTTTAGGCGTAGTGCTAGCTTGGCGATGTTGTTTTCAATCACTGAAGGGCGACCGACCAAGATTGGATACGCCAATTGTTCATCGACGACCACTTGTACCGCTAATAGTACGTTGCTGTCTTCACCTTCACAATAAACGATGCGCTTAGGATCGTCTTTTGCGCGAGCAAAGATAGGCTTCATCACAAAGGCTGAGTTATAGACAAACTCAGACAGACGTTGACGATAGGCTTTCATGTCAGCGATAGGCAGCGTTGCAACGCCTGAATCCATTGCCGCTTTTGCGACCGCAGAGGCGATTTCAATGATTAGGTTTGGCTCAAGTGGTCCTGGGATCAGGTAATCACGACCAAAGCTTGGCGTGCTTTCAACATTTTTGATGTTGCTCATTGGCGTCGCTTCCATATGTGCCATAGCAGCAATGGCGCGTACGCATGCAATTTTCATCTCTTCATTAACCGTCGTTGCGCCCACATCTAATGCACCGCGGAAGATATAAGGGAAACATAAAGCGTTGTTAACTTGGTTCGGATAATCAGAGCGACCGGTTGCCATGATAACGTCTGCACGAACGGCATGGGCAATCTCTGGCATGATCTCAGGTGTTGGGTTAGCAAGTGCAAAGATAATAGGGTCTTTTGCCATACGGCGAACCATGTCTTCTGTCAATGTACCAGGCATAGATAAGCCTAAGAACATATCAACATCATCCATCAGCTCTTCAATAGTCGTGGCAGTGGTTTCACGAGCATAGCGCTGTTTGGTTTCATCAAGGTTTTCACGGGTAGTAGAGATAATGCCGCGTGAGTCTGATACGTAGATATTGTTTTTACTGACACCAAGGGCGCAAATGATATCCAAGCAAGAAATCGCCGCCGCACCAGCACCAGAACAGATGACTTTAATATCTTCAATTTTTTTGTTCGTGATGATTAATGCATTGAGCATCGCCGCTGCAACAATGATTGACGTACCATGTTGGTCATCATGGAATACTGGAATGTTCATACGCTTACGCAATTCGCGCTCGATTTTGAAACACTCTGGTGCTTTGATGTCTTCTAAATTGATACCACCAAACGTAGGCTCTAAAGAGGCAACTGCCTCAATAAATTTGTCCGGATCGTTTTGTGCAATTTCAATGTCAAAAACGTCGATACCAGCGAACTTTTTAAATAGAACCCCTTTGCCTTCCATGACAGGCTTCGATGCCAATGGACCAATATTTCCCAACCCTAGCACAGCGGTACCGTTAGTGATAACACCAACTAAGTTACTACGTGCGGTATATTTTGCCGCAAGAGACGGATCTCTTTGAATCTCAAGGCAAGGTACTGCCACACCCGGTGAATAGGCGAGCGCCAAATCACGTTGGTTTGCCAATTGCTTGATAGGGGTGACTGAGATTTTACCGGGGCGGGGGAACTCATGGTAATGTAAGGCAGCTTGTTCAAACTGCTCTTTTTCCGTACTAGGGGTGTCCGTATTCAAAGTGATATCGTCATTCATAATAATTGCCATGGTTAGGATAAATTAAATGGTGATAAAAACTAATGCCTAATTCTCAAAAATCATTGAATATGATTATGAGTGTACATTGAGTGTTATGGGGTGATACGCGTCTTTTAGACATCAGCAAAAAAAACAACAATAGTGCAAAATAGGTATTCTACATTATTGCCAATTACTTGCCTAGCTAAGCGCCGTGAACTATACAAACAATATAATAAATTGATATTCATTATTTAGCCAGTTGATAATGCCAAAAAACCGACCCAAATATCAACCCCAAATGTAAAATATTTCAAAATATTACAGAAAAAATATCTATCAAGAAGAGCAGCTGATAGGCATTTGCGGTGCATGAGGCGCAGGCGGCAAGGTGTCAAGGTCAATGGCGCTATCCTGTCGCGTATAAGGATTAGCAAGCAGATCAAATACTCTATTTAGTTCTTCAAACTGCCCTTGCTCTGCAGCGACAATAACGCGCTGAGCCATACTGTTACGCAATACATAAATAGGATTGCTGGCTTGTATATCTTCAATCGCTTGAGTAATCGATACCTGCTGTATTTGTGCCAAA
>TARA_R110002051_G_scaffold112958_1_pt1 | contig 11244 bp, 12 predicted proteins | sample TARA_R110002051 | Tara Oceans TARA_R110002051 (sample SAMEA4397023) | marine metagenome | biome: Polar Biome; feature: [MES] marine water layer (ENVO:01000295) within the mesopelagic zone...; material: water (ENVO:00002006), including particulate matter (ENVO:01000060) such...
GTTTTTATTGGCGAATTAACAAGTGTTTTTTGTGAATTTTACAAGCCCTTTATTTTAGTAGAATTCTATGATTTAAATAACTGCATAAAAAAAAGTGTTAACACCAATGTGGAGATTAAACCCAATCCTGCAACCATTACAAAAACAATAGTCTCAAAATTTTGATATGTATTCCCCCATAAAATAGAAAGTTCCCCTAAAAACCCCGGCTGTAACTTTGTTGAAAACACTACTAAAAAACAAGTAAAAGTTAGAGTAGCTACTCCACCAGTTATAAGACCTGTTGTTAAACCTGCTGTATATGTAAATTCCTTTTCTTTCTTTAGGTTGTAATATTTAATTGCCTCATATATTGCAAAACCTATTATAACCACATTAAAGAGGCTATAATATACTTTTATATGTAACCCTAAAAGGGATAAAATTAAAAAATAAGCAACTAAACAACCACTTGCAGCAACTCCAAATCTAATAGGTAAAGCGTAGTTATTCATAATAACAGCATAGAAATAACTTTTAAATTAATAAATAAACAATAATAACCTTCATTTGTTTTTGTTAAAGAATTCATATATTGAGTATTCTTCTTACAAAATAATATCTGTGATGAAACTAAATTCAAAAACAATACACTTATTTTAAATTACTACCTAAGAACACTTAACTAAATACTATATAAATGAAAAACAAACTATTGTTGGTTTCGGCCATACTTTTTAATGCCGCTTTAGCATTGGCTCAAGAGGTCAAGTTTGAAGAATATAATCTTGACAATGGCCTCCACGTTATTTTACATCAAGATAATACCGCACCTATTATCTCCATTTCTGTGCTTTATCATGTAGGCTCCAAAGATGAAGACCCCCAAAGAACTGGTTTTGCGCATTTTTTTGAACATTTGCTTTTTGAAGGCACAGAAAATATAGAGAAAGGGAAATGGGATCAAATTGTTTCATCAAACGGAGGTTCTGGTAACGCCACTACCGATGAAGATAGAACTTATTATTACGAAGTATTCCCTTCAAACAATCTACAATTAGGCCTTTGGTTAGAGTCGGAAAGAATGTTACACCCGGTAATTAACCAAAAAGGAGTGGATACCCAAAATGAGGTTGTAAAAGAGGAGAAAAGATTGCGCGTTGATAATGCTCCTTATGGTATGTTTATTGAAAACATTAAAAAAAATCTCTTCAATAAACATCCTTACAAGGAAACAGTAATTGGTAAAATGGACCATTTAGATGCTGCTACTTTAGAAGAATTTATTGCTTTTCAGAAAAAATTCTATGCCCCAAATAATGCAGTGCTTGTAATTGCAGGTGATTTTGAAAATGGGAATGCAAAAAAAATGATATCAGATTATTTTAGCGGTATTCCAAAAGGACAAGATATTTCTCGAAATTACCCAAAAGAAGACCCAATTACCCAACAAATAAATGCAAAAGCTTACGACCCAAATATTCAAATTCCGGCAACGATGATTGCTTATAGAACACCCGGATTAAAAGATAGGGATAGTCAAGTATTAGATATGATTTCTACTTACCTAAGTGACGGGCCGTCTTCCAAACTTTACAAGAAAATAGTAGATGAAAAAAAGCAAGCATTACAAGTTGGTGCTTTCCCCGCTACTCAAGAGGATTACGGTATGTATATAGTTTTTGCTTTACCGGTTGGTGAAACAAGTTTAGATACACTAAATACCGAAATAGAAGAAGAAATAGAAAAATTAAGAACAGAACTTATATCGGATAATGATTATCAAAAATTGCAGAATAAATTTGAAAACCAATTTGTAAATAGCAACTCTAGTGTAGAAGGTATTGCCAATTCCTTAGCCGAATACTACATGCTTTATGGTGACACTTCCTTAATAAATAAAGAAATAGACATCTATAGATCTATAACAAGAGAAGAAATAAAAGAAGTGGCTAACAAGTATTTAAACCCTAATCAAAGATTAATGTTAGAATATTTACCAGAACAAAATACTGCAAACTAAAAACTATGAGAACTACATATATATTACTGTTTACAATTTTAAGCTTCCTAACTGTACAGTCCCAAGTTGACCGTACCGTTATGCCAACTCCTGGCCCAGCACCCGAAATAAATTTAGGGGAGCCAGAAATTTTTAAACTCAATAACGGTTTAAAAGTATTAGTGGTTGAAAATCACAAATTACCAAGAGTTTCTATTCAACTATCTATTGACAACCCGCCTATTTTGGAAGGCAATAAAGCTGGTGTTTCTAGTCTAACTGGCAGCCTTTTAGGAAAAGGTTCTAAAAACATTGCTAAAGACCTGTTTAATGAAGAAATTGATTTTTTAGGTGCGCGATTAAATTTTAGCTCGCAAGGTGCTTATGCACAATCTCTTTCTAAATATTTTTCTAGAATGATGGAACTAATGGCAGATGCTGCTATAAATCCAAACTTTACACAAGAAGAATTTGAAAAAGAAAAAGATATTCTATTAACCGGACTTAAAGCTGAAGAGAAAGTTGTTTCTTCAATTTCCGCCAGAGTGCAACGAGCTTTGGCATATGGCAAAAATCATCCTTATGGTGAATTTGCTACTGAACAAACCGTAAACAATGTTACCCTTTCTGATGTAGAAGAATTTTATAGGGATTACTTTGTGCCTGCAAATGCCTACTTGGTTGTAATTGGTGACGTAACCTTAGAAGAAGTAAAAACATTGACCGATACTTATTTTACTCCTTGGACTAAAGCAGTTCCCCCAAGTTTCAGTTATTCAAAACCAGTGAATGTGCCCAATACACAAATTAACTTGGTTGATATGCCTAATGCTGTGCAATCTGAAATTACAGTGCAGAACATTGTTAATTTAAAAATGAAGGATGATGATTTTATTGCAGCAATATTGGCAAATCAAATTTTAGGTGGCGGATCAGATAGCAGGGTAAATTTAAACCTTAGAGAAGATAAAGGATACACGTATGGCGCCTATACTTCTTTAGGTAATGACAAGTATGCACCAGCAAGGTTTGTTGCAACAGCCGAAGTAAGAAATTCGGTTACCGATAGCTCTGTAGTAGAAATGCTAAAAGAATTGGAGCTCATTAACTCAAACCCAGTTACTGAAAAAGAACTAAAAACAACCAAAGCTATATATGCCGGTAGTTTTATAATGGCTCTTGAAGACCCCCAGACCATTGCCAGATATGCTTTGAATATAGAAAAAGAAGATTTACCTAAAGATTTTTATAAATCATTTCTTGAAAAATTAGAAAAAGTTAGTAAGGCCGATGTAGAATTAGCTGCTAAAAAATATTTTAATGTAAACAACGCTCGTGTTGTAGTTGTCGGAAAAGGAAGTGACATATTAACAAATCTTGAAAAAGTAAATTTCAATGGAAAAAAAGTACCCGTTTTAGCTTTTTCTAAAACTGCAGATAGAATTGAAACTCCTAATTATAACACCGCAATACCTGAAGGTGTTACAGCTAATACTATCATTGAAAAATACATTGATGCAATAGGAGGCAAAACTAAACTCGAAAGCGTAAATTCTTTTGCAATGAGTGCCTCTGCAGAAATGCAAGGAATGAAACTTGATCTAGAAGTTAAAAAAACCACTAGTAATCAACTTATGCAAGACGTAAAAATGATGGGTAACTCTGTTAGCAAACAAGTACTAAATGGTGATAATGGCTATATGATTATGCAAGGACAACGCATAGATCTTACCGAAGAAGAGCTGATTAAATCGAAGACTGAATCTTTACCTTTTCCCGAACTAAACTATTTAACGAATAGTGCTGTTTCTTTAGAGGGCATGGAAATGGTAGGAGATAAAAAAGCGTATAAAATTAAAGTTACGGAAGACAAAACTACTTTCTATGATGTAGAAACAGGACTTAAGCTCCAAGAGGTTAACTTAACAGAAATGCAAGGGCAACAAATATCAAGTACATCTAATTTTGAAGATTATAAAGATGTATCGGGCATACTGTTACCTTTTAAATTAACCCAAGCTTTTGGACCACAGAATTTTGAATTCATAATATCTGAAATCAAAATAAATGAAGGTGTTTCCGCCGAAGATTTTGAATAAATATTAAAATTATCAAAATAGAAAAACCCGCCAGCAAGCGGGTTTTTCTATTTCAACTTTAATGTTATCACTCTCCTATCTTAGTAATTTTAGCTTCACCGATTATCAATCCCATATCAACCTCTGGATCACCCGAATAACTAACATTCGTTTCCCCATAACAGGTAACTTTTAAACGATCTGCAACCTTTATTCTAAAATTACTTTCACCATAAGCCGTAATCTTAGTTTCATCAGCATTCATACCTACTGTATTAACTTCACTTTCACCATATGCCCTATAAACTTGACGTGCAATATTACCCTTGGCAATTTCTAAATAACTACTACCATAAATAGCAACGGTTAACTCATCAATAGAAACTGAATCAAAATAGACTTTAGCTTCACCATATAACGTCATTTTAAAATCATCTGCATTAAAAAGATTTTTACATCGTACAATCTCTTCACCTCGTATCGATAAATTTTCCAGTTTTCTATACGTTACTGTTATTGTAGCTATAGTGCCATTATACAGAGATTTTGTTCCTTTCCATTTATCACTGGAAATTCGTTCAGATTTGGTGACAACTTTGGCGCCATCTAAATACAGTCTTAATGTTCTTCCTTCAACTTCAGCATGTATTTTATCTAAGGCTATTTTTGCTTTGTCTATAACCACACTTTCTTCTTCTCCTTCAATTAAATTGACTTCAATATGCGGGCTAACAATTAGTTTATCGAAAGATTTTACGTTGAACGTTTTTTCTTGAGCTTTAATACCACCAACAATAAAGATTATTGCAAGCAGGGCAAATACTATTTTTTTCATGATTTCCGTTTTCTGATTAGTTCTATACAAAGACAACTCTAAGTTAAATTTGTTACAGTACAGGTAATTATTTTAGTTGGCCACAGACTTTTTCCTATTTACAAGCCATACACCAAATAAGATTATGAGTCCGCCTAAAAGCTGCAAAACACTTATATTTTCCCCATCCAAAAATCCCCAAAGTACCGCTACCAGCGGAATTAAATAGGTGACGGATGCCGCAAATACGGGACTAGATAATTTTATAAGTTTATTAAACAGAATATTTGCCAAAGCCGTTCCTAAAAAAGCCAATGCCATTATATACCAAACTGCTTCATGCATAGCGCTATTACCATTAAACTGCTGAAATACGCCAGTATAAACTAATATGATTAAGGCTGGTAGAAAAGCGACTCCGAAACTAGCGGTAGTTACAGCCAAAGGAGTTAAATGAGATAAATACTTTTTTATAATATTGATATTAAAAGCATACCCTAATGCTGAAAAAATAATGAATAACGTATACCAATAATTTTGGTTGACATTATTCTCCATACCAGCAGAAATAAGTATCACCGTACCAAAAAGGCCTATAAAAACACCTAATACCTGCCTACCCTTTAATGAAAGTCCAAAAAGCATTAAACCTACCAAAGTAGTGAATAATGGTGCTACAGAATTTAAAATAGAGGCTATTCCACTACTAATTTCGGTTTGAGCTAATGCAAAGAAAAAAGGCGGAAAAAAAGAACTACACAATCCTGCGATAGTTACCCATTTCCAATCTGTTTTAGAAAGTGATTTTAAAGATTTAAAACCAAGAATAAATAATAATACCGACGCAAATACAATTCTTAGCCCGCCAACTTGTAACGGTGTATATCCTATTAGAGACTTTTTAATGAGTATAAAAGACGAACCCCATATTAACGAAAGAACTAAAAGATAGCCCCATTTTTGGTCTATATTTTTCAATCAAATTTATTTTAAACAAAAGTGGGATTTTTTCTAAGATAATAACCTTTCTAATGAGTTATTTTAATAATTGTTTATCGTGTGCGCTAGCCATATTTGGTATCTTTACATAATTTGACAAATCAACATATTCTTTAACAATAAAATAATAGATATGAAAATTAATTATTTAGCACTTAGTATATTCATTTTTTGCTTTTCTATTACAATATCTACGGCACAAGAAAATTATAGTGCAATTGCATTAATTGAGAATGCAAAAACAACTGAAGTTTTAATAGGTATTGACGGCATGGCTTGCCAAGAAGGGTGTGCCGATAAAATAGCTTTAAACCTAATGGCAATAGAAGGAGTTTCTTCGGCAGAAGTTAGTTTCGACCAAAAAAATGGAATTGTTGTTTTCGACCCAAAACTTACTTCTATTGAAGATTTAAAATCCACTATCACAAACACCAAGGTAAAAGAATACCAATACACAATTAATTCAGTTACCATTAAAGAAAGAGAATAACATGAAAAAGATAGTTACAATCATAGTAGTCATTAGCTTACTTAGTCTTACCTCCTGTAAAGAGTCTAAAAAAGTAGAGAATCCATCAAGAATGGAACAAGTAATGGTTATCCATGATGAAGTAATGCCAAAAATGGGAACATTAGGAAAGTTAGTAGGTCAATTAAAACCAATGGCAGACTCACTAGGAGTAGAATCAGCTGAATTTAAGGCAATGAAAGACCTTCAAGAAGCAAATAGGTCTATGATGGACTGGATGCAAGGTTTTGGTAACCGTTTTGATTCTGAAGAAATAATGAACGGTAAAGAACTTTCTGATGAAAAAAAGCAATGGTTACTGGAAGAAGAAATGAAAGTACAACAAGTAAAAGAAAATATAAATTCTAGTATTAAACGTGCTGAAGAAATTTTAAGCAATAATTAAGGCACAAAGTATTCTTAAAAAGGTAATTTAGTCAGATCCACATTACCCCCAGAAATTATAATGCCTATTTTTTTATTTTGAAAAACTTCTGGCTGCTCTTTTGATTGTTTCATAACGGCAGCCACAGTTACTGCACTAGAGGGTTCTATAATAATTTTCATGCGCTCCCAAACCAGTTTCATTGCGTCAACGATTTCGTCTTCTTGAACTCGTATAATAGCAGTAACAAGTTCTTTTATAATAGGGAAGTTTTTATCTCCTAAGGTAGTTTTGAGTCCGTCTGCAATAGTATTTACAGTTTTATTACTTTCTATTTTTCCACTTTGTAATGACCTATAAGCATCATCTGCCTCAAATGGTTCAGCTCCGTAAACTTTACAGTTATTCCCAAAATAGTTAGCCGCTAAAGAAGAACCGGCAATGAGTCCGCCGCCACCTACAGGGCAAAATATAAAATCTAAATTGGGATGATCATACAAAAGTTCCATTGCAGCGGTTCCTTGGCCTAAAATAACATCATTATCATTTGATGGGTGGACAAATGTAGCTCCGGTTTTTAAGGCAATTTCATTCGCTAAGGCCTGCCTAGCTTCTACTGTAGGGTCACACTCGTAAATTATACCACCATATTCCTTTACACCAACTTTCTTAACTTCTGGGGCTGTATTTGGCATTACAATATGCGCTGTTACACCAACACTTTGGGCTGCTAAAGATAAGGCTTGAGCAAAATTACCTGAGGAATGTGTTACAACTCCGTTTTTCTTTTGTTCTTCAGATAATTGTAAAATGGCATTGGTAGCACCACGCATTTTATACGCTCCTGCTCTTTGAAAATTCTCACACTTAAAAAATACTTGAGCACCTATTTTCCCATCAATTAACCTAGACGTTAAAACGGATGTATTATGAATAAAAGGGGCTATACGTTTATGACAATCTAATAAGTCTTGTTTTGTCATCATAGCATATTATTTTTTCCAACGAAGGGTTTCTATAATTCCTCTTATATCATTTTGAAGGTAGGACGCTGCAGGAAGAATAGAATCGTAATTAGGTTTGGTATAAAAATAAACCGAACCCGTTAAAAAATGTTCTGTACTATCCGTTACAAAAAACTGTGATTGTGAAGCGGCATTACCTTGAACTTCGAATAAAGTCCCAAAAACCCTGGCATTTGGGTTTACATAAGGTTGTTCAACGATGTTATCTGCTTTAGCAGCATGTTCATAACTAAGCCGTTTAGAGTCATGTATTAGCTTATCCAAATTACCATTAACTTTCTTATAACTAAGAAAAATTGCTCCTTTCATGTCTGGATAGGAAATGGTGTATGCTTTATCGTTATTTAATTCTGCATTAGCTAATTGATTATACTTAAAACTAAAATTTTCGGTTTCTAAATCCGCTAATTTTCCTTGCGGGTATTCTAGTCGCATTTTAGCTTTTGGTTTAGGAATTTGCTCATCTTGACAACTCATAACAAAAAGCGCTAAGATTAACAGACCTAAAAACAATTTAAATTTCATTTGGCAGCGTTACTTTTATTTGCTTTAGTCTCTTTTTATCCATTCCTTCTACCATAAAGGTGTACGATTCAAAAATAATTTTCTCCCCTCTTTTAGGAAAACTCCCAGCTTTCTCTAAGACAAAACCTGCTAAAGTTTCGGACTCACCTTTATTTTCTTCAAAAATATCGCTATCCTCTAATTTTATAACTCTGTAAAAGTCTTTTAGTGGGGTTTTACCTTCAAACACATAATTAAAGTCGTCTAACTTAGAGAAAATTAAATCTTCATCATCGAACTCATCACTAATATCACCTACAATTTCTTCAATAATATCCTCTAAAGTTACCAAACCAGAGGTTCCCCCATACTCATCTACTACAATAGCTAAATGATTTTTTTTCTCTTGAAATTCACCCAACAAATCATCTAACTTTTTATTCTCTGGAACAAAATAAGGCTCTCTAATAAGTGTCATCCAATTAAAGGTCTTTCTATCCAAATATGGCAGTAAATCTTTTACATATAATACACCTTTTACAGTGTCAATGTTTTCACCAAATACAGGAATACGAGAATAACCATTCTTTTTAATTTCGCCAATGACCTCTATAAACTTCATTTGCTCATTAAGTGCAAAGATGTCAATTCTAGGGCGCATAACTTGTTTTGTATCTGTATTACCAAAAGTTACAATACCTTCTAAAATTTTCTTTTCTTCCTTAGTAGTGTCTCCATGTGATGTTAAGTCTAAAGCTTGTGACAGGTGATTAATACTTAAACTTGATTTTTGTTTTCCAAGTTTATTGTATAAAAACAATGTCCCAGAACGCATTGGCAAGCTTAATGGTGAAAAAATAAAATCTAAAACACGCAATGGAAACGCCATTAAATGCGCAAAACTCATTCTATTTCTATTGGCGTACACCTTTGGTAAAATTTCACCAAACATTAAAATTAAAAAAGTTGCGACCACTACTTCTAATAAAAAACGAACTGAAACTACTCCAAACAATACATGATTTACATTCTTAAAAAGTGTATCACCAATAATACTAAAAAGTAGCACTACACCAATATTAATGGCATTATTTGCTATTAGTATGGTAGCCAATAATTTTTTAGGCCTCTCAAGTAGCATTAGTAAAATACTACTTTTAGCTGATTTTTCGTCCTGTAATTCTTTAATCTCTGTTGGAGAAAGACCAAACATTGCTACCTCTGCACCAGAAACTAGTGCAGAACAAATTAACAATATAAATAGGACGGTAATATTAATTGCAAATACACCGTTCACTGCTAATAATGTCACTAAAAACGGTAAGGGGTCTGGGTCCAATAGTTCCTGTTTAATTATTGTTAGAATGGTAAATCGTCATCAGTCTCCTGAGTTATCGTAGCAGATGCTTTGTCCGTCGCTTTACTAGTATTACTTGATTTTGGCGTAGTAGAAGCTGTACTATTATCATTTGCTCCAGACTCTTTTTTAGTAGTTAAAAAGGTGAAATCAGTTACATGCACCTCTGTACTATACCTGGTATTACCATCTTCTCCTTGCCATTGGCGGTTTTTTAATCTCCCTTCAACATATACCTTATCTCCTTTACTTAGATATTTTTCACAAATTTCAGCTGCTTTATTACGTACAACTATGTTATGCCAATCGGTATTCGTTACTCGCTCGCCGGTAGATTTGTTTGTATAGGTTTCATTTGTAGCAATAGGAAATCTTCCTATACTGCCACCACCTTCAAAATAATGCATTTTAACCTCATCACCTAAATGCCCTATTAACATTACCTTATTTAATGTACCGCTCATAACTTAAAGATATAAAAATCAAAAGTACTAAATTTTAAATGCATTTATAAAATCTGCTATTAAAACTGGTACAGGAAATTGCTTCAGTTTTTCCACTGAAATTTTGTCTTCGAAATCTGAATTCGTTTTTACAATCCAAAATTTAGCATGCAAATGTTGATGAGATAACTTATGTACAATAGCAGTTTCATTAAATTCTAAAACCTCATAAACCTCCAATTCTTCTAACACTTCTTTATACCTTAATATAATATCATTTAATTCTAACGCATTTTTAGATTCTAATAAAGGAAACTGCCAAAGGTTCTGCCAAATACCTTTTCCTATTCTTTGCTGAAGTTTTGTAAAATAATTCCCTTTTGGGTCTATATATATAGGTATAAGATAATTGAAATTCCTATCTCTAACTTTTGTCTTTTTTAATTTTACTGGCAAGGTATCTACCAAGCCTTTTTCTAGAGCAACACAACTATCGTTAAGCGGACAAAGTAGACATAAAGGCTTTTTGGGAGAACATTGCATAGCTCCAAACTCCATTATACCCTGATTATAATCCCTAATTTTTCCAGTATTCATAACTTTCTGAGCCAAAGTTTTATAATACTTTATACCTTCAGAGCTATTTATTGGTATATCTACTCCATAATATCTTGACAAAACTCGATATACATTACCATCTACAACCGCTTGAGCTTCATTAAAACAAATAGAAGAAATGGCACTTGCAGTATAGTCCCCAACACCTTTTAGCTTTAAAAGCTCCTTATAATTGTTTGGAAATACACCATTATACTCATTAACGACAATTTTTGCGGTAGCATGTAAATTTCTTGCTCTTGAATAATACCCTAAACCTTGCCAAAGTTTTAAAACCTCTTCTTCATCGGCGCTAGCCAAATGACCAACAGTTGGAAAACTTTTTACAAACCTCAAGTAATACGGGGTTCCCTGAGCCACACGCGTTTGCTGAAGGATGATTTCTGACAACCAAATATTATAAGGATTAATGGTATTACGCCATGGTAAAGTGCGTTTGTTTTGATGATACCAATCTAAAATTTTACCCGAAAATGACATGCTCTTTTATACTAAGTGATAAAAGTAGCAGTTTATACACTTAAAATTAACC
>TARA_R110002051_G_scaffold88266_1_pt1 | contig 11232 bp, 15 predicted proteins | sample TARA_R110002051 | Tara Oceans TARA_R110002051 (sample SAMEA4397023) | marine metagenome | biome: Polar Biome; feature: [MES] marine water layer (ENVO:01000295) within the mesopelagic zone...; material: water (ENVO:00002006), including particulate matter (ENVO:01000060) such as......
AATAAAGGGACACTTCGCATACTCAACCTGTCCCTTTATTTATTATCAAGGTTATCAAGGTTATCAAGATTGTACTGTTCTCATGGCATTGACACCCCTATCGTCTCTTATTAACTTAATAAAAGTTCACAACAACGACAATAGGAGAGGAAAGTTGCGATGGGCGGTAAGATGAGTCGGTCGAAGGGTGCTCGTGTGGAGCGCGAGATGGTGAACCGTTTACGGTCAGCGGGTATCTACGCGGAGCGTGTTCCTTTGTCGGGTGCAGCGGGTGGCTCTTTCAGTGGTGACGTAGTTATTCCCATTGATCCGGAGACGATGCGCGCCATTGGCACGGGGCAGGAGTTACGTGCCGAGGTGAAGAGCCGTAGTAATGGAGAGGGCTTCGCCCAGCTGGAGAAGTGGAAGGGCAAGAACGACATCTTGTTTTTGAAGCGGGATCGCACGGAGCCTATGGTGGTGATGGACTATGCGCTCTTCGTGTCGCTGATTGGCGCACGCCCGGACGATGTACCTGAGGAGCCAGTGCTAGAAGCATCTCATGCGGGGGACTTTTAGTTATGCACATGAAGATCGAACGTCAGCATATGGACAGTACGGGCACGCTATCTTATATCACGATAGATGACCAGGAGTTCTGGGGTATTGAGAAGCCTTGGCGCAATAACCGCTCTATGGTTAGTTGTATCCCCCTCGGTCATTATGTATTATTACCTTATAAGAGTCCACGGTTCGGTCATACCTGGGCTTTTTCCGGAGGCACGGTCAGTGCTAAGCGGTCTAATTCCTCTGAGCGCTATGCCTGCTTGATTCATAAGGGTAATTACGGCAAGGATGTTAATGGATGTCTGGCTATTGGCACTTCACCGAACTATCCTTGGAGCAGTAAGTCTCACCTGGTGGGCGTTGGCGCTTCCAAGCTGGCCTTTGATAAGCTAATGAGTATGTTGGAAGGAGAACCTTACCACACGGTTTCTATTGATTGGGCTTAGATGAGTGATTTCGGTAACCTTGTTCAGGTGGCGCTCGAGGTAGAGCGCAAGCCTTTCCTCAAGGATGTCTTCGAAGAGCTGGAGCCTGAGGCGTATGCGTCGGTGATGACCCTACTGGCTTCTCCATTCTTCCAGTTTCAGCCTTTTGGCTACTATAATGGGGTTCGTTACGGTGGATACGAGGGCGATGGGGCCTGTCAGGTGGGTTTTCTTCGCAGTATGGAGCGCAATAAGTGGGCTACGGCCGGTAACCGCGCCGGTAAGACCGTTCTTGGTATGATGGAGGACGTCGCGGACGCATTAATGATTGATGTCATCACTAAATCTCCCTATTCCGATCTACCCAAAGACTCCCGCCGCTTTTCGTCAGGCCCTATCAGCATATGGGTGGTCTCCGACACGGAGGAGACCGCTATACAGAATCCAGAGAAGGTGATCTACGAAGATGTCTTAGGGGAGGATGAGTCGGGGCCGATGTGGAACATGGTTAAAGACGGGTGCCAGTATACGGCTAAGAATGGATGGGCCGGCCATCTGCTGGAGTTCACCAACGATAGCTGGATACGATTCAAGTTCTCTACACAGAAGCGCAAGACGTTCCAGGGTGTTAAGTTACATAAGGTGCATATGGACGAGGTGCAGCCCAAGGATATTTACTCGGAGTGCACCGCGCGGCTCGCTGATCTTAACGGTTATATGACCGGGACGATGACGCCCCTCGAGGACCGCGGCGTGCCGTGGATTTACGAGGAGCTGTATCTGCCCCGCGAGAAGAAGGGCATCGACTTCCACCAGTGGTCTATGTTGGATAATCCGCACTTAGCGAGTGAGGGACGCGATAGACTGATGCGACAGTGGGATGACGACGAGATCGAGGCGCGGGTCTACGGGTCGTGGGTGCCGATCGGTCACAAGCTGGCCTTCGACAACAAGCTGATCCGTGGGTTGCGCGAGTGGGTTAAGGCACCGGAGATTGGTTCTATCTACATGGATGAAAGGGGACGGGTAGAGTTTCTGCCCAACTAATGCCTAAAAAGAAGCAGTATCTACCTTCTAAGGAGCAGGAGGGACAGCTTGAGGCGCTCGCCCTGTTTCATGCTACGCCATCGGACAAGCGGGAGCATGCTACGGTGGAGGACTTAGCCAAGGCTAAAGGTTGGGTGGCCGACCGTCAATACTTTGAGCTGACAGAATCGCCCGAGGTCTTTCATCGCCATATGCTTAAGATCGCGGGCAGCTCCCTTAATAAGACGCCTGAGATCCTCGATGCGCTGAGTGTTAAGGCGATTGCGGGTAATGTCAAGGCGGCCGAGGTCTACCTGGAGTGGAGCCGCAAGCTCATCACCGATGCTAAGGTTATTGAGCGTATGCAGCCAGCGGTGAACCCCAGCGAAGTCTTATCGACGGCCATTGAAGGGGCGCACAAGCTGATGCAGGTGGCACAGGCTATTCCTTCGGCCAGTAAGGCGAAGGAGATGATCGCTAACGCGGTGGAGGCTGAGTATGGCTCGGCATGACCTGCGTGTGTGGGAAAGGCCAATAGCCAATCAGACGTATGTGATCGGCTGCGATCCAGCGCAAGGCCTCGAGCGGGGCGATGACTCGGTGATCCAGGTCATCCGCATGGAGACAGGTGTGCAAGTATGTGAAGTGCAAGGCAAGATAGACCCTATCGCACTCGGGGAGAAGTGTTATGAGGTGGGTATGTGGTATAATGGCGCGCTGGTCGCCATCGAGAATAACCAGGACGGTGGTGCTAACCGTACTCTTTTTAATTGTGGGTATCGGAATATCTATTTTCAACAGAACAATAATGGCAAGCCGTACGACGAAGCGACGCCGAAGCTCGGATACAACTGCAACGTGCGTACTCGACCCCACCTGGTAGCACAGGGCCGCACCGCCATGATGAAGCAGGCGGTGATGCCTCAGTCAAGCAGCTTGATAGCTCAGTTTGAGATCTTCGCGCACAACGGCAGCCGCTTTGAGGCGGTCAGTGGTGGGCATGATGACTTGGTGATGGCTTGGCTCTTGGCTGTTGAGATGTTTTTCGTGCAGCTGAAGATCGACGAGACAAAGGACAATAACCTCCTGCCTATGGTTGACGGTGAGTTAATCCCCGATATCGGAGAGGAGGACATCGACGTGCAAAATGTGCCGCGCAGCGTCCGACTGACGGAGCAGGCCTTAGCCCGACAGGAGGAAGTCGCCGACTATCCGTCTGTCATGGAGTCAATGTTTTGATATATGTGCATATCTTTGGTCAGGTTCTATTGTTTGGTGTGATCCTCATCTTATTGCGGCAGATGAACCGCGATCGCACGGAGCGCAGCAGCCTGATGGATCGTTACGAGAATCTGGCGATGCGGGTGCGTATGGCCCAGCTCGAGGCCGAGATGCCGAACTATACGGCGAATATGCCGGCACGCGAGATGCAGGACCCCCTATCGTCGGTATACGACGTGGAGGGTTCGTAGATGGCATTGGGCGATGAGAACGCGCCGGTTCAAGGTCAGTCAGATCACGTTATTGGGGCCGGACACAAGGGGCGGCGCCGAGAGCAGACGGCACGTTTGATGACCAGTAGCGGCGAGTCGGTTTTAGTAAATACTTATGAATTTGCTGAAAACGCCGGTAAGCCCAACAGTAAGATTAGTCCAGAAGAAGGGGGCTCCTTAGACCAACTCACACAAGATCTACAGTCGGACAAGCCCAAGCGGACCACTTTCGCCGAAGGGGAGGAGGAGGAGCTGGGCCGCGAGCTATTTGATCGCGGCAAGTTAGCGGAGGTGGAGATCTGCCTATCGTCTGTCCTCGATGAGAAGACCTGGTGGTCTATACCAAGGAAAGGCAAGCCTGCGTGGATCTTACCGCGTGCGGCGTGGGACCGTATGCAGCAGTCGCTCATTGATAGGTTGAACCCCGATCACGATGGACCGCTTAACAAAGATCTCTTTAATGAGCCCAGTATTGCATCACTATTCCCCTCCACGGAAGAGATGCCCCTCACGTTAGCCGACTGACAATTGCCTTGACAAGTGATTGTGTTATAAGGAGATTAACCTTATATGGCAGACTATGATACCGCCTCCTCGCCCATAAGTGAGCTTTTACACGCTCCACGCAACAAGGAAGAGAAGCTACAACTAGTCTCTAATGTGTGGGACTACGTGTCTAAGTCGCGCTATGGGTTGCACTATGTGATTAAAGAATCCATGCACATGGTGGCCGGCCAGCAATGGATACGCTACAACCAGGGACAGGGTAGCTTTGACCGGCACAGCCTCGAAGATTGGGTGCCTACCCCCACGACGAACTACCTCGTAGAGACCTTCGATTACATAAAGGACTTATTCACTTCCGGTGACATTGGCCCTACGGTCGATCCCTCCACTCGGAACCAGGATGACATTGACCGCGCCAAGGCGGGTCAGCGTATACTGCGTTCGGAGTTTGAACGTCTTAACTCAGAGACGGAGCTACTGGGCAACGCCGCCAGTTGGTTGGCTTTAGCGGGTAACGCCGTCCTCTTCTCTACTTGGAACGGACTGCACGGTGACCTGGTTAAGATCCCCCGCATGAAGATGCGTAAGGATGCGGTCACCTATGACATTATGCGCTGCCCGAGCTGCGGCTGGTCCGAGCGGGCCGAGGTAGCCCCCGAGCGCTGCGCCTCCTGTTCTGATTTTATGGTGGGGGATACCGCCGTCGAGCGGGACCTGATCACCGACAAACCGGTGTACGAGTCCCGCGAAGAGCAAGACACCGACAAAGAAGGTAAGCCGGTCTTCGATGAGGTGCGGCTGGGTAACCTCGAAGAGCATGTAGTGAACCTGCTCAACTTCTACCCGCAGCCTACGCGTGAGTGGAAAGACATACGCTATGCCATTGAGACCGATGTCATGGACATCGACCGCGTTAAAGATCTATTTGGAGCCAAGGCGAAGAATGTCACGGCAGAGAATATCCATGTAGACGACTGGGCGGGGGCTTTCTCGTTGAATATGGGATCGGACCCCGAAGACTCAGAGATCAGTGAGTCCGACAAGTGTATCGTTAAGATCTTTCGCCACGTGCCCGATCGTCGCTTTAAGAAGGGTAAGCTGATCATATGTACGAGCGATACGATCCTCTTCGATGGCGATCTGGACTCCTGCGATGGCAAACTACCCTATACTTTGATCAAATACCGGGATGTTCCGGGTTCCTTCTGGGGTCAGGGTCCTATTCCCGACCAGCTGCCGAGTCAGAAGCGCATCAATGCGATCGACTCGAACATCGTCCAGAACCGCAAGCAGATGGTGAATCCTCAGTGGTTGATCCCCGAGGGCGCAGGTATATCGAGGGTGTCGGGTCGAGCCGGTCTCGTATTACGGTGGTCACCACACTCCACCGGGGGCTATAAACCCGAGAAGGTGCCGGGCGTCCCGCTGCCGCAGCAAGTATTGGGCGAGCGGGAGCAGACACGACAGGACATGCGCTCTATATCGGGTATTCACGAGATCATGCAGGGTCAACTACCCAGCGGCTCCTCTGGATTAGAGACCGGTGCTGCGGTAGAGTTTATCTTTGAACGGGCCTATAAGCGTTTTGGCGTCGCTATACGGCAATGGCGCGGTGGCTTGGCCGAGCATTTCCATCGCAACCTTAAGATATTAGAGAAATACTGGGAAGAGGATCGTATCGTCCGTGTGCTGGGTGAGAACTCAGAGCTGGAGTCCTATTACTATAGTAACAGCGACTTCTTCAATACCGAGGATATGGTCGTGCGCACCGGCGTGGGACTGCAAGGATCGGATGTAGCGTATCAGCAGCGCATCATGCAGGCCGCCCAACAGGGTTTACTGGGTAATATCCAAGCCCCTGAGATACGTGGTAAGATCCTCGAGAAGCTCGACATCGAAGGCTTTGACTCGGAGTATGTCCTCGATGCGAAGAAAGCACGCCGCGTCTTGATGGCGCTCCGCGATCAGAAAGACCCCGATCCCATCTTGCCAGCGGTGGACAATCATGCTATCCAGTTCTCTATCCTCCGCGACTTTATGCTCTCGTCTGACTTCTACAAGTTGAACGAAGAGATTCAAGCGTCCATACAACAGCGTGCCCAACAACACCAACAGATTATGCAACAGCAGCAACAGCAGGTGATGCAAGCCGCCCAAGCAACTAAGGGTGCCGGTGACCAGGCCGCTCAAGCGGTACAGGACTCCGGTGCTATGGGTCAACAAGGCGTACCCACGCAAGGAGTTCAATAATGTCCATTAAGAAAGATAGTCACAGCTACAAACATTCTGGCAAAACCGGTGGCAAGGGATCGCGCACGCCCAATGGTACCAGCAACACCTCTACCCCTTCGCGTTCACTCGCAGGTGGTGAGGGACCGGCTATGTCTTCTTATAATCACAAGACCCTTGGACAGACTGGCAAGTCCAAACCGGGTCGGATGTAATACACATGTAAGTGTATTTACCAGGAGAGCTTAAATGAATGACGCAAGTGGGCTCAATGCGGGGGCAGACGCAGCGCTGCCAACCGAGAGTGAGCCATTTGAAGTACCTGAGCAGATCGACGACTCAACCTTCGAAGATCTATTTGGGGACGACCAGCCTACTGACGCAACGTCGCAAGGAGAGGAACCGACGCAATCGGCACCCCAGCCTGCGCCCGAACCTGATTTAGGACCGGTGGACCATCCACCCCAGCAGCCGATGCAGAATCCTCAAGCGATGATTCAGCAGACGGTGGCAGCCACCGTGCAGGGGTTACAGCAAGGTCAAAACCAGCAGCAGGCCGTAAAGACCGGATTGGATCGACTGAAGGCCGCTAATCCTAACATGAGCGATGATGAGCTCAAGTGGATGGCGGGTGCCGTCGATACCGTGGTCAGCTCCTCGCCGCTGGCGGCGCAGATGCACCAGTTGCAATCGCGCCTTAATCAAGTGGAACAGACGAACCAACGCGGCGCGCAGGAAAAAGTAGCCGGTAACTACGACCATCACCTGGACGCCTTGCTCGATAAGGCGCAGGTAACTGATCCTTTCGAGCGTAAGGCGATGAAAGCGGTCGTTACACAGGATGGTCTACAGGAATACGGTCAACAGTTTTCTCACGAAGCGGCGACCCGTGTGTTTCGCAATGTCAATAATACGCGCCGACAAGAGGCGCATACTCAGCGTCAACAGTATGTGAGTAACAAGACGGCACAGCAGGACAACTCGCCGCCGTTCACTCACAGCAACTCTACCTCTTCGGCTAGTGAAAACATTATGGCTGGCCTTAAGGACCCTAAGAACAAGAGTTGGGGCTTTAGGGGTCAGGATTTCCAGAAAGCGGTTCGCTGGCTGGAGCAGAAGAGTAACGATACGCTGGGTTGAATCTATGTGAGAATTTATCATGGCAGGTGCAACTCTAACTACGATGAATGCGGCATTGAAGAAGCTCTACTTGCCGCGTCTTCAATCAACGGTCAACACCTCGACCGTCCTCCTCAGTAGGCTCGAAAGGGTCCTCAAGGAGAAAAGTGTCTCCGGTCAAGCGGCGATAGTGCCGATTAACCTTCGCCCCTCGGAGGCGATCGCCTCGCTGGGCGATGGTGAAGCCCTCCCGACGCCACAGAATCAGACGTTGGTCGAATCGTCTATAGGGTATAACTACCTTTACGGCACGATCCGCATCACGCATCCCACCATTGCCGCTTCGCGCAACGAAGCCGGTGCCTGGACTAAGGTCATCTCTGCTGAGATGGAGGGCCTCGAGCGCGACCTGCGCAACGATGTCAACCGTCAGCTGTTTGGTTTTGGTGCTGGTTCACTGGGTACAGCAGCCGCTGCCAACACTGGATCTGAAGCAACTATTACCATGAACTCCGGACATCAAGTTAAGACCAATATGGTCATAGATGTTCATACCGCAACTAGTGGAGGTTCGCAGGACATTGATGGCATTGTTGTCAGTAGTGTTTCTGGGAACGTGGTCACATTGGCTTCAAATCAAACCTGGGGTGCGGCCAGTCACGTATTCCGCAAGGGATCTCGCGGTAATGAGATGATGGGCTTGCAGGGCATCATCGACGATGCTACGGCAACCAGTGGCATTGGAACCTTCGTCACTACCTTACAAGGTATTGTTCGCGGTACGTATCCCGAGTGGAACTCTAATGTCTTTGAGAACTCCACGGCGGATGCTGGTCGTAACATCACAGACACCTTGCTGGATGATTCGATCCTTGAGATCGAAGAGTCGGGTGAAGGTAACTTGACCTGTGGTATTACGAGCCGCACTCAGTTCCGCAAGATCGCTCAGTTGATGACGCCTGATCGTCGCTACTCTGATGCGATGGAGCTGAACGGTGGGTTCAAATCCATCAGCTGGGGTGGTATCCCGATCTTCTGGGATGCTAGTTGCCCCGTGGATACCAACGGCAACGACATGCTGTTCTGGGTCGACGAGAACGAGCTGGCCATCTATCAGTTGGCCGACTGGAACTGGGACGACGAAGACGGCAATGTCTTGCATCGCAACGAAGGGTATGCCACCTATGATGGCACCCTTTACTACTACGCTAACCTGGGCACGACCGCACCCGATAACATGGGTGTGATCCGCGACCTGTCGAAGTCGTAGCATAATCGTGGGGGAGGGGCTTGATGCTCCTCCCCCATTAAAGGAAGCATCCTATGGCTACAGTAACAGAACGTGGTGCCACTAGGCCTGGACTAGCCGGGGCAAGTAGTAATGGCGGCGAAGAGCATGCTTTTGTTAATATTAGCTCTGCTGATCTTTCTACTGCCATTGACTTGGTTCCAGCCTTAGCGGGTCACACTAGCGTAGTAGATCGAATATGGATTCTGCCCCTGGCGGTTGAGGGGGTAGAAATCAAGATGGGCATAGGGACTTATGCAGATCGTGAGTTCCTCTTTGATGGTAAATCTAATAGTATGACCCTGGCTGCTACTACGATCCATGAGCTACCTGGCCCACTATACAGTAAGACGGTGGGCGATGCTATTACAATCTTAGTTACAGCAGGTGCAGTAAACATCAACGCATATTATCATTACGAAAAATCAGGATAACCGCGACTCCGGCGGTTTAACGGGTTAAAGAAAGGTTTTATCATGGCAATCAGAGATAGAAACATAGACTGGCTACGGCGTAAGAAGATTATTCCCGCTGTCAATTTTGGCTTTTCCGGGGCAACGTCGCACACTTGTGATACTGGTGAAGTTGTGGCTGGTACCATTACTACCCTTGGAACGGGTGCGCCTCTAATCACAGAGGTATCAACTTTTGGCTTTGGTGGGCTTCTAATAGGTGCTGCTGGTGACATGGGTTCTTATATGGACTTTGAGTTCCCTTCATTGGCCGACCCCACGGAAGAGATAGGGGTGCGTTGCATCTGGGCCCCCAATGCCGCCGTTTCAACTACTGATCGTGTTCATTTCGCCGTTCAGTACGATCAGGTGGACATAGGCGAAGCTATGGTTACCGCGGCTACTGTATTGGATACGGCTATTGTTACGCAGGGTCCATCAGCAACGACTACCCTTCTCCTTCACCGCACGAGTCGCGGTATCATCAATGCCAATAAGTTTGATTTTACAGCACGGCAGGGCGGTATCCTTTGGGAGGTTAATGCACCTACATGGACTGGGTTTGAGGCCACCGATGTAATATTCCTTGGCCTTGAGCTTGATTATATCCCGCTCCTATGTGCCAATACAGAGGAAACGGTAGACGTGTATAAAGATCAGGCTGCTACTTAATGTATATACCCGACAGGGTCTTTACACAGCGGCTATGCTCCTATGACGCTCAACTGTCGGTGCGGTGGATACCCTCCAAAGAACGGTGGGGTATCTACCGCACGGTGCGTCCTAAAGGGGCGGTAAACTCGCGTAGTGTATTGGTGCATATAGTGCAGAACCCCGACTTGTCGTTTCGGCCCCTCGATGAGCGGACCATGCGGCACCTCAAGGTAAATGACATGCACCGTATGTCAGCTCTATCGCGTAGTAAGCATATCACGATGATGGAAGAGGCATCGCTCGAGCATCAGAAGTCTCTGTCGAAGAGCTACAAGGATGAGGTGCAAGCTATCTCGGAAGAGATCGCTCCTCAGGTAGCGGCCGAGGCCGAAGATGTTGGTGGACGCAACACCCCACAGGAAGATGCTTGGGCTGCTATGGAAGATAAGTACGGTGAGGAGAAAGCAGACGAGATTCTGTCATGATACCCTCTGAAATGGTTGCCGATGCGCGCCGTCACCTTGACGCTTCTGACCGCTTCTTTACGGGTGAGGAGGTGATGGACCGGCTCCACGCCGCCCAGCAAGAGTTGATCCGTAGTATTGTTAAGGAGGACCCATCCTTCTACGTGCAGCGCTATGACCTCTCCCTCGTGGGAGAGACGGGCCTGTATGATCTGCCCCTTAACTCACGCATGGGTTCGCGTATTATCTTTGCGGAGAACCTTGCGGCCCCCAATAGGCAGGATATACCACCGGCTCAGCTGCGTAACTACCTTGGCATCGAGTCGCCCGGCATCGTCAACCTGACGGAGCAATGGCACTTCATCCTCGAAGGCGGCCAGGTGCGCATCACCCCCACGCCGGCTTCTTCAGTGGCGAGTGCCATCCGCTTATGGTATGTGCCTTCGTATGGCAATATGGTGGAGGGCAACCCCTCGGCGGTCACCTCGACGACCTTGGACTTCTTCACCACCGATCCCGACTATACCACCAACTATGGCAAGGTAGATCGACGCAACGACTTCTATAATGGTATGGAGGTGCGTATTACGGCGGGTACGGGCGTGGGCCAGACCCGCACCGTCACCGACTATGACGGCACCAATCGCCGCATTACGGTGGCAGCATGGGACACGACACCCGACACATCGTCTACTTTCGCTGTGATCAGTCCCATACCGGAAGATCACCACTCGACGGTATCGGTGCGTGCGGCTATGGTGATGGCGGTTAAGAACAGGAACCGTCAGCGCGACCTACAGAACATCTACTACGGCTCCCCTAACGACCGGGGTCTTTTCTACGAGCTGCTGGGCTGGATACAGCGGCGTCAAGATTCACGCCTTGAGACGGTAGACATCGTCGACTTCGGCTACTAGGAGGCACTATGCCCAAAGTGATCACACCATCCGGTGACAAGCACTTCTCTTACTCACGTTCGGGTCGCGCCGCGGCGAAAGCCTACGCGCGTAAGAACGACTTCGACCTGGT
>TARA_R110002051_G_scaffold61827_1_pt1 | contig 11226 bp, 9 predicted proteins | sample TARA_R110002051 | Tara Oceans TARA_R110002051 (sample SAMEA4397023) | marine metagenome | biome: Polar Biome; feature: [MES] marine water layer (ENVO:01000295) within the mesopelagic zone...; material: water (ENVO:00002006), including particulate matter (ENVO:01000060) such as......
AAAAGTAGATTTAGTAGTAGACGAATGGGGTGGATGGTATAATGTAGAAGAAGGAACAAATCCTGGATTTTTATACCAACAAAATACCATGAGAGATGCAATGATTGCAGGAATGAATCTTAATATATTTAATAATCATGCTGATCGAGTAAAAATGGCAAACCTTGCTCAGACGGTCAATGTTTTACAAGCAGTGATTCTGACAGAAGATAATAAAATGCTTTTAACACCTACCTATTACGTAATGAAAATGTACAACGTGCATCAAGATGCGCAATTAATACCTACATCTTTTAACGCACCTAAATATGTCTTTAATGGTCAAGAACTACCCGCAGTCAATTTATCAGCCTCTAAAAATGCTAAGGGAGTAGTTCATGTTTCATTAGTTAATATTGATTCTAAAAAAGAAAATATAGTGCGTCTTAATTTGGAAGAACTAGGATTAAAAAAATTCACTGGAGAAATTCTAACATCAAAAGCAATACAAGATCACAATACTTTTGAATCCCCAAATAAAATAATTCCAAAAGAGTTTAAAGATTTTAGCTTTAAGAAAAATGTTTTAGAAATAACCCTCCCTCCATTTTCTGTTATAATACTAGAGGGTAAATAAATCGTTAATATTTTTAGAATGATTAAAATATATAAATTCTTGATATTAGCGCTCATTTTTTTGAGTTGTAAACAAGAAAAAGGTATTGAAAGTTCAAACGAAAATCAGCTATCAGAAATAAATACTTCAGATTATCCTATCCAATCTGTAGGTATAAGAAATGTAAAGTTAACTGATGAATTTTGGCTTCCTATTATAAAAAAAGTACAGGAAAAGACAATTGAATACGCCATTCATAAATGTGAAGAAGAGGGTCGTTTTGAAAATTTCTTAATTGCTGGCAAACAAATAGAAGGCACTGTAAAAGGAGTTATGCCTTTTGATGATTCTGACGTTTATAAAATAATAGAAGGTGCATCAAACTCATTAATTAGTGCCCCAAACCTACCACTAGAAAAATTATTAGATTCTTTGATTGGAATTATAAAGATTGGTCAAGAAAATGATGGTTATCTAACTACATGGAGAACTATAAATCCTGCAAAACCACCTGCAACTTGGGTTAAAGTTATTGAAGGAAAGAGATGGGAATCTTTATTTATGAGTCATGAATTATATAATGCTGGCCATTTGTATGAAGCAGCAGCCGTACATTTTGAAGCAACAGGCAAAAGAAACTTCTTAAATATAGCTTTAAAAAATGCCGACTTAATGGTGAAAACTTTTGGAGATGATGATGGTAAAATTAAAGCTGTCCCTGGGCATCAAATTATTGAATCTGGATTGATAAAATTATATCAAATTACCAAAAATGAAGATTACTTAAATTTAGCTAAATACTTTTTAGATAATCGAGGGAATTCAGAAAATCATGAACTATACGGTTCATATTCGCAAGATCATGTTCCAGTTATAGCACAAGAAGAAGTTGTCGGTCATGCTGTAAGAGCCGTTTATATGTATGCAGCCATGACAGACATTGCTGCAATAAAAAAAGATTCATCATACCATAAAGCAATTGATAATTTATGGGAAAATATGGTGACAAAGAAAATGTATATTACTGGTGGTATTGGTGCTAAACACGACGGTGAAGCCTTTGGAGAAAACTATGAATTACCAAACCTTAGCGCATACAATGAAACCTGTGCTGCAATTGGTGATGTTTATTGGAACCATCGTTTACATAATTTATCAGGAAATGTTAAGTACTTTGATATTATAGAACGTACATTATACAATGGATTACTTTCAGGACTATCTCTAGATGGAATCAATTTTTTCTATCCAAATGCCTTAGAATCAGATGGTGTATATGCTTTTAATAGGGGTTCTTGTACCCGTCAATCTTGGTTTGATTGCTCCTGCTGTCCGACAAATTTAATTCGTTTTATTCCATCCATTCCAGGCTTACTTTATTCTAAAACCAATAACGAAATTTATGTAAATTTATATGCTTCTAATGAGGCTAGTATTCAATTAGAAACCAACAAAATTAGACTAGTTCAAAAAACAAACTATCCTTGGAATGGTCAAATTTCCATAACTGTCAATCCTGAAAAAGAAACTGAGTTTACTATCAAATTAAGAATTCCAGGCTGGTCCAGAAATGAAGTTCTTCCAGGAGATTTATATAGTTACACAAACTCTACATCAGAAAAAACAGAAATTAAAATTAATGAAAAACTAGTTACTATTAAGGAAAGTAATGGCTATGTTACTATTAATAGAAATTGGAAAAAGAATGATGTTATAGCTATTAATTTTCCGATGGAAGTAAAAGAAGTAATCACAAACCCATTAGTAATAGAAAACAAGGACAAAGTAGCTCTAGAATATGGTCCACTTGTTTATACAGTCGAAGAAATTGATAATAAAAATACTTTTGATGCTATTTCGATTAATTCGAAAGATATTTTTACTGTAAAAAAAGAAGATAACCTTTTAGGGGGTATAAATACTATTACAACAAATAAATTAAAGGCAATACCCTACTATGCCTGGTCTAATAGAGGTGTGGGTAAAATGAAAGTTTGGTTAAAAAATACGACAGCAAATGAGAATTGATATAAAAATTAGATTCACCACCAATTTTGTGATTGGTATTCTAAGCCTTTTTTCTTTTATAGGAATAGCACAAGAAAATCATTTAACTATTGATGCATCAAAATCAATCACCAAAATAAGACCCACTATGTATGGTGTTTTCTTTGAAGATATCAACTTTGCCGCCGATGGCGGATTATATGCCGAAATGATTAAGAACCGATCTTTCGAATTTTCTGAACCAAAAATGGGATGGTTAGAACCTAATAGCAATAAACATTCTTTTAATAATAAATCTGGTATTGCTTCAATAGTAAAATATACAGGACATCGGACGAACCATAATTACTGTAGTATTTTCATAAAGAATGACAAAGGTTATGAACTTATCAATGAGGGTTTTAGAGGTATGGGTATAAAAAAAGATGCCCAATACAATTTGTCTCTTTTGGCTGCTCAAAAAGAAGGGCATATCACCAAAATAAAAATCAATTTCATAGATTCAAATGGAAATTCATTAGGAGAAACAACTATTGTTCCAAACTCATCTGAATGGACATTATATGAAGCCAAAATAATAGCCACAAAAACCGAGGCAAAAGCCAAGCTTAAAATAACTTTTGAAGGCACAGGGACTATTTTAATGGACATGATTTCTCTATTCCCCAAAGATACCTGGAAAGGAAGAAAAAATGGGATGCGCAAAGATATTGTTCAATTACTGAATGATATGAATCCAGGATTTTTAAGATTCCCAGGAGGTTGTATTGTAGAAGGAAGAACTTTAGCTAAAAGATACCAATGGAAAAAAACAGTAGGACCGATTAAAGATAGAGAAATTCTAGTCAATCGTTGGAATACTGAATTCTCCCACAGATCAACACCTGATTATTATCAAAGCTTTGGTATTGGTTTTTTTGAATATTTTCAATTAGCAGAAGATATGGGTGCAACACCATTACCAATTTTAAGTTGTGGCATAGCATGCCAGTTTAATACAGGCGAATTGGTGCCAATGGAAGAATTAGATCCTTATGTACAAGACGCATTAGACCTTATTGAATTTGCAAACGGAAGTATTGAGACTCCATGGGGCAAGGTTAGAAATGAAATGGGGCATCCAAATACTTTTAATATGAAATATATTGGTATTGGTAACGAACAATGGGGTCCTGAATATATAGAACGTTATAAAGTATTTGAAAAAGCCATTAAATCTAAGTATCCCGAAATGATTATTGTATCTGGTAGTGGTCCGTTTGCTGAAGGAGATTATTTTGAATACGGAAGTGCGGAACTTAAAAAGCTAAATGCTGAAATTATTGACGAACACTATTACAAACCCCCAAGTTGGTTTAGAGAAAATGCTACAAGATATGATAGTTATGATAGAAAAGGACCTAAAATATTTGCTGGAGAATATGCTGCTCAAAGTGTGGCAATTGCAAGTCCTGAAAATAAAAATAATTGGGAATGTGCGCTCTCAGAAGCTGCATTCATGACTGGTTTAGAGCGAAATGCAGAAGTAGTTAATTTAACCTCTTACGCGCCTTTAATGGCGCATTCTGAAGGATGGCAATGGACGCCAGATTTATTATGGTTTAATAACCTTGAAGTTTACGGCACTCCAAATTATTATGTGCAGAAATTATTTGCCACCAATAGTGGAACAGATTTAATTTCAATAGTGGAAAATGGAAAACCACTTACAGGACAGCATGATTTATATGCTTCTGCAGTAAAAGATTTAGTTAAAAAAGAACTTATTATTAAGTTAGTCAATACCTCATCTGAAAATCAAGAAATAAACATAATGATTAATGGCGTTAAATTGGTTTCAAAAGGAATAATTGAGGTATTGACTAGCACTGATCTATCGGATGAAAACTCTTTTATTACCCCAACGAAAATTAGCCCTATAATAAATGCTATATCTTTATCTAAAAACGGTCTAAAAACAAACTTGAAAAAAAATTCATTATCAGTAATTAAGTTAAAAATTAAATAATATTTACATCTTAATGACTAAAAAAAGTTTGCTATTTAAAACGCTATTTTGTTGATTTTGATTGGTTTAAATACTATCTTAGGAGGACACTATTATATATTAGTATGGCTTCAAAAATCAATAGAACGCTAATTAAAAAATATAATCTTGATGTTGGAGATTTCTTTTTTTATGAAAACTTCTTAGTTGCAGAAGTGAAAGAAGGTATTGCATTTTCTTTTGAAAATGCAAAAGAAATTCTTGGTTTAGCCAAAATGTATTATGGGAACAAAACCCCTTTTGTTTATATTACAAATAGAAAAAATTCATACTCATTTAATCCAACTTCACATTTCAAAACTGTTCCTTTGTTTCCAAATTTAAAAGGTTTTGCAGCAGTTGTTTATGACAGTATAAATCAAGAAATAGCCGTTATGGAACAATCTTTTTTTAGCAAGCCTGTAAATATTTTTTATAGTTTAGACGATGCCATTGATTGGGTAGAGCAATTGATAGAAATGGATTAGTTGAAACTAGCTCCTATAAAAATTCATTTCATCCATATATTTCCATACTTCGAATGGTAATAGAGGTCTAATATTTTTCCCATTTTTATGCTGCTTCCTGATAAATGTAGATGAGATTTCCATTACTGGAGCTGCTATAGTATGTATTTTTGGATGACCCAAAAACTGATGTTCTATGATGCCTTCTGAAATTCTGGGATACACATAAATAGCAAAATTTTCAAGTATAACCTCATAGTTTTTCCATTTATGAAAACTCTTCAGATTATCTTCACCCATAATTAAAGAAAACTTATATTCATCAGGGTATTTTTCTGTTAGATAAGCAAGAGTGTTAACAGTATAATTAGGTTGAGGCAAATTAAACTCTATTTTACTAGGTTTTAACTTGTCATACTCTTTAGTGGCTTCATAAACCATTTGATACCTATGGTTGTTATCTAATAATGATTTTTTTTTCTTAAAAGGGCTTTGTGGTGTTACCACAAACCAAACCTCATCTAAACTAGAAAACTCAACCATATGGTTTGCAATCACTAAGTGGCCAATATGTATAGGATTGAACGTTCCAAAATAAAGCCCTACTCTTTTCACTTTATTTATCCGATTTTAAAAATTCAGTAACTAATTCATGCGCTTCTTGTAAAGCTGTTTCTAAATCATAATTTTTAATGATTCTATCAAACTGCGGTGCTGTTGCTAACTCTACAGAAGCCTTAGCAATACGCATGTTGATCTTATCATCACTTTCGGTACTTCTTTTTTTCAATCGTATTTTTAGCTCATCAACACTTGGTGGCTTAACAAATACCGCTAATGTTTGATCTGGAAATTTTTTCTTTATTCGAAGACCACCGACAACATCAATATCAAATATTACATTTTTACCTTCTGCCCATAAACGTTCAACTTCACTTTTTAAAGTTCCATAAAAATTATCGCGATAAACTTCTTCCCATTCTAAAAAATCATCATTTTTAATATGCTTTTTGAATTCAGAAAGAGACATAAAATAATAATGCTCTCCATTTTTTTCTTTTCCTCTTCTAGGTCTTGATGTTGCAGAAATAGAAAAAGCTAGATTCAGATCATTTTGTTCTAACAAATGTCTAACTATGGTGGTTTTACCACTTCCAGACGGCGCCGAAAATATGATTAACTTGCCTCCCTCCATTATAAAACATTTAGCATTTGTTCTTTAACTTTCTCTAATTCATCTTTCATTTGTACAACTACTTGTTGTAAAGGAGCAAAATTAGCTTTAGACCCAATTGTATTTATTTCTCTCCCTATTTCTTGGCAAATAAACCCTAATTTTCGTCCGTTAGAATCTATCGATTTTAGTGTGACAGTAAAATAATCAAGATGATTTGCTAACCGCACTTTCTCTTCGGTTATATCATACTTTTCTAAATAATAAATAAGTTCTTGTTCAAATCGATTTGCATCTAAATCTACTTTTAAATCAGCAACAGCCTTTTCTAAACGTTCACGAATAGTAGCTAATCTATCTGAATCTAATTTTTCTACTTCAACTAATAATCCTTTTATTGTTGCTATTCGAGAAACAAAATCATTATCTAAAACCTGACCTTCTTCAGATCTAAATATATTAATTTCTTTAAGTGCTACTTCTAAGGCTTGCTCAATAGCTATGAATTCTTCTTCGTCAATATCTTCCCGTTCAGTCTTCATCGCATCTGGCATACGCATTGCTATTTCTAACAATTGAGCATCATCAACATTCGCAATTTCGCTAAGTTGTTTCATGTATTGCCTTACAATTACCTCATTAATAACAGAAGATGTTTCGTTTCCTGTATTTTCAACATACAATCCAAAATCTACTTTACCTCTAACTAATGCGCTTGCGATAGTTTTACGAAGTTCTAATTCTTTCTCTTTATATGCTGATGGCATACGAGCATTTAAATCTAAACTTTTGCTGTTTAAAGATTTTATTTCAATGGTAATTTTTTTGCTTGGGAGTTGAATAATATGCTTCCCAAACCCTGTCATTGATTGAATCATAAATAGATATTAATTTTGGCAAAGGTAATTAAAAATCAGTTTTACTATTTCACTATCGATTTTTGTTAAAATCAATAAAAAAATTAGTCGAACTAGTCGTTTTATATATTGCTAATAGCAATGCCAAATTAATTGCTTTTTTTAGTTTAGTTCACGCACCCAAATGTTTCGATAACTTACTCTACTGTTATCCCCATGATCTTGAAGAATTATTGGTGCTTTGCCATGTGGTTCGTTTTTTGGCCATCCAATGTATGGTGTTGTCCCTTTTATTTCAACATTATCTTGAACTAAAATACCATTATGAATTACAGTCATTGTTCCAGACTTTGTTTTATTACCTCTTTTATCAAATTCTGGAGCATGGTAAATAATATCATATGTATTCCATTGTCCCGTTGGAACTGATGCTTTCGCTAAAGGCACATGTTGTTTATAAATAGATGCTACTTGCCCATTTACATAGGTATCATTATCATTATTATCTAAAACCTGAACTTCATATCTACCTTGAAGAAAAACCCCACTGTTAGCTCGATGTTGACCATCTCCACCTATTTCCACTGGAGATTTCCATTCTATATGCAATTGAATATCACCAAACTCGCTTTTTGTTCTTATATCTCCTGATTTATCTTTTACTGTAAAACTACTATCAGCATTAACAACCCAATCAGCTTTTTTACTTTCATCTGCAACACTTACCCAACTATCTAGATTATCTTTATCAAATAAAATAATTGCGTCACTAGGTACCCCTCTACTATCTTTTGGGTTAACTGTAGGTGGTACTGGTTGGTAAAATTCTGTCTCTTCAGGTTTTGTAGGTTCTACACCACTATATTCTTCATATACAATGCCTTCATTCAAATCTTTTTCCACTGGCATATCTTTTGACGAATCTTTACAAGAAAAAATAACTAAGATTGCTGCTAAATAAAAGTACTTCATTATGCTTATTTTATAAGAGGAGATTATTAATTTTTATAATTCTTTGATTTTTATATTTTTAAACGAAACTTGATTACCATGATCTTGTAATCCAATTTTACCAGTTGGGAATTTTCCAAATTCAGCCCAATTTGCAAATTTTGATTTTGAGACCATTACTCCCCATTCAGGATCATTTAAAGGGAAAGTTACAATTTCTACACCATTCAGTTCAATACTACCACTATTTGCTTTATGATTAATTGTTACAACACAATTATTCCATTCTCCTACTGGGTTTGTTACATCTTTTGTAGGTGGAACCATATCATATAAAGCTCCAGCTTGGTGGGTTGTTCCTGCTTTTGCATCTGGATGCTTTTCGTTGTCGAGTATTTGTATTTCAGGACCTGTTTGGTATGCTTCATGTAAATTAGGATCTTCATTTACACCCCAAAAAATTCCACTATTGCCTCCTTCTGATATTTTCCAATCTAAAGAAAGTATAAAGTCTGTATACTCTTTTTTTGTAACCAAATTATATCCTTCTCTATTTTTTCTTTCCTTCGGAGGATATAAAACCATTGCATCGCCTTCAATTTTCCAATTTTCAGATACGCCATCTTTTAGGTATTCTTTCCATTGATCAAAAGAAGTTCCGTCAAATAAAATAGTCCACTCATCATCTTGAAGTTTACTATTTGTTTCGTTTTGAGCCAATGTATTAGATTTATTGCTTACTTTATCAGCTTCTTTATTTTTACAACTAAAAATAAAAAGCGTTACAAATACTAATGATACTATGTTTTTCATGTTTTTAATTATTTATATTCCTAATATTTTTTTTAATACGCTTTTATCAATTTCAGCACCGGCAAAGTCATCAAATGTCTTTTCTGTTGCTTCAATTATATGCTCTTTAATAAACTTGGCTCCTTCTATAGCTCCTTGTTCTGGGCTTTTTATACAACACTCCCATTCCATTACTGCCCAAACATCACAGCCATATTGAGTAAGCTTAGAGAATATAGTTTTAAAATCAATCTGACCATCCCCTAATGAGCGGTAACGTCCAGCTCTGTTTCCCCAATCATTATAGCCACCAAAAGCACCTTTTTTTCCTGTCGGATTAAATTCTGAATCTTTAACATGAAAAGCCTTTATAAACTCATGATAATGATCTATATACGTTATATAATCTAGCTGTTGCAATACAAAATGACTTGGATCATATAAAATATTTACGCGCTTATGGTTGTTTGTTGCCTCTAAAAAGCGTTCAAATGTATCTCCATCATGCAAATCTTCTCCAGGGTGTATTTCGTAGCATACATCAACACCTTGTTCATCAAAATGATTTAAAATAGGCATCCATCTTTTTGCCAGCTCTTCAAAACCCATTTCTACCAAACCAGCTGGTCTTTGTGGCCAAGGGTGCATTGTATGCCATAATAAAGCACCTGAAAAAGTAGCATGAACATTCAAACCTAGCCTTCTACTTGCTGTAGCTGCTTTCTTTACTGTTTCAACAGCCCACTCTGTACGTGCTTTTGGATTATTTTTTACCTTATCAGGAGCGAAATTATCAAACATTAAATCATAAGCTGGGTTAACTGCTACCAATTGACCTTGCAAATGAGTTGAAAGTTCAGTTATTTCAAGTCCATAAGAATTTATTTTACCCTTTAATTCATCACAATAAGTTTGGCTCTCTGCTGCCTTATCTAAATCTATTAAAAAGTTTTCCCACGTTGGTATTTGTATTCCTTTATAACCTAAATCAGATGCCCATTTACACATTCCGTCTAATGAATTAAATGGAGCCTTACTATCTACAAACTGTGCCAAAAAAACTGCTGGCCCTTTAATCGTCTTCATTTTATTTTATTGATATTTTAAATAAATTTTATTTGAATTGATTGATTATTAAAATTTTAAGAATTAAACCCTATATTTATAGTTAGTTCATTAATTAAAAAAATGTAATAATTGACAAGGAATAAATATACTAATAAGTATACAATAAAAATAGAAATACAGCAATGAATCAACAAGAAGAATATGACGCAATCGTTGTAGGAACAGGAATAACAGGAGGTTGGGCAGCAAAAGAATTGTGTGAAAATGGATTAAAAACCTTAGTTCTAGAACGTGGACCTATGGTTAAGCATATAAAAGATTATAAAACCATGAATGATGATGTTTGGGATTATGATTTAAAAGGTGAACTTTCTAAAGAGGACAAAAAAAAACAGCATGTTCAAGCAAGAATTGGTTGGGCTCCTAAAGAAGATGTAAAGCATTTTTTTGTAAATGATTTAGAACATCCTTATGTTGAAACAAAACGTTTTGACTGGATTCGAGGATATCAAGTTGGAGGAAGATCGCTTATATGGGGGCGTCAAAGTTATAGATGGAGTGATCTTGATTTTGAAGCAAATAAAAATGATGGAATTGGAGTAGACTGGCCAGTACGCTATCAAGATATTTCTCCTTGGTATGATAAGGTTGAACAATATATAGGAGTTAGTGGACAGAATCTTGGACTGAAACATCTACCAGATGGAAAATTCCAACCTCCTATGGAGCTCAATTGTGTGGAAAAAGATTTACAAAACTCTATTTCTAATAAATTTGATGATGGTAGATTACTAACTATTGGAAGAGTTGCTCACATTACAGATAACCAAGCGAACATTGAAGGCAGACAACCTTGTCAATATAGAAATAGATGCTGGAGGGGTTGCCCTTTTGGAGGTTATTTTAGTAGTAATTCGTCTACATTGCCAGCTGCAGATAGAACTGGAAACATGACACTAAGACCTAATTCTATTGTTTATGAAGTTATTTATGACGACAGTCTTAAAAAAGCAACTGGTGTAAAATTGATTGATGCCATTACTAATGAAAAAATTGAGGTAAAAGCAAAAGTAATTTTTCTTTGTGCATCTTCGATGGCTTCTGTAGGGATCTTACTGCAATCAAAATCTGAACGCTTTCCTAACGGATTAGGAAATGATTCTGATGCTTTAGGAAGAGGTATAATGGATCATCATTACCAATTAGGAGCATCAGCAAAAGTTGATGGATACCTAGATAAATACTATAAAGGAAGAAGACCTAATGGTTTTTATATTCCTCGATTTGTA
>TARA_R110002051_G_scaffold217747_1_pt1 | contig 11216 bp, 11 predicted proteins | sample TARA_R110002051 | Tara Oceans TARA_R110002051 (sample SAMEA4397023) | marine metagenome | biome: Polar Biome; feature: [MES] marine water layer (ENVO:01000295) within the mesopelagic zone...; material: water (ENVO:00002006), including particulate matter (ENVO:01000060) such...
CGGGCGCCGTGTCCGCCGGCCCTGGATCCTGCAGCCGGACGATCGCCACGGCTGCAATCGCTCCGAACGCAAAGGCCGATACAAGCACCAGCATCGCTATCCGCAACGCGTAGCCGTGTATGCTTTCCATTAGCCGCGCCTTCCCAGAAAGGCATGGCGTGCCCACCCAAAAGATGCGCACGCAGCCGCAAACTTATCCCGACCATTCCCCTTACGGCTTTTCAGCCGGCACCGCGGCGGCAATCGTTTGGCCTCTTTGCCGCCCGGCGCGCGAAGGCCAAGGCTCTTAATGCAGCATATTTGGTATCGGCACCTTGATGCAACTCGCAAAAAAACGCCGCGTCCATGCGAACGCGGCGTCGATGATACTGGTTTGGCCCTTCGCTCAGCCTCAGGGCGTTCGTGCCTAAAATCGCTCCACTGGAGCGATTTGACCTCGCGTTACCGCGAGGTCGGCACTCACCCTACGATTTCGTCGTCGCTAAAGAAGAACTTGATTTCTTCGGCGGCGGTTTCGGGAGCGTCCGAGCCGTGGACCGAGTTTTCGCCGACCGAGAGGGCAAATTCCTTGCGGATGGTGCCGGCATCGGCGTTTTCGGGGTTGGTGGCGCCCATGACTTCACGGTTTTTCGCGATGGCGTCTTCGCCTTCGAGGACCTGAACGACAACGGGGCCGGACGTCATGGATTCGACCAGTTCGCCAAAGAAGGGACGTTCCTTGTGGACCGCGTAAAAGCCTTCGGCCTGTTCGCGGGTCATCTGGATGCGCTTGGAGGCGACGATGCGCAGGCCGGCATCTTCGAATTTGGAGATGATCTTGCCGGTCAGGTTGCGCTTGGTGGCGTCCGGCTTGATGATCGAAAAGGTGCGCTGAATGGCCATTGTGTCTGGTCCTTATTGGAGGATGCAAAGAAAGTGGGGCCTTTTAGCGTCAGGTTGTGGCGGTGGCAAGACGGCTTGACGCGCATGGCGCGGACCTGCCCTGCAGGGACACCACTTGCGCGGGCGGGCAGTCAAGGTTACTCACCGCGCCATCATGCTTACGATTACCAACCTCCATTACAAGATTGCCGGGCGTCCCCTGTTCGAGGGGGCGTCTGTGACGTTGCCGACCGGGGCCAAGACCGGGTTCGTGGGCAAGAACGGGTCGGGCAAGACGACGCTGTTTCAGTTGATCCAGGGGTTCTTGTCGCCCGAGCAGGGATCGATCGAATTGAGCAAGCGGGCGCGGATCGGGGCGGTGGCGCAGGAAGCGCCGGCCAGCGAGATGAGCGTGCTCGATATGGTGCTGTCGGCCGACACCGAGCGCACGGCGCTGCTCGATGAGGCGGAAACCGCCGAGGATCCGCACCGGATCGCCGATATTCATATGCGGCTGGCCGATATCGATGCACATACGGCAGAGGCGCGGGCCAGCGCAATCCTCAAAGGACTGGGGTTTTCGCTGGAGCGCCAGCATGGGCCGTGCCGGGAGCTTTCGGGCGGGTGGCGGATGCGCGTGTCGCTGGCGGGGGTGCTGTTTTCCCAGCCCGATCTTTTGCTGCTGGACGAGCCGACCAACTATCTCGATCTTGAAGGCACTCTGTGGCTGGAGAAATATCTGGCGACCTACCCTTATACGGTCTTCATGATTTCCCACGACCGCGACCTGCTCAACAAGGCGGTCAATTCGATCATCCATCTCGAGCGCGGCAAGCTGACGTTTTACAAGGGCGCTTACGATACGTTCGAGGAAACACGCCGCATGCAGCGGGAGCTGCAGAACAAGGCGCGGGAGAAAACGCTCGCCCAGATCGAGCACATGCAGAAGTTCGTGGACCGGTTCAAGGCCAAGGCGACCAAGGCCAAGCAGGCCCAGAGCCGGGTCAAGGCGATTGCAAAGCTGCGGCCGCCCGAAGCGCTGTTCGATGAGTTTGCGGCGCCGTTCAGCTTCCAGCAGCCCAAAAAGGCGCCGGCCACGCCGATGATCACCTTCGACAATGTATCGGTGGGGTATGGTGAGACGGTCATTTTGAAAAAGATCACCAACCGGATCGATCCCGACGACCGGATTGCGCTGATCGGGCCGAACGGGAACGGGAAATCGACCTTTGCCAAGCTGTTATCGCGTGAACTCAAACCGATGGGCGGGCAGATGCTGCGGGCGAAAACGCTCGATGTGGCCTATTTCGCCCAGCACCAGCTCGACCATCTCAAGCCCGAACAGACCCCTTACGAGCATGTGATCGACCTGATGCCGCTCGAAAGCGAGGCCAGGCGCCGGGCGCGGGTGGCCCAGATGGGGCTTTCGACGACGCGGATGGACACGAAGGCGAAAAACCTTTCGGGCGGCGAGCGGGCGCGGCTTTTGATGGGGATCATCACGTTTGGCGGGCCGGGCATGCTGGTGCTGGACGAACCGACCAACCATCTCGACATCGACAGCCGCGACGCGCTGGTTCATGCGCTCAACGACTACAAGGGCGCCGTGCTGATCATTTCGCACGACCGGCACCTGATCGAAGCGACCTGCGATACGCTGTGGATCGCCGAGAACGGCACGGTGAGCGAGTTCGAGGACGATCTGGACGGGTATCAGAAGAGCCTCACCGCCAACGGGGCGAGCGGAGCCGGCGGGGGCGGTTCGGCATCGGACCGCAAGCGCGAGCGGCAGGAAGCAGCGGCAAAGCGGGCCGAGTTGGCGCCGCTGCGCAAGGAGATCAAGGCGCTCGAGCAACAGCTGGACTGGAAACGCAAGGACCTGGCCAAAATCGACAAACAGCTCGACGATCCGGGCCTCTATACCGGCGATGCGGACAAGGCGATTGCGCTGGGGATCGAAAAATCGAAATTCGAGAGCGAGATCGCAGCGCTCGAGGACCAGTGGCTGGAGAAAAGCGCCGAACTCGAGGACGCGCAGGCCGACGCCTGAGCGGTTTCTTTACCGAACCGGCCAACGCGGTCTGGAACACGTTTATGCCCCGCGCTAAGGTGCTTCCGGACGATGCGGGACGAGGATCGAGCATGGCAAAACTGGTGATTGCGGCACTGCTGGCGGTACTGGCCGGGGCCGCGCCGGCGGTTGGGCAACAATTGACCAATGCGCAGCGCGATGCGGCCATCGAATTTGCGCTCAACAACACCCGCCACACCATGCTGCACGAAATCGGGCATCTGCTGGTCGATCAGCTCGATCTGCCAGTGCTGGGGCGTGAAGAGGATGCAGTGGACATGCTGGCCACGCTGCTCATGCTCAATACGGGGACCGAAGCGGATGTGATCGGGCTGCAGGATACCATAGACGGCTGGCGTTATTCGGAGAGTTTCCGGCCCTCGCGCGGCTACGTCAATTCGGCATTCTACGGCGCGCACAGCCTCGACATCCAGCGCTCCTACGCCATGGCGTGCCTGATGGTGGGGAGCGATTACGAGCGGCACACCCAATATGCGACGCGGATTTCGCTGCCCATCGACCGGCAGAAAAGCTGCGCGGAGGATTACCGGATCGCCGAGCGGGGCTGGTCGAGTGTGCTCGAGCCGCATCTTCGCGAGGGGGCACCGGCTTCCGATGTTACGGTGCAGTATCGCGACACGCGCGGGCAGTACCCTATCGCGCAGGCGCTGCTGGAACAGTCGCTGGTGCTCGAAACCTATGCCGACTGGGTGGCCAAGAATTATGTTTTGCCCCACCCGGTGCAGATCACGGCCGAGAATTGCGGCGAGGTCAACGCATTCTACGACCTGGAAAGCCGGGAAGTGATCCTGTGCTATGAGTGGGTCGATTTTTTCTATGAGCTCTATGTGTCCGACATCATGCCGGTGCGCGAGCATTTCGAAATGATGCGCAAGCTCAAGCTTGAGAAACTGGGACGGGTGGAATAGGACCAATCGAAGTCGGCTCTCTTGCCGGCTCTTGCGAGGTCGGCGCCGATCGGCTCCGCCTTGACCAACGGGGAGAGCGGGAATGCTGCTGGACCCCGGTTTTCACCGGGGAAGCAAAGAGGAGAACCGCCAGCGCTGCCGGTTACTGGATCCCGGGTCTTCGCCCGGGATGACCAAGGTGGTGGATTGCCTCGCTAACTGACCCCCATATACCGTCCCGGCTTGTGGTTTAAGATGATGACCAGGCTCATGAACACCGCGCCGACCAGCGAGAGCAGCACCCTGTCGAAGGGCAGGATGAAAAAGGCGGCGATCAGGATGAAAAAATCGATGCCGAACTGGACATAGCCGGCGGGGATCTTGTGATTGTCCTGCAGATAGAGCGCCAGAATGTTGACGCCGCCCAGGCTGGCGCGGTGGCGGAACAGGGCGAGAATGCCCATGCCCATCATGGCGCCGCCGGCAATGGCGGCAAAGAACGGATTTATGCCCGAAATGTTGAGCCAATTGGGCATCAGCGCCGGATAGACCGAAACGAGCCCCACCGCGATGAAGGTCTTGAACGTGAATTGCCAGCCCATGCGCAGAAACGCCAGAACATAGAACGGCAGATTGACCACGAAGAACACCGCGCCGAACGGCAGGCCGGTGGCGTATTGGACGAGCAGGGCCAGACCGGCGGTGCTGCCGGTTGTGATCTGGGCCTGCGAATAGAAGGTGACGCCAAGCCCGACAAACAGCGTGCCGAGCAGGATGGCGAGAAAATCTTCAAGCGGGGTGTGCCTGACCTTGGGTTCGAACGAAGAATCCATAGGTTCCGATTTCGGTTCGTGGAATCGAGATCGGAACTAAAGCACTGTTTGGTGCCAGATCGAACCGAAAAAATCTCAGTGATTTTCAGGCCTTCTTGCTCCAGCGACCCCCTTCGTCCTGCTGCCAATAGGTGAGATCGTAAACCGGTTTGAGGTTGCGCCACACCTCGCGCGCTTCGGTGACGGCGTCGGGGTCATGGCCGTTGAAGATATAGACCAGCCGCTCATAACCTTCGAGCTGGCGCGGGGTGGCGCGATCGACGAAAAAGCGGATGGCGGCGCCGTTGGGGTTTTCATCGCCGCCGGTCAGCAGCACGGGCTGGATCGCATCGCCCTCCTCCCCCCGCGCAACAGCGTGGGGCAAAAAGCTGTCGTCGGAATAGGTCCAGAGCGCGGAATCGATGATTTCGAGCCGCTCGGCGCTGCCCACCTCCACCACCGCCCGCCAGCCGCGCTCGATTGTCTTTTCGAGCAGCATGGGCAGAACGGATTCGAGCGGGCGGGTTTCGAGGTGGTAGAAGAGAAGATCGGTCATGGCGATGTTATCGCATTGGATGGGTGGGGGCGCTAGGGGATGGCGTAAGCCAACTATCTTTCGACTGTTTCGTGAAACGGCCCCGCCGCTGTGTCGAGTATAAGGGCTACAAAGTCCCGCAGACTTTGTTCGACATAGCGCTCCACCGATTGTTTTGGATCGAATCCCCACCAAAGCAAGGCGCCTTGCCAGTGTGTTGCCGCAAGCAATCCGACGCCGGCAGGAACGCCGGTTTGCGCAAAGCAGGCATCAAGGGCGGCGCAGAGTTGGTCTCGCCAGGCGGCGCCGCGCGCCCGCAACTGGGGGTCGCGCAAATCCTCACGCAGGATCAAAAGACCTTCCGCATAGGTGTCGATGGTACCGTATTGCCCGGTGAGCCCCACGAGAAGTTCGATTGCCCCCTCGGGTGTCCGAGGAACCGAACCGGCGAGGCGTGCGGTATCAGCGTCCAGCCGATCCCAGGCAATCAGGAGTGATTTTTGCTTGAGGACGGCCTTGTTACCGAAGCGCTGGACGAGGGTTGCCCCCGAGAGGCCGCACCGTTTGGAAAGAGCGGCGAACGTCAGCGCCTCGGGCCCCTGCTCGTACATCAGGTCCAGAGCATGGCGCAGCACATGATCATCGGACTGCGTTTTTTGACGGGGCATCTTGACTCCAATAAATAACCGAACGATTGTTTATATATACAAATCACTGGGAAAGCCAGCCTAGCAAAGGGAGATCGGCAATGACACTTTCAGGAAAGGTTGCGCTGGTCGCCGGTGCGACACGCGGCGCGGGTCGCGGCATCGCAACAGAACTCGGAGCCGCCGGTGCCACCGTGTATGTGACAGGACGCACCACTCGCGAGCAGCCATCCGAATATGGCCGCGCGTCCGAAACGATCGAGGAAACGGCCGAACTGGTGAGTGCGGCCGGCGGCAAGGGCATTGCGATCCAGGTCGACCATCTGGTTCCACAACAGGTCCAAACGCTGATCGAGCGAATTCGGACCGAACAGGGCCGTCTCGATATTCTCGTCAACGACATCTGGGGCGGAGAGAAACTGTTCGAATGGGACAAGCCGGTCTGGGACCACGATCTGGATAACGGTTTGCGGCTGCTCAGGCTGGGGATCGATACCCACCTCATAACCGCCCATTTCGCCCTGCCGCTGATGATCGAGCGACCGGGCGGTCTTCTTGTCGAGGTCACCGATGGAACGGCGGACTATAATGCCAACCACTATCGCCTCTCTCCCTTTTATGATCTTGCCAAGGTTTCCGTAAACCGCATGGCCTGGGCTCACGCCAAGGATCTGGAAAAGCATGGCGCAACGGCGGTGTCATTGACGCCCGGATGGCTGCGGTCCGAGATGATGCTGGAAGCGTTCGGGGTTCGCGAGGACAATTGGCGCGAGGCCACGGCCAAGGTGCCGCATTTCGTGATTTCCGAATCGCCCCGCTTCGTGGGCCGGGCCGTCGCCGCGCTGGCCGCAGACACCGAACGCATGCGCTGGAACGGCCAATCGTTATCGAGCGGGGGACTGGCGCAATTCTACGGGTTCACAGATCTTGATGGCTCACGCCCCGATGCGTGGCGTTATCTTGTGGAGGTCCAGGAAGCCGGTATGCCGGCGAACGATTCTGGATACAGATAGGTCCCTTCGATGCCCCACTCCGAAAACCCGCCACGGGATCGCTTCGACGCTGCACCGGTCGGTGACGTACGGAATGCAGAGATGGCCGAGATCGAACATCTTGCCGGTCTTTGGCACTCTGGCTGGCAGGACGCGCACGCTGCGATTCTGCCGGCTGAACTGTCGCGATATCGGACGCCGGCGAGTTTCCGGCAGCGGATTATCGACAATCTTGCGCTTACGCGGGTTTCCGGTCCACTGGGCAATCCGTCCGGCCTGTGCATGATCAAGCACGATGAGCTTTACCAGCTCTTTGTCGCGCCGGCGGCCAGAGGCTCGGGCACCGCAGCGGCACTGCTTGCCGATGGCGAAAGGCGGATCGCCGCGTCCCAAATCACCACGGCTTGGCTGGCCTGTGCCATCGGCAATGAACGCGCTGCGCGATTTTATGAAAAGCATGGATGGAAGCGCGCGGGCCAGATGACCAACCGGCTGCCAACGCCCGATGGCGTCTTTGAACTCGAGGTCTGGCGCTACGAGAAGCGGCTGTAGCTCAAATGGTCCGCCGGTTGGGGTAAGGATTGCAGTGCGAACAACTCCGCCTGAGATTATCGGCTACCCTCCATCCTCATAGCCATCCCTGGTCAGCCTATCAAACAGCGCCACCCCGAACCCCGTTGCCCATGAGGTGTTCGTCTCCGTCGAGGCCTTGCCGAAGGCGGTGGAGGCGATGTCGATGTGGGCCCAGGGGGTGTCGCCCACGAAGTGGGAGAGGAACTGCCCGGCGATGGACGCGCCGCCCAGGCGGCCGCCCTGGTTTTTTATGTCGGCGAAGCGGCTTTCGATGAGTTTGTCGTAGGCCGGGCCGATGGGAAGATGCCAGACCTTTTCGCCCGAGGCGCCGCCGGCCTGCTGGAGTTTGGCGGCGAGAGAATCCGTGTTGGTGAAAACGCCGGCATACTCCTCGCCCAGCGCGATGCGGATGGCGCCGGTCAAGGTCGCGATATCGAACATGGCTTTGGGTTTGAACCGGTCCTGACAATACCAGAGGGCATCGGCCAGAACGAGACGCCCTTCGGCGTCGGTGGAAATGATTTCGATGGTTTCACCCGACATGGCGGTGATGACATCGCCGGGGCGGTAGGCGTTGGCGTCGGGCATGTTTTCAGCCAGGGCCAGGATGCCGACGGCGTTGAGTTTGGCCTTGCGGGTGGCGAGGGACTGCATCAATCCAAGAACGGCGGCGGCGCCGCCCATATCGCCCTTCATGTTTTCCATCGAAGCGGCGGGCTTGATGGAAATGCCGCCAGTATCGAAAACGATGCCCTTGCCGACAAAGGCCAGGGGCGGCTGGCCCTTCTTGCCGCCGTTCCATTGCATGACGACGAGGCGTGGGGGGCGGACCGACCCCTGCCCTACGGCGAGGATGGCGCCCATGCCGAGCGCTTTCATCTGGGTTTCGTCGAGCACTTCGACCGACAGGCCACGATCGGCCAGGGTGTTGGCGACATCGGCCATATCGGACGGGCCGAGCAGATTGGCGGGTTCGTTGACCAGATCGCGCGCGAGAATGGTGCCGTCGGCGACGGCGAGGGCGTCGTCAAGCGCAGCGTTCATGCCCGATGCTTTCGCGACAACGAAGGTGAGCGCGGTGGGATGGGTCGCGCCATTCTTGCGGCGGGTGAGGTATTTTTCAAAGCGGTAGGAGCGCAGCCGGGCCCCTGCCCCCAGCGCTCCGACCAGATGGGGGGCCAGCCCCGCCTCGTCGAGCACCACGGCGGCATCGGAGACGCCGGCGGCGTCGAGCTTGGCAAAGAGCGAGCCGCCCCTGTCGGACCATGCGGCGGCGTTGTCCCCTTCCCCATCCGCGCCACGGCCGAGCACCAAAAGGCGGTCGCATTCAAGGCCGGCGGGGGCGGCGATATCGATCATGTGGCCGGGGCGGCCGGAAAAGCCCGTCGCCTTGGCGATGCGGGAGAAATCGAGACCAGTGCGCTTCCAAAGGCCTGCGGCCGTCTGGCCCATTTCTCCCTCGCCATTGGCGTAGAGCACGAGCGCTGAGGGGGAATCGGGCAGGGTTTCGGTAACGGAGATCGAGAGCGTTTGCGGCATGGGCGCGGCAACCTTGAGTGGCGAGGGCATAGGCGGCGAAGATTCGCCGGGCTGGACGGGTCGAGCATTGTCCGTGGCGGTGGTTGCGTCAATGCGCAGCCATCATTTGGCACCCTGTGTTGCCACGCTGCGCTTTTTGCGGCCACACGAACAGGGTAAAAGCACAACTGACTCGCCGGCACAGGACCAGACCCGCCCCTTGGACAGACTTTCGCGATATCTGCAGAGCCAGTTCTTTGCGCAGGCGCTTACCATTTTCGCGGCGGGGGGCGCGCTGATCTGGCTGATGCAGCTGTTGCGGCTGTTCGATCTGGTTTCGGCCAAGGGGCAGAATTTTCTCACCCTGATGGGCCAGAGCGGGTTGACGACGCCGACCTTTGCGCGCTCGATCCTTTATGTGTGTTTCGCCATCGGGCTGGTGCGGGGGTTGCGGGCGCTGCAATCGTCGCGCGAATTGCACACAATCCATGCCGGGCAGCGCACCGATGCGCTGTGGAAGGCGATCATTTCGTTTACGCTGGCCGGTGCGGCCATCGTGACGCTGGTCACAAATTATATCGAACCCCATTCACGGCGGATTTCGGCGGACTGGTCGGCCGAAATTGCTGCCGATGTGGTCGGAAGGGCGCTGGTGCCGGGGCGGTTTACGGAAATCGAAGACGGGCTGGTGTTTTCGATTTCGGCGCGGCGGCGGGACGGAACGCTGGTCGATTTCTTTTTCGACGACACGACCAACGAAACCCGGCGGACCTATTTTGCCGAAACGGCATCGGTGTTTCAGGATGAAACCGGCTATCAGCTGATCCTCAACAATGGCGCGATCCAGTATGAAAGCGCCGAGCGGCAGGGTTTGAGCCAGATCCGGTTCGCCCAATACCATATAAGCCTTGCGAGCCTGATCGATGCGGCGTCGCGCGCCACGAGCGCGGCCCAGACCGACAGTTTCGGGCTGATGGCCAAGGTGCTGGAGGGCAGTGCGACGGGCGAAGAGATCAAGATGCTCAACGAGCGGTTCGCCGATACGCTACGGGCGCTGGCCATCTGCGCGCTGGCGGCGGCGTTCTGCGCCTATCCCGATGGCGGGCGCGGGCGGCGGCGGATGCCGATGGAACTGGTGATCCTGCTGGTGGCGTTTGCCGAGCAGGCGGTGAGCGCGTTCTCGGGCGGCGGGGGCCGCCATTTCATCGCGCCAAGCGTGATCCTTGCGTTTTCGCTGAGCCTGTTGTGGCTGCGCAGCCGGCGCGCCTTCATCTTTCCGCGCTGGAGGGTGGCACGATGAACCGGGTCGGACGCCTCGTTTGCATTCGGCTGGCCGCCCGGATCGGGCTGGTGGTGGGGATCTTTTTCGGCATCATCCTGCTTGTCGAATTTCTCGATACGGGACGGTTCAACCAGACGGCAGCGCTGGCCGGGCCGTGGACCTCGACGGGGCTGGCGTTTCTGAGCGCTTTGCGCTGGAGCCTTCTGGGGCTGCCGGTGACCGTTCTGATCGGGGCCATCGTGGGGCTGATCGATCTGCATTCGCACCGTGAGATGGTGATCATCAGTGCGTCGGGGCGCTCGATCTGGTCGACGATGCGCTGGCCGCTCCTGATGATCATCCTCTCGGGCGTGATCGTGACGACGGTGGTCGACAGTTTTGCGATCAGGATCTATCAGCAGCTCGACGCCGCACAGATCGGCTGGGGACGCGCCTATGGGGTGCAGAACCGGGAGACGTGGTTCAACCAGACCGGCGCGGATGGCGACTACATGCTCTATGCGCGCTCGGTGACGCAGGGCGGCACGCGCCTGCGGGACGTTTCGATATTGCGGCCGCAGCCCGAAGGTGGGGGTGGCACGCGCATCCATGCGCGAATGGCCGAACTCGAGCCCGGATACTGGCGCATCACCGACGGGATGATCCTCGACATCGACCGGGCGCCGCGCGCCTTTTCCGAAATGACACTGGCTACGACCGCCACGGGGTCCGAGTTGAGCCTGCAACTGGGGACCGCCGAGGACATGTCGTGGTTCGATTTGCGAGCGGCCCTGCGCAATGGAATCGCCGACCCGTTTGCGCGGGCGGCGGCGGAGACGCGTTTTCAAAAACTCAATGCCGTTCCGTTCGTTCTTGCGGGTGCTTTGCTGATTGCGTTTGCCTTTACCGGCGGTTATCGAAGAACAGGGCATTATGGGTGGACCATCGTCTATGGAATCGTCCTGGGCCTGGTCGTGTTTGTAATCACGGAGATGGCTGACCGGGCCGGCTCGGCAGGCGTTCTCGACCCGATTGCGG
>TARA_R110002051_G_C8765829_1_pt1 | contig 11213 bp, 8 predicted proteins | sample TARA_R110002051 | Tara Oceans TARA_R110002051 (sample SAMEA4397023) | marine metagenome | biome: Polar Biome; feature: [MES] marine water layer (ENVO:01000295) within the mesopelagic zone...; material: water (ENVO:00002006), including particulate matter (ENVO:01000060) such as......
ATCATAATCCGCGTGTCGGGGGTTCAAGTCCCTCCTCCGCTACCATTTCCCCCGCGTTAAGGTGCCTGAAAAACTACTCGCTTTGCTGAACGCGAGGCGCTGTTTCAGCGCTTTCACTGGCTTGTGCCTCGCCAGGGGCGTCGCAGTGTTGACCACACTGTTCTGAAATCCCGTAGGAGCAGAGAGGGGCGCAAGCAGCCAGCGCACGAGCTTTTGTTTGCTCACAGTAAGCTGGACACAAGAAAGGCGGGTCGAGGGTGGCGTTCTTTTTTGATAGTCCGGCCATGTCAGCTTCGCATTTCGGCAGCATGATCGATAATATAGAAAAATAATAATATGTTTTCGAGGGTGCCGTGTGCTGTGCGGGTATCGGTTTTGAAATTTGTATTCTTGATGCGTATTAACTGAAATTTATTTCGTTGAGGTTATGCTAATCCACGGCAATCCTGGTGTTTAAACGGAATAAGTGATGCGGTTTAGATTTTTTCGCCCGAACAATCTGTCTCAACAATTATTACGCGTTATTTTTTCTATTTATTTAGCTGTTACATTATTGATAACGGGTGCTCAATTTCTGGCCGAGTATGTAAAAACCAAAGATTCAATATTGAATGAGCTGGAGCAATTGGCCCGCACTGTCAGTGCTCCTGTCTCAACCAGTCTTTGGCAATACAATGAAAAACAGGTTGAAACACTTACATCAGGACTTCTCGAGATGCCTATCGTCGAAGGCATCGACATTTTGAATCAGCGTTCTGAAGTCGTGGTATCTAAAAAATCTTATAATATATCATCTGTTCCATTATCTGTTTTTAGTACATCTTATGATTTGATATGGTATAAAAACGAAATAAAAACTAATTTAGGGTCGTTAAAAATATATTCATCTTCTGATGTTGTGTTCGATAGAATATTATTCAATTTTATTCTTATATTTTTTGCCTCTGTGATAAATATATCGATCTTGTTTTTTTCTTTTATATGGGCTTTTGACAGATTTCTGTCTGTTCCTTTGACTGAATTGATATCGCAGGTTGATGATCTCAGAATGAACCGGAAAACGGGCCGGAGGATAAATCTTCCTGTCGTTGAAAATAATGAACTCAAACAGCTTCAAGATCATATGAATGTAATGTTTTCTGATATAGAGCGGCATCAGGAAAAATTGCTGGAAGATGAAAAAGAAAAAAGAAACTGGCTGGAAGATGCCGTTACAAAAAGAACGGAAGAATTGCTTGTTGCTAATGAGAACTTAAAAAATCTGGCAGCAAAAGATTCCCTGACAGGCATTCTGAATCGCGGAAGTTTTTATGATTATGCGCATCCTTTGCTGATTGGCTCTCAGCGCAGAGGGGCGCCTGCGTCGTTTATTTTGATGGATATCGATCGTTTCAAAATCATCAATGACACACATGGCCACTTCGTCGGCGACAAGGTGCTCGTTCATTTTGCACATTTGACCGAGGAATTGTTGAGAAAGCCGGATCTTTTCGGGAGAATCGGGGGGGAAGAGTTTGCCATATTTCTACCCGATACGGAATCGGATGAAGCCTTCCGGCTTGCGGATGACATACGCAAGGCCGTCGGAGCTTCCGTCCTGGATGTTGATGGAGAAACAATCACATACACTATCAGCCTCGGTGTTGCGTCATCCGAGCCAAGAGATATTTCAGTGGATGAGCTGTTGAAACGCGCCGACTTGAAACTGTATGAGGCAAAAAACAAGGGGCGTGATCGTGTCCAGATTTAAGATTCTGAAACGGCTGTTTTTTCTGGCGCTGCTGATCGTGGGGCTGGGCACGGGCAGAGCTGGTCATGCGGAGACATTAAAGGTTTGCTACGACCAATGGCCGCCGCTGACGATCTTCCCGTCGAACGGATCGTCCGCGCGAGGCGTTGTCATCGATATGCTTGAGCAAATTTATACCGCGCAAGGCTATGAGCTGGAGTTTTTCGAAGTCCCTCTGGCGCGCGGGCTGGCTATGGTCTCTGACGGTCTTTGCGATATTTTGCCCGAATATGTCGGCTCCGTGAACACGGAGAACGACTTTGTCTATGGCAATGAGCCGACATTTGCCTACACAACAGCCTTTGTCGTCAGGCGCGGCGATCCCTGGCGCTATCACGGTATCCAGTCCGTGATAGGCAAGCGTGTCGGAACCGGTCCCGGTTGGGATTACAGCTCAATGAGCATGGCTTACCAGTATTACATCGATGATCCGAAAAACGCGGACTTCGTTGAAGTGGTTGCCGGATACGACGATGTGATTGACCGTATTCTGCGCATGATCGTCGAAGACAGGGTGGATCTGTACGCCGACAACGAGCTTGTGCTTCAGCATGTTTTAAACCGGTTGGATTTGCATGACGAGTTGCAGGTCACGCATCCCGGTCTGGAGAAGAAATTGGTCGAGCGGCCGATCTTCTCAAAAAGAATACCCGATGCCAAAAGACAGCAGCTCATAAGGATCTGGGATGAGGGGCGCTTGTTGATCAAGGGGGAACAAGAAAAAATGATCCTCAAAAAATACAACGTATCCCTGGACGAACCACGCTAGCCTTACATGGTGGAGCTGAAAAACAGCTAGGGCAATCGATCATGATGCGGGTCTCGGCCGCGAAACGGAACGGCTCTGTCAGAACCGTTCCGGCCAGCAAGGCGGCAGGCTAGGCTACAAAATATGGCAGGTCGTCCTTGGGCGAACATCCCAGAGTGACAATCCGTTCCGTTATCTTGATGGCACGCTGATATTTTGCCTCGCATTCGGTGCGGGAGAGGTCGCTCAGCAATGGCCCCATGATCGAGACGCCATAGTCGGCTTGCAGCGTGCGCACATGGCGGCGGGTATCCAGACCATCGGCCAGCCAGCCGAGCTCGAACTCCATTTTTTTGGCGACAAAGCGCTTGTTGTCGATCAGCTCGCGCCGTATTTCCGCTTCTGTCCTGAGCGTGTCTTCCCAATAGAGCCCTTCAGTGCTGGCAACGTCGGGGGATGACTTCACGAAGGCCAGGCAAAAGACGAGATAAACCATCTCCTTTTCATTCGCCGTGCGCCATGCGCTGCTCTCGAGCGTCCCCCAGATCGAGGTGTTCAGACTGGCGAAAATTTCCGGCACCTTGGAGAAGAAAATGCGATGCAACTTGTTGTCGTTGAGCGTTAAATCCAGTTTTTGCGCTTTATAGATATCGACGGCCGCATACTTGTTGCAGGCAGGGCAGGTGTCGCCCTCGAACTGGCCTTTCTTGTAGATGTGGGAACATGATTTCCCCTGTGCCGTTTCGTTTTTGCACAGCAGATAGGTCTCTGGATTGTCCTCGTCATCCTGCTGCTGGCCAATCCAGTTGAACCGGTTCTGGAACTGCAGGAACGAGCGGGGAGGGCTCCAGAGAGTCCATTTCAGGTTCTCGACCGGACCAAAGGTCGTCCAGTTCGAGCTGACATCGATGACGATACATTCGGTCTTGTTTGGGGACGAACGCAGCCCGCGTCCGATCGACTGTCCCCACAGGACCTTTGAGAGCGTCGGGCGCATATGAACGATGATATTACACTCGGGATTATCCCATCCCTCGATCAGCACGCCGACAGAGATCAGGGCCTCGATTTCTCCCTTGTCATGCGCGGCCAGGATGCGCCGCCGCTCTCCCAGGGCCGTGCCCGCGGTTATAATCGCGGTCTTGATGCCGATGCTCCGAAGCCGTTCTTCGGTAAATTCGGCGACCTTTATGTCCGGGCAAAACCAGGCTGATATAGGAAGCGGATGAATGTTCTCCCGCTCCTCCATGTAGGCCTGGGTGGCATAATCGAGCATCGACGAGCGGATGATTTCATCCGTCAGCCGGGATACCGGATACTCGCCGGAACTGACTTCGATACCATCCAGATTGAGATCGTGAACGAAATGCGGCCGGTATCTCGGTTGCACCAGAATGCCTTCGGCAATCAGGTCCCGAATATCGGCACAATCGATAATGGCGTCAAAAGCCGCGCTCAGCTGGTCTCGCTGGTCACCGGTCCGCCGCTCGGGTGATGCCGTCAGGCCCATGAAGTGAGCGCCGGCTTTACCCTTCTCACGAAACAGATCAATGATGCGCTTGTAGCCGCTGCCGTTCGGCGAGACGCGGTGAGCCTCGTCCACAATGATCAGATCGGCTTTCGGAATCGCGTCTTCGAGTACTTCCCGCGCGCGCATGCTGGTGGAGAGCAGGACATCGTAATCCGTGAAAGCCTCCCCTTTATCGGAAACTTTCAGCGTCTTGACGCGTCGCCCTTTCGTCAGCGCCGCTTGAAGCTGATCCAGCAAAACCAGCCGGTGACAGAGAATGAGGACGTTCTTGCCTTCGTAAAAACGATCAATGATTTCCCGTGCAAGAACGGTTTTCCCGGCCCCGGTCGGAGCCTTGAGAACAAATCGTTTGTAGCTGTCACGTATGGACTGGAAGTCGTCGATAACACTTTGCTGCCAGCGGCGGAGCTTCATGATTGAAAACTATTCTTTCTTTTATAACTGGATAGCCAGTGCTCTCTGACTAATGCCAACGCATCTTGGCTTCGGGGAAGCTTAATAGACCAATATCGCGCAAATTTCGCTTTGCTTCACCCGAACCCTCGCTCCGCACCGTTCAGGTATGGGATTTGAGAGGGCTTTGCCGGGCCGACCTGCATAGGTACGGGGAAATCCCGAAGAATTCAAATATCAAGCAGCACGGTGACAGCGCTCGTCCGGGATCGCGGCGCGGGCTGGCCTGAAAATGTTCCGGTTTCTTGATGTTTTCGCGTGACCGGCGGGTTTCAAAAATTTGATATGAATCAAAAATGAACAGGTGGGTTTTAATTCATTGCTAACCACATCTTTGTAGGATTGCCACCTACCCGAGAACAAGAGCGCCGTAATATGTCCCGAGTTGTGCTTCGCCCCGTGGTGCTGTTTTTGACGGTGATGACGATCGTTATCGCCGTGACCATCGCTGCCGGTACCGCCGGGATTGTGACCGTCGATATCATTCGTGGGTATAGCAATGGCGCCACCTATTATTCGAAGGGACACCTGAGCGCGATAACGGCCCTGTACCGGTTCGCACGGACCGGAGAGGAACGTGATTATGAAGTATACCGCAACCGTATTCACCCAACCTTAAGCACCGGAGTGGCACGGGAGGCGCTCGACGCCGAGGACATGCCGATCCAGAACAGCTATCCCTTTCTCATTCAGGGAAATAATCATCCGGATGATGTGGCGGGGCTGGCATGGCTGTATCGAGTCTTTAAGGAAACGCCACTGTTCAGTCCGGTGCTCGAGACCTGGGCCCTGGCAGACGAGCGGGTCAAACAGATCGATGCGCAGGCGGACCGGCTGCGGCATCTCATCCTGACCGAACCCGAAAACCTTGATGCCCGCCGTGAGGTGGTTCGCAATATCGAGCGGATCGACGCGGACCTGATCCGGCTGGAGGAGACCTTCTCGCTACAGCTGGGCTCCACGGCCCGCTTGCTTTCCTCTTATCTGTTATGGGGACTGGTGGCGCTGGGGCTGCTGCTGACGGTCTTGATCTGGGTGCTCGGCATTGTGATCGGACGCCGGCTGAAAGCCGCGCGCGATACGATACGAGATCGCGAATCCCGGTTGGCGGACATTGTCGAGGTCGCCGCCGATTGGGTTTGGGAGACGGATGCAGACCATCGCTATACTTTTCTGTCGCAGCGGTTCGAGCATGTTGTCGGGCTTTCGACGGCGGAATTTCTGGGCCGGAAGCGCACGGAGTTTGCACTCTCGGAAAGCGACGAGCATTGGCAGCGTCATCTCGATGATCTGGCCATGCACAGGCCGTTCCGTGGCTTCGAGTTTGTATTTCGGGGGCCGGATGGCAAGGACCGGCACTTCCGGATTAACGGCAAACCGGTGTTCGACGCGAACGGCTGCTTCATCGGATATCGCGGCACTGGCTCCGATATTGCGGAAGCGGTCGCAGCCCAGCGCGAAGTGGCAGAGAAGCAGGTGCTTCTGGAGGCGACCTTCCATCACATGGCCCAGGGCATCAGCGTGTTTGATGCCAACTTCACTGCGGTGGCCTTCAATCAGCATTTTCTGGAACTTCTTGATCTTCCGGAAGGACGGTTCGCGCCTGGTGATTCACTTGAGACGTTCGTGCGCTTCAATGCCGAGCGTGGCGAATACGGGCCGGGTGAAATCGATAAGTTGATCGCTGAACGAGTGGCGGAAGCCAGCCGGCTTGAGCCACGTGATTTTGAGCGCGTCCGTCCAAATGGCACGGTTCTGGAAGTATCCGGGCGGCCGCTTCCGAATGGCGGGTTCGTTACGACATATACCGATGTTACGGAGCGCAACCGGGTGACGGAAGAACTCCGTTCCGCAAAGTTTGCGGCGGAGATGGCCAATCAGGCGAAGACCCTGTTCCTTGCTAATATGAGCCACGAGCTGAGGACGCCGCTCAATGCGGTGATCGGCTTTTCCAGCTTGCTGACAAAGAAGTCCTTCGGTCCCCTGAGTGACCGTTATGTTGGTTACGCCGAAGATATCCAGCAGAGTGGCCAGCACCTGCTGTCGGTTATCAATGATATTCTCGATCTCTCCAAGGTCGAGATCGGACAGGTGGATGTGTCTCCGGAAGAGGTCTCACCCTGGGCTATCGCCGAGGGGTCCTTCCGCCTTCTCCAGCAGAAAGCCGATGCGTCAGGTATCGCTCTGGTCAACGAGACCCCTGTGGATGCGCCAGGTCTTTTTGCTGACAAGCGGCTGCTTAGCCAGATCCTCCTTAACCTGGTCGGCAATGCCGTCAAATTTTCGAACCGGGGCGGCACGGTCAGGGTTCGGTACGTGATGACCGCCGATGGTCGTGCTGGAATGGCGATACATGACGAGGGTGTCGGAATGGAGCCGGACCAGATCACCCAGGCCCTGCAACCTTTCGAGCAGCTTGATACAGGATATGCGCGGATGCACGAAGGCACCGGTCTGGGGCTCTCTCTGGTTCAGCGTTATCTGGACCTGCACGGCGGTGAGCTGTCGATTTCGAGTGAGCCGGACCGTGGTACGGTCGTGACAATCTTGTTCCCGGCTCCCTCAATCATGGCAGCGGCAGGCAGGTCGTAAGCGCTGTCAACGGATCGTCGTGCATGCTGGAGGGAGCGATCCTGCCGGGCGTCCGTATCACGAAGCCGTGAGTGCAGGTTATCGCGTGCTCCACACTTCCTAAATCAAAGAGGTCCGCATGAGCGCCATGGACCGGCGGTTCTCATGACGCCCAATGGGAGGATTTCGCATGTCCGTTGATCTGTTCACCCGCCGAGCCGTGCTCGTCGCTGGCGGCGCTGTCGCGGCAACCTGGGTTTCCGGCCTCCTTGCCCCCGCTTGGGCACAGGAGGTGGCGCCGACCCCCTCGATGCGTGGTGGCTCCAATAATTATATTCCCAATGCGCCGGTCGTGGACCGGATTGGGGGCGGGGGCTTCTGGATGACGGGAACCGTCCGCCGGGCGGGCGATGGCGCTCCGCTTCCGGGCCAGCGTATCCAGATCTGGGCACACACGACCGAAGGGTATGAGAGCGATCCGCACAGCCATGGCGCCACGCTTACCGACGAGAACGGGGAGTTCCGGCTGGAGATGCCGCAGATCGTTCCGACCTTTGGCCAGCCGCACGGGCATCTCGCCTATGACAGCGACGAATTCGAAACCGTCTTCCTACGCCCGGTCATGAAGAGTTCAAAGGATACCAGCCTGCGCGCTGATTTTGTCCTTAAGCCGGCTTGAGCGGGAAGCCTCAAAAGGGAATGAGCCCGGCCCGCAAAACCCTGAGCTGGGCCGTTCTCGCCATCGTCATTACAGTGCCCATCGCCGCGGCGGCGGCAAGTCCGCTGCATGCGTGGCGCGATCCGGTCTACATAGCGGCCGGGTTCGCGGGCATTATCGCGATGATCTTCCTGCTGCTTCAGCCTTTGCTGATTGGCGGATATCTGCCGGGCCTGTCTGGCCTGCGCGGACGGCGGGTGCACCGTATCATCGGTGGGGCTCTTGTCATGGCGGTGACGCTCCACGTCGCCGGCCTCTGGATCACCAGCCCCCCGGATGTGGTGGACGCACTTCTTTTCGCATCGCCGACCCCCTTTTCGGATTGGGGCGTGATCGCCATGTGGGCCGTCATCGCAACGGCGGCGCTGGCTATGCTCCGGCGGCGGCTTCGGTTGCGGCCGCGCACGTGGCGGCTCTGCCATACGGCTCTTGCGGCTGTGATCGTCCTGTGCAGCGTGGTGCATGCCCTTCTGATCGAAGGGACAATGGAGACAATGTCGAAGGTCGCGCTTTGCACTCTGGTTGTTCTGGCGGCAGTGAAATTGGGCGTCGACCTGCGCGTCTGGAGCTTGCGGCGGCCGTAGAAGATGTTTCCGGCTCGATTTTCCGCAGGAGCTTCTCAGCGCACACATATTGGATTTGACAGAATCCGAAAAGGCGCTGCAAATCATGGGTATCCCGCATTGATTTTCATGCGCCTGAGAGAGGCCCAATCGTGTCTGTCGACAATCTGAACAGCTTGCTGCTGGAAAATCCCGAAATCGAAGCCGTCTTCGCCTGCGTTTGTGACCTGAACGGCACGATGCGCGGCAAGCGCCTGCCCATTGAGCAGGCGGTGAAAATCCTCGGAGGCGGGCTGCGCATGCCGCTTTCTACCCTCAGCGTCGATGTCTGGGGTGAGGATATCGAGGGCAGCGAGCTTGTTTTCGAGACCGGCGATTCCGACGGGATTTGCGATTTCACCGGGCGCCCGATCGTTCTGATCAACTGGACCAACCGGCCCTCCGCGCTCGCCATGCTGTGGATGCGCGAGGAGGATGGCAAGCCGTTCTCTGGCGATCCGCGCCGGGCGCTGGCCGAGGTCGTCGAACGCTACAGGGAGCGGGGCCTGACCCCGGTGGTCGCGACAGAGATGGAATTCTATCTCTATGACCCGAGCGGCACGCAGCCGGAGCCGCCGCGCTCGCCGATCACGGACAAGCGGCTGGATTCCGATGGTGCGCTGTCGCTGGACGAGCTTGAGCATTTCGACGAGTTTCTGGACGATGTCTATGATGCCTGCGCCGAGCAGGGCATCCCGGCGGACGCCGCCATTTCCGAGAATGGCGCCGGCCAGTTCGAGATCAACATGGTGCATGTGGCCGACGCGCTGAAGGCGGCCGATGACGCGGTGCTTTTCAAGCGTCTGGTCCGGGGTATTGCCCGCAAGCACGGCCTTGCCGCAACCTTCATGGCGAAGCCCTACGGTGAGCGCGCGGGCAGTGGGTTGCATGTCCATTTCTCGCTGGAAAACGAGGCGGGCGAGAACCTGTTCGACGATGGTACAGACGAGGGTGCGCCGCTGATGCGGAACGCTGTCGCGGGCCTGCTGGCGACCATGCAGGAAAACACGCTGGTCTTCGCCCCGCACGAGAACTCTTACCGCCGCCTGCTGCCGGGCGCCCATGCGCCGACCAGCGTTGCCTGGGGCTATGAGAACCGCACCGCCGCCATCCGTATTCCGGGAGGCAGCCCCAAGGCGCGCCGGATCGAGCATCGCGTCGCGGGTGCGGACACGAACCCCTATCTGGTGCTGGCCAGCATTCTCGGCGGGGCCTTCATCGGTATCGAGGGCGAGATGGAGCCGGAGGAGCCGATCAGCGGCGATGCCTACAGCATGAAGCTGGATCACCTGCCGCTCGACTGGGCCACCGCGATCGAGGCCTTCCGGCGCGGCCGCAATGTCCGGAAAGTCTATTCGAAACGGCTGCAGACCATGCTGGTCGAAAGCAAGATGCAGGAGCTGAAACGCTTCGCCCGCCAGGTGACCGATTTCGAATATGACACGTATCTGGAGGTCGTGTGATGAGCCGCCCGGAGAAGATTTTCCATGGCGTGACGGCGCATACCGGCAGCTATTACGCCGCCAGTGCCAATCCGTCGCCGGAGCGCCCGTCTCTGAAGGGTGAGGTCACGGTCGATGTTCTTGTCGTGGGCGCGGGATATAGCGGTCTCTCGACGGCGCTGCATCTGGCCGAGAAGGGCCACAAGGTCGCGATCATCGAGGCTGCCCGGGTCGGCTGGGGGGCGTCGGGACGCAATGGCGGGCAGATCGTCAATGGCCTGAATGCCAGCCTGCAGACCATCAGGAAGCGCTATGGCGCGGATACCGCCAATTTCGTTGCCGGGCTGGTGCAGGAAGGCGGCGAGATTATCCGCGAGCGCATCAAGACCTACGACATCCAGTGCGACCTGAAAGAGGGCAACGTCTTCACCGCCTATACCGGCGCGCATATGCGTGAGCTGGAGGAGCGGCTGAAGCTCTGGCAGGGCTACGGCATCAACAACCAGGAAATGCTCGACAGGGAGCAGCTCCGCAAACATGTGAACTCGGACGTTTATGCAGGCGGCGTGATCGATCATTCCGGCGGTCACATGCATCCGCTTAATCTGGCGCTCGGCGAGGCCGCCGCGTTCGAGAAACTGGGCGGGGTGATCTATGAGCAGACGCCCGCCGTGCATGTTGATACCGAGGCCGCGAAGCCGGTCGTGAAAACACCGGATGGCTCAATCACCTGCACAACGCTGGTGCTGTGCGGCAATGCCTATCTCGGCCATGTGGTGCCCACGCTGACGGCGCGGGTCATGCCGGTCTCAACCCAGGTGATGGCGACCGAACCGCTGGGCGAGGAGCGGGCGGCGGGTCTGATCCCGACCGACGTCTGTGTCGAGGATGTGCGCTACATTCTCGACTATTTCCGCCTCTCCGCCGACAAGCGCATGCTGTTCGGTGGCGGCACGGTCTATGGCGGCACGGACCCGCACGATATCAGGGCCAAGCTGCTGCCGAACATGAACAAGGTGTTCCCACAGCTGAAAGGCGTGAAGATCGACTACGCCTGGAGCGGAAATTTCGCGCTGTCCTTCAGCCGCGTGCCCCAGATGGGCCGGATCGGCAACAACACCTACTTCGCCCACGGCTATAGCGGCCACGGCGTCACCGGCTCCCACACCTTCGGCCGCATCCTGTCGGAAGCCATCCATGGCGACCGCAGCCGGTTCGACGTGTTCGAAAACGTACCCTGGTACCCGTTCCCGGGCGGCCGGATGTTCCGGGTGCCCTATTCGGCGGCCGGATCATGGTGGTACGCGCTCCGGGACAAGCTGGGGATCTAGTTACAGAAAAGGCGCGGCCTGCGAAGGC
>TARA_R110002051_G_scaffold4970_2_pt1 | contig 11210 bp, 6 predicted proteins | sample TARA_R110002051 | Tara Oceans TARA_R110002051 (sample SAMEA4397023) | marine metagenome | biome: Polar Biome; feature: [MES] marine water layer (ENVO:01000295) within the mesopelagic zone...; material: water (ENVO:00002006), including particulate matter (ENVO:01000060) such as......
GTTATCGCTCATTTGCCCTGTCCATTATTATATAATAATTTATAAATTGTTGCAGCTAATTCTGTTTCACTCATTTCATTTAATATATTTTCTATCATATTATCTGTTAATTGCATGAATTGTTTCTGAGTTTTCCCCTTATTTTTTTCATCTGTATGTCTAAAATATGCATGTAATGGTTCGTGCAATAGAGCAGTTAAGGGTCTTTTAAATTGTTGCATTAATTGTTCTCTTCGTGTATCACTCATCCCCTCTTCATTAGATAATTTTTTAATTGATTCTTCTTCAGTTGAATTTGGAACATTTTGCCCCATGTAAGTCATAAATTCTCTTTGAACATCAGAAATTTTCCCTGTTGCATAAAGATTGAAAGTGTCTGGAACTGATGATTGCATCGACATTAAGTTTTTAATTTCTGAGCTCCACTTATCCTGTTCTTCCATATTTAATATTTCATGTGTATAAGTATTCCCTTCTCGTTTTACTCTTGATTTTATCTCTGGTGGATTTCTTCGTAAATTATCAATAGAGCGTGATAAAGCAGGAATATATTCTCCACCAATCATGTCCTCACTAGATGGTTCTCCATTATTTATAAAAGTTTGAGGAAAATTATATCCAACTAATCCTCCAGGAGCGTCTCCCTTTTCTATTCGACTCATAATATCTTTAAAGCCTTTTTTTACATCCTTTTCATCTGTTCCATATCCCATAAAATCCATAAGAGATTCTTCAGTAAATCCTAAATTAAATAATTTAAGCAAACCTTCAGTATTAATAGGAACGTACTTCTCCTGTTCTAATGGTAGATTGGTGTTTCTATTGTACCTTCCTGGCTTGTAAACCCCTGGAATATTAATTTGATTTTGTGGCATTATTTACCTTGTCCTCTATAAGATTTGCGATATCTTTTCTTACTGCCCTTAGTTCCGAATTTAGAGCCACGACCCTGACCTATAGAAGTCTTTTTTGGGCCACGTTTTTGTGTGCTACTAATGGATTGAAGTAATCTCATCTAATTGGAATCTCTATTCCACCTCTTCCACCTATTAATTCCATAAGAGTTCTATAAGTATTTTTAACATTTGCTTCTGTTCCTGGTTTTATCGTTCCTGACATTCCAGTTCTTTGAATTTCTTTCATAGCTTCTAAAAGATTTTTATCTACAGTATATCTAGCTTCTTCAACAGCTCTACTTTTCGGTGATTTAACTACTAAGTCATCAAGTTTAAGAGCTATATCCATTAATTCTCTTGTTGGAGCATCTTTATATTTAGCTGAACTTGAACCTTTCATTTTTCTAGCATAACCCATAGCCGATTCTCTTGTAGATGGACTAAAAGCAGTAGAAGTTTTTAATCTATTGATTATATTCATAAAATTTTTACTACCAGCTGGTATCATAGCTCCAGCTTTTGAAAATCCACCTACCATATCTAATAGTCCAAGTCCTTCGCCAACTACTTGTTGAGGTTCTTGTCTTGATTCTTCAAATGCAGCTGTTACTTGGTCAATGTAACTATGAGCTGCTTCAGGTATTGTAGGTAAATCAGCAGATGTACCAAATTTACCGCCTGTTAATAATCCTAATAATGTTTCTTCGTTCATAATACTACTCCGTTGGTGGTAATACAGCTTCTAAACCATATTTATTTCTATATCTATTTATAGCTGCATTGTAATCTCTTACTTTTCTTTTATACAACTTATCTAATTCTTTTTCTTCTTCTATATATTCAGGTTGTAATTTTTCCATATATACTTGATATCTAGTTTTCTTTCCTGTAGTTTTCTTTCTCCAACTACTTGGAATTGGTCTTGAGCGACTAATAATACCTTTTAAAATCTTTTTTGCCATCTTCTTTGCTTTATGAGGACTCTTAATTAAAGCAGGGTCTTTCTGTACCTCATCATGAATAATGTAATTTAAAGCTGAATAATATGCTTGTGCTTTTATTTCATCACTCTCAGACCAAAACGCATCTTTAACAGTACGATAGTAAGGACTTCTTGTTGTAAGAAAATCATTCTCATCACCAAATGAAGGTTTACTTCTAAAGTAAGTTTGTGTAAACTGTCTTTGTCTACGTCTTGAAGCTTCAACTTTCTTTTCTAATGGAGCTGTAAATCTACGAGCAACTCTTGTAGCATGATTTAAAAATACAATATTTTCTTTTGATAAATCTTCAAGTGATTGTCCAATATGTTTTTTACCTGTTATAGTTGCTGATGTTTCTCTAAATATAGATTCTACAGTTCTTGCTACTACAGGTTTAAAAGAATCAATAACACCTCCATACTCATCTACTGAGTTACTAAAAGCAGCTAAACCTTCAGCTCTAATAAAGGACGACCAATATTGTTCACTTTTTGTTTTAAATTTATTACGAGCTTCTTCTCCAAGTATTCCATAATACATAGAGTATATAGCTTGACCTGCTAATGGTACTATTGTAGCATATCTTAACAATGGTACAGGATTACCTTCTACTACTGCAGGTCTAATAACACTATTAACAACGTTTTCTGTCATTCTGTATGCAACTCTGTAAAACAATGTCATTGGTTTAGACCACCATTGACCCATCCATTTAGGTACAAAAGGTAAACTAGGTCCACCTTGAGTAATTAAATGTGATAACTGCTGAGCTCTTGTTATATAGTCAGGTCTTGTATGTAATTTTTCTACTCCAAGATTCATCATCTCTTTTATTTGCTCTGGAGTAAATTTAAATACTTCTGTTAAAGTACGCATAGATGTTTTTCTACTCATACCTTTATTCATTGGAGTTTTAATACCGTTTAAATTATTAATATGAGTTTCTAACATTGGCTTTGCAGCTGCAACAGATACAATACGGTTTACAACTTCAGTTTGTCTCATTAAACTTGGGCTATATTTTGTATAACGTATACGACCTGACATCAATTCATGAACTCCAGCTTCTTTACCACCAATAACATTTGTAAGTCTGTTATAGAATCCTGCATCAGTCATACTTTCATACAATCCTTTTATTGCTCCACGAAAACCATATACAGTTGCATTACTTGTTTGACCAAGTATAAAGTTTTTCATTCCAGAGAATGGACTTGATAAACCCATTTGAGCTGTAACCATTGTCAATCCATTTAATACTCTTTCCATTGGATTATTCTTTGAAGTAGAATTAACTTGAAGCATTAATTGACTATTAGCCCAATCTGAAAATCCTTGACCTGTTTCTAAAGTTAATCTAGCAAACAACTTAGAAGTTTCACCTTCAGATTTAGCTCCATCTTTACCAAAATATTTATAGGTAGGTACAACGTGAGCTATTTTTTGACCATATCTTGTTACAATCTTATCAAAATTTCTCTCATATACATCTATAACTTCACCAATTTGTTTTTTATTACCATTTTTATCAATGACCGTAGAACCTTTTTTAACAGGTTTACCATTTATATCTTTAAATCCAACTGGTTCTATTATATTTCTTGTACCACGTTCTACTAATATTACTGGTGGTAAATCTGCAATACGTGACCATTGAGTACCAAATACACCTGCACTATCCATCCAATAATGTTTTATTTGTTCTACGTGAGCTAAAGCTGCTTCATATCTTTCTAATGGAGTTCCTTCCATTCTCGAAAACTGAGGGTCAGTCTTTGATATTTTTAATGCCATTGATTCTCTAAAATTACTATCAGTACCAATTAAATTTCTAAATCTATCAGTAACCATACGCATTAAATAGTTTTCTTGTAAATGACTATTAAAACCAGTTTTTTCTGCTGTTTTATCTTGGTACATTTTTACATTTTTACGACCATCTAATGCATCAACTTCACCCTTACCTATTCTACGTAATCTTTGAAATTTATCACCTTTCCATTCAGGAACAAATCTATCCTTACCCATAATAAACCAACCATTGTCAAACTCACCAGTTGTTTCATTTTTTATACGTAATGATTTAAAGTATTCTATGTTTTCAGGGCTTTTATCACCCTTTTTTATAGTAGATGGCATTTTTGTATTCATAGCTGAATCAAGAAATTCATATCCCTTACTAACACGAAAAGCATCCCAAGGAACTTCTAATACTATTTCAACTCCATTTTTATCAAAAGTTGAAAACAATCTTTCACGAGCTCCACCCTTTCTACCATTCTTAACATCCATCTTAACGTCAATCATTCTCAAAGCAAGACCATCACTTAATATATCATAATCTTTGATTATTTCTTTTTTAGGTAGTCCATCTAATATTGGATTATAGAAATCTTCATACTTACCATCAAGTATTGTTGATAAAGCTTCAAATTGTTTTTGACTCAGTTTATATTTTGTTTTTAACTCTGATTTCCATTGAGCAACATCACCTGAAATTTGTTGTCTCATTAACTCAAAGTCAATTTGTTTACCAGCAAGAATCTGAGCTGCTTTACTTTTTACCATACCAAGAACAGTATATGTAGGTAATGTTAATTTTGCTACTCCGTATAAAAACCTTTGCCATTGTACACCAACTTTACTCATTAAATTGTCTGGGGGAACAGTAGATGATATCTTGTTTTGAAATGACGGTGTATTGCTTTTGGTTTCTATCAAAGCATTTGCAGCAACAACTTCTTCATAAGTCATCTTTGTGGAAGTGCCTTCACTTTTAGGAAAAAATAGTTTTAATAATTGTTCATACTCAGAATCAGATATTTCTGCATCTTTTTGAGCTTTTTTTAATCTATTTCTTTGTTTATCAAATTCTTTTTTCTCTTTTCCATTTATATTATTTTTTTTGTCAGCAATATTTTGTATTCTTGATTCAATAGATTTGTCTGACATCCAATGAGTTTCAGCCCATTCCGTAGCTTCTTTTCGAGTTTTAAATCTAATAGGCTTCCCTTCTACATTATTAGTTAAGTCTCCAAATTCAGTTTTTTTAGATTCTCCTTTAGTAACCTTATCATAATAAAATTTAAGTGAAATAGGTTTTTCATTTAATGGGTCAAACTCAGGGTATGATTCATAAGCTTTTTTATCAATCAATGTTTCTTTTTTCATTCGATTCATATCATACCAATTATTTGGGTCTGTCTCATCAATATTTCTTAGTCTTTCAAAATCTTGTGTTGCTTTTTCTCTTGCACCAGTGCCCTTTGCAGTTGATTGAGCTATTACAGATTCTTCATAAGATTTAACAGATTCAGGAGTAATACCTTCTTCTAAAATTTTACTAGTATTTTTTAAACCTGCTCTTGATTTAGGATAATAAGTAATTGTTGTTGGTACATCAATAGTTTCTCCTGTTTTAAAATCATATTGTTTAGATGTACTAGGAAATTCAATTGATTCTTTTGCTCTTTCTTTAGAATCTCTACCTCTAAGCTTATCTGTAAATAATTTTTTAAATAATGGACTGTTTTGATTATAAACAGGTTTACCATCTACAATTGAAACTATTGGATTATTGATAATCTCTTTAGTTTCAGCAGTTTCAGGAACAACTTCTGGATTATCAGACCGTTTTGCTCTATTAATTTTATTTAATACTTTTTGAGGTATTTTAGTGCCTATAGCTATTTTTTGTACTTGAGAACCTCCATGAGTACGGATTTCAAATACAGGATAATTCTCAGCTATAAATTCACCTTTTAATGATTCAGGAACAATTACTTCACCTTTTTTAAAGTCAGATATTTTTCCTACATACTTACCAATACCAGCAGATGTATATTCAAAAGATTTAGTATTTTCATTCCAAAGTGGAATTTTTACGAAGTCTCCCTTTTTCCAATTTTCAGGAACATCTCCTTTTACTCTTACTGGCTCACCTTTCTTATCATATCTAACTGTTATATCTTGCAAAAACTCAACATCTTTAGATTTTGTTTCATTTATTGCTTTATTTAATTCTTTTCTCAGTTTATATAAATTATTATTACGTCTATTTTCATTAATTTTATGTGAATGTCTAAGAGTAATTTTCTTTTTTTCAGTTTTAGCATTGTTTAAATTCTCTAAAAATTTTGCTTTTTCTTGAGATATCTCTAATGTCAAATCATCTATTTTCTTTTGAAAAGATTCTCTATTCTTTTGACCTTGTTTCTCTTTAAAAGGACTTTTAACTTCTGGAGCTCCTTCCGTTAATCCAACATCTTCAATCTCATAAGTACGATTAGAGCGGTATGCTTCTCTAAATTCTTTTTCAGAATAATTTAAATCTTCTAATATTTTTTTATCTACCTTGTCTAAGTCTCTACCAAGAACACGCTCACCTTTAAGATTTGGAGCATTTACTTGATATTTTTCACTAAACTTTAATAAAACTTCTTCTCTTGTTTTTCCTGATATATTTTTTACAGTGCCAGTTTCAATATCTTCATACTTTAATTCATGTTTAGGTTTTTTACCCTTACCCTTTTGATATACACGAAGAATACGAACATTCTTTCCTGGTGTATCAAGAGATGAAAAATGCATCTTACTTGCATCGTTTGATAGATAACTTTCTATCTCATCAAGTATTTTTTCAGTGCCTCTTCCATTTTTTATATTTTTTAAGTTAGCATCATTAATTTCAGGAATAGTAGTACGAATTGCTGTTTCAAGTTTTTCTTTTATATTTGCTCTATTAAGCCCCTGTCTTGCATAATGAAATCCAACTAATGTTAATCCATGAATAAATCTTTCTTCCATTGACATATCAGATTGTAACAAGTCAGAATACATACCTGCACCTAATAACATACCAGGTTCTACAACTGTCTTCGCTCCTTTAAAACTTGCTCCTACCATTGTAGGTATTCCTGCAACAGAAAATACAAGACCAGCAGCTGTGTCAGATGTTAAGGATTGTAATCGACCTTCCATTTTATTAATTGGAAATCGTGTTTGACCGTATAAATTAAACGCTACTACGTTGTTAGAAAATAAATTAAGTGAACGAGCTAACTTAGGATTTTTCTGAGCTATTTTTAATATTTTATTTCTGTATAATTTACTACTACCAAGAAGTCCTGTAGCAACAGGCATTTGTTTAGCGGCAATAGATTCAGTAAATAAACCTGCATTTCGTTTTACTATGTTTTTAGCTGTCATAGCAAGTCTTTTAGATACTTTATCCTTACCAAGTTTAGCAGCTTTTGCAGATAAATCTACTGCTTGTCTATACTTTCTATATTGTTGTATAACTTTAGCTCCACGAGCACCTGTAGCTGCTATACCACCCACACCACCTGTAACAGCGGATGCAACTACAAATGATGGTAATGCTCCAACTAATCCACCAAGAGCACTTGCCCAAAGTTCAGAGGATTCATCAGCAGGAGAAAGAGTAGATTCGTATTGACCAAATGGAATTGCAGATGATTTAGCACTATCCCAAAATCTACCCATAAAAGTAGCATCTCTATATTCCTGGTCCGGTATTGTAGAACCAACTTCTTGAGAATTTCTTTGAGCTCGTTCTAAATCAGTTTCTATATAACCAAAATCAATACCTTTTGTAGTGTCTTCAGGTGATAATGCAGGCATTAACCAATTTGTAGAATCTTTTGTAAATTGGTCAGCCCCTTTAACATAATCTTCATACAACCATTGAGCTTGTTGTTCTGTAGGTTCTGTAGGACTATCTACTTGGAATTGATAACCGTTATAATTAACAGTCCAAGTTTGCATATTTTGTTGTGCCATATTATTGTATCGGAGTAACAGATGATGGTGTTAATCTTTGTACTGAAAATCCTGTGTTTGTTGTTGTGTCAGTTTTCATTTCACTAAATATTGGTATACCAAATTTTTGTTTAAACTCTTCTAAACTGTACGATTTACCTCCTACAACATACTTATAAGGTTGTTGAATTGAAACGTTTCTTGGAGAAATACCCATTCCTCCAAAATAAGAAGCTTTTCCAACTCGTCTTTTAGCAACATCTAATTGTTTAACAATAACTCTATGTCTTTTACCAGTTTTTATATCAATAACTTCTGAACCAGTTTTTAATGTAGTAGCATCTTGTGATTGATTTTGTTTTTTAAAAGATAATATCTCGTTAATTATTCTACCTTCTTTTAAACCACCCCAATTTTCTTGAGTCCAAGTTTTTCTTTTTTGTGGTTCTTTACTTACATCAAGTGGAACATATGATTTCATAGCTGAATTTTTACTTGTAGATACCGAAGCTCTATTATTAGTTATCATACTATTAGCATTTGAACCTGAAACTGCTTGGTCTTTACCTGTAATTTCATTTGTTATTATCACTCTAGAGTTAGGACTAAATACTTGTTTAGTAGGGTCAACTGACAAAATATTTGAATTTATTACATTTGTTATTTCTGTTCCTGTTCCTGTTCCTGTTCCTGTTCCTGTTCCTGTTCCTGTTCCTGTTCCTCTTGTTGGACTTGCACCCATGTCCATATCTCTAAAAATATCTTCCATTGGTCTTTTTTCATTTCTCCATTGTGGAGGCAAATATTTTCTATAAGTATTATCTAAATTATTTAGTTGTCTATTAAATTCTTCAGGGTTTACAATTTCTCCATCCTCATCTGGTCCAAAACGTTCAATTACAGAGTTCTTTTCGTTGTTATAACGTCTTTCTAAAGAACCCATATTTGATGCATTTTGTGTAAAACTTCTATTTAATATTGTTTCAGCGATAGCAGTAGATTTATTAAATAACGCATCATCAATTCTAGATTTGTCTCCTTCTAGTAACCATCCCTCTTCTACTCCTTCATCTGCAAATTGTTGTATATATTTTGTTTTTTCAGTAAGATTATGATTATTTTTTAGATTACTTATTTGATTTCTTAATGATTGAGTAGTAGCAGTATCTTTATTAGATATAGCTAAACCTAAAGCATCATTCATATTTGATAATCTAAAATCGTATGGATTTTTTGGATTAAGATATTCATTACTAAATGATGACAAGCTACTTTTATAATCTATTTCTTTAGCTGCAGATTCAATAGACGAAGATACAGCTAATTCAGTACCAAGAACTCGAATTGCTCTATTAGTATCTGTTGTTAAATAATCTTTTCTATCTTGAGGGTTATCAAGTTGAGAGTAAGCAAATCTATCTGATGATAATTGTTCTTTTTCTTTTCTTTCATCTCTAGCAGCGTCATCTTTCTCAATTGATGCTAATAAAGTATCTCTTTTTAATTTACTTTGACCATAAGCTAATAAACTTTTACTAATTTCTTTAGTCGCTTCAGCCCAAGGGTCTTGATAACCCATTCTTGAAATGTATCTTAAATCACTTAACGCGTCAGCCATTTTCTTTCTCCATTCTCATACATAAATTAACCTTGTGATTGTTGTTCGTATCCGTACTCATCTTCGTTTACCCATTGACCTCCGATATAAATATATCTTACTCCATTAATAAGTGTTGTATCATTTTCTTGAGGTGGCCCTTGTTGACCTTCAGCTGAAGGATTTTCTTGCAATATGTTACTTGCCATACTAAAACCAGATTGTAATTGACTTCCTAATGAATTTAATAATTGTCCATATTTAGATGCTGTAGCTTCAGCAACTGAAGATTGTCTTTGATTTAATGTGTCTAATAAACTTCTTCTTCGTGATTGATTTCCTCTACTTCCAAATCCAGCAAATCCCATTCCACCTTGAAATTGTCCACCTCTGTTTGATATATTTGCTTCTTGAGCAGCTCTTTGTTCAAATGCTCTTTGTTGATTACCATAATTATAAACATTTTGTATATCTTCTCCAAGCTTACTTAAATTTGGCAATCCTTGAAACCTATTAGCATAATCTTCAGACACTCCAAATAGATTAGCATATTCTTGAGAAGAAACTCCTGGTATCTTATCTCCACCACCACCTGATACAAAACCTAATAGCATATCTCTTTGAGATTTATCAAGAACTTGAAGTTCTCCAATAAACTTTGATAATAATGAATTAACAGGTTGAGTTGCTCCACCACCTCCACCACCATCAGGGTCAGGGTCAGCGTCAGGGTCAGGGTCAGGGTCACCTCCCCATCCTCCAGTATAGTCTATTTCTATCTTCTTACCACCTTCATTAAGAGGGCCAATTACCTTACCTATATTCCAACCTGAGTTCATTAAACTATCTAAAGCTGATAAATCAAATCCATAAGGATTGGACGATGTTGAAGGCTTTCCACCAACATTTGCTGTGTTAGCTGAAGTATATTTATTTACATCATTCATTAAATTTGTTTGTTGACCATAAAGGTCTTCTTCATTAAATCTTGGCATAATTAATAAATTCCTCCTGGATTATTATAATTTCCTCCATATGGATTAAATTTTAATTCTTCTTCTAAAGTGTCTGTTGATAAATCATTAGTAAATTGATTTTTACTTCCTAATAATGACATTAAACTTTTAAAAGGATTTGATGAACGAGATGCAACGTTAGATGCAGAAGGCATAGAACCCATTCTACTTAATTCAGACAATATTAATCCTGGATTTGTTTGAGTAGGGTTTACAGCATCACTAAAACCAAACTCTACAGGAGTTGATTTAGACAAAGCTTCACTTACACTTACATCTGTAACAGGAACTTTTGGTGTTTCAAGTGGAGGTGTGCCTCCCTTACCTGCAGTTCCCGCCTCTGGGAATGATTCAAAAGTATTTTGTAAAGTCATATACAGTAATGGTGTTGTGATTGCTTGTGATATAGCTTGTGAATCAACTGAATTAATTAATTTATCTATAGCTCCTGTAGCTGAAGTTACAGCTTGGTCTGCTTTATCACGGCCATATAATATTGAATCCATATCAAGTCCAGCAGCTTGTGAAGATAATCCACTTACAGCTATATCACCAGTACCTTTACTAACTCCTCCAGCCACTAATCCTCCTAATATTGGGCCTCCATAAGCTGTAGCGACTAATCCAGCTCCCTTAGCAAGTAAATTCCCAATACCTAATTCACTAGAAGCTGTAGTAGCAGCATTTGCCATCATTTTTAAATAATTATTGATTGCTCTTCTACCCAACCCCTTTTGTTGGCCCATCCATCTTAAACCTTGGCCTCCCATTTGTTGTGCAATTCCTGACAATCCTGTTACAAATTGCATTGGGTTATATCCGTTCGCCATAATATTCTCCTTATCTAGCGATTACAAGAGCATCTACCTTATCAGCTCCTGTTATACTAGTCGTTGTACCACTTGATGTGGTATATGTAATACTTGTTAAAGCTCCA
>TARA_R110002051_G_scaffold121689_1_pt1 | contig 11208 bp, 6 predicted proteins | sample TARA_R110002051 | Tara Oceans TARA_R110002051 (sample SAMEA4397023) | marine metagenome | biome: Polar Biome; feature: [MES] marine water layer (ENVO:01000295) within the mesopelagic zone...; material: water (ENVO:00002006), including particulate matter (ENVO:01000060) such as......
CAAATTATGTGCGCGCACATAATCGAAGTAATCGACATTTTCCGGTTATGGGCGGCCTGCCAGCAGCCCGCAAATATTGTGCTAAATGCAGTATGCACACGCACATACTCAGTACCGTGTTTCAGCGGCATGCCAAACGGAACCATCGCCGAGTGGATCGCAGTGACGCACAGCTGGATATTTGGTTGCGTAATGCGGGCACAATGCAACCAAGCACGGTGAAAGTACGCTCTGTGAGACTACGAAAGTCCTAAATAGGTAGACCGCCTCTTCAACCTTCAAGCACCAGTCTTCCAAATTATTTGCTCGCAAATAGTTGAAATAATTGAACTATTTTTATTATGGTCGGCCCTCGGCAATCCTCCCTATTCTTAATAGGGGTCTGATGCCGGAGGGGGCAGGCCCCTTCTCGCCAGTACCGCGTTCGGACAAGGTCGCATCGTCCTGATGCGTCTCTACGATACGGTTCTACCGGCTCTCGACCCGCCTCAGCGCACCTTCGTTAGAACCCTGAGCCGCCGGATCGAACAAGATAAGATCTTCGACGAAGCACTCTTACGTGATCTCGATGCCTTTACTGCCTTCCTCCGGCAGTTGGTTGTTGACGGAACGACTACTGCCTGGGAGGTCGATGAGTCCGATGTACACGGCGGATACGAGATCCTTTGCCTCGACGACCGTGCCAAAGCTCTCAAACCTGTAGCAGGAGAGCTGCAAGAGCTCTGGACCGAAGTTGCGGCGACGCTGGATGCTACAAAGGCCGACGCCGCTGCCCTGCAACTCGTTTCAGAATGACAATTGAAGGTGCATCCTTGAAATGGATGGCCTACATTTCTGCGCGCTGATGAATTTCCGGTGAATATTTTATCGGTGATTTCGCAGATACGGATCCCGTAGTGGTCCAGCATTCAGGTAGCACCACCTCGCCCATTCCATGGTCGCATCAGCCGCTCCTCGATGTCTCGCCGCGCGACCACCTTGGTCCAGACCTCCCAACCTTGGTCCTCCCCATCGACGCTCAGAAAGTCCCCGTACCGCAGGCTGAAAACGTCTGCTGGGCTTTCGGGCTTCGTGAAGCTCTTCAGCTCCTCCTCCACCCGCTCGATATCCTCGATCCAGTCGTCTTCAATTGTGTCCGGTAAGGAGCCGAGGATGTCGTACCGGTCCTGCATCCGCTCCGACAGGCGCTGATAGACCCGCTCGTCGATCGTCCCCGCATAGACGAGGTTGGCCATGTCTACCTCGCGACGCTGCTGCCCATACCGCTTGATCCGGCCGATCCGCTGCTCAAGCCGGGACGGATTCCAAGGCAGGTCTACGTTGATCAGGGTACCCAAGGTCTGAAGGTTCAACCCCTCACAGGCGGCGTCCGTCGCACAGACGACCCGGAGCTTGCGCTCTTTGACCCCTTTCTTGATATCTTCCCGATCGATTGTGCGCCACTCCCCGTCCAAGAGGATTCCAGACTTGCCGACCCCCGCGTAGACGGCGACTGGCTCATTAGGGTACCGCTCGCTGACCAGCTCGCCCACCCAACGGGCCGTGTCGTAATACTGCGAAAATATGATGCAGCCGAGATCGATCCACCCCTCTTGATCGAGGTAATACATCACGGCTTTCCCCTTCGGATCCTCAGTTTTGGCACTCTGGAGGATCGCAAGTACCCGCTCAAGGTGCTGTGCCTCCACGTCAACCGCAGCTGCGTAGGCTTCCACCCCCATCTCCTCAATCGCCTCCAGGAGGTCCGGATCTTCCACCTCTTCCAAGAGAAGCCCCTCGCGACGACGCTCCAGCATCTTCGAAGCGGTCGCCATCCCGGCCGCGACGGAGGAACAAATTCGCTGCATCATCAAGTTCCCAAGGAACCCTGTCCCAGCCTGACGCGCCTTCATAGCCTTGGTGAAATGCCCCACTTCTTCATAGGCCTGATCGTAAAAGCCGGGGGTACGGACTGCGCTACGTTCGAACACGCCCGGCGCTGCGCCTGAGCGTGGGTGAATGTTTACCGCAATCCGGTCCATCAGGCCTGCGTTTTCCAGCGTCGTCCGGCGGCGCAGGACCACGTGTCTGCCAAGTGGGTTATGATAGCGCATGAAAGAAAGGTTTTTGGCTATCTCTCCATGCTCCAGGACGTCTGACAACTCATCTCGGGTGAATTCCTCCAAGGCAGAGACCCCCTTGTCGGTGAAAAACGCATCATCCTCCACGCGGAGATCGTCCCGGATGTTCCGGAATACGGACGCCTCACGAGCGTGCGGAAGCGGGGATCGGAGCCAAGGCCAAGCGGTCTCCGGATCCGGGAGCGCGTTACGGCCAGAGATCAGGTCGAGCGCCTGCTCAGGGTCCCACCAGCGCGACGCGCTTGGTCGGCCCAAGACGTGATCATTCTGATAGGCGAGGAGCCGGATCAGATCCCAAATCTCGTCCCGGACGGTCTGGATCGGGGTTGCAGTACCGATCACCAGATGCCGGGTGCGCCCCGCGAGCCTTTCCATAGCCTGGTAGAGCTTACCCGGTTCCGGCTCATCATAGCCAATTCCGCGTTTGACGCGCGCCTTGTGCCCCTCATCAAGCGCGATCATTCCGTAGGTGCCGCGCATCAGCGCCTGCGCCTCCGGCCCCCCTTTCACCAGGAGCCCGGTCGAGACGATCCCGATCTGACCCGGGCAGCGTAGCACGTCCTCTGGGTCCCGGGACCGGTAGAGGTGGCCTCGATGATCCACCCACCCCTTATAGGGGGCACGAGCCCAGACGCAGGACGGAAGGCCCAACTTGTCCCAGAGCTCCATCTGCCATTGGAGGGTTAAGGTGGCCGGGCAGAGAATTAAGAAGGGGCCATGCCCCATCAGGACCGAGAGCGCTCCGGTCGCCGCCATAGACAAGGTCTTACCGACCCCAACCTCGTCGGCGAGCAAGAGCCGGGCCGCTCCGTATTTCTGATCGTGTTCGACGAAAATCTTGACGAAAGCCTTCTGCCAAGGGGCAAGCCCTTCGCCGCGGCGCACGAGCGGACTCTCCACGGTAACGGACTTCGCGAGCCCGACCGGATCGTCCCGCAGCTGCTCAACCTTTACCTCCACCTTTTTGGCGGTCCGCCCAATCTCATCGATTACGGCCTGGGAGAGGGGGACCCCCTTTTTCCAGAGCCAGTCAAACTCAGATTGGACCCACGTAGCCGCATCCGGAGCCGCATCCTCCCAGACCATCTCGTAGGACTGGGCCCACCCATTCGCGGTTTCGTTGATAGACCCAATAAAGCTGGACGTGGTCCCGTCGGGGCGCGTGATCACCCCCGCCTTACCGTGCAGGAACGGAGCGTTGTCGCGCGAGACGACCCGGATCTCCACATTCCCTGCGGTCAGGAGTTCATGCAGGTGTCGCCAGCGACCTCGATGAAGGAGTGCATCAATCTCATCGCCTTGTTCATGCCACTTCTCAACTTGCGCCTGATCCTTGGCCTTCTGACTAAGGGTTGCTACGGTCAGGTCGCGCGGGTCCAAGTCCGCGTTGCAGACAATCCGGACTCGGCCGATCGTGCTGATCTCCTCGTGGATCAGGTCGAAGACAGAAGAGCGGAAGTAGCCCGCGATCCGGTCATAGTTCTCCGCCCCCTTGAGACGGTCCTTCAGGAACACGTGGGAAAGGCGCTGGTTGCGGGAGGAGAAACGGGAGATCAAGTTCGGCACGGCACCGCCCCCCGCATCAGATCCGCTCCGTCTGGATCGCGGTCGCGAGGATCCGGGCCGCGCTCGCCTCATCCGGATCGGATTGGTCCCGTTTCGCTGCCACGTAGGATACGATCTGACGCAGCACGTCCCGTTTTCGCAGGTAGTCAGGGATGAACTCGCGCAGTTCCTCCAGCACCTCCTCCACCTCGTCATCTTTCGCGACCCGCCAAATCCCGCGCAGGGCAATCCGGACGATGCTGCCCCGCCCGAACGGGGTCCCCTCCGCCATCGAGGTTTTCCCGAGCTTGGTCGCAGTCTTCAGCTTTGCATTGTTGGGTGATTTCGCCGCCATCATGTCGTCATAGTCCCCGACCCGGAATGCCTTGGCGAAGTTCTGGAATTGGTCCAGCTTCGCCTCCCCCGGCTCCTCAATGTCCATCATTTTAAGATAGAACCGCTCCGCCCCGTTCAACTCCAGCCACAAGTCCCGTTCCAGCCCGTCCGGGACCAAAAACTCGTTGGCGGTCTGGACCGCAAACTCGGTCAGCTCATCAACGATGGTGGTCTCCCCTTTCTTGCGGGGGCGCAGCGCCTCGCGAGTCATGTCGCCCCCGTCGATTTTCGTGTAGGAGGTCAGGACCCGGAGCGCAGCCGCGTAGCCGGCCATCTGAAGGTCCGCGTCGTTGAATATGTTCTCCCCGCGCGCCGCGTCCATCTGGTCGTTGAGCCCGATCATCTCATTAATCTGGCGCTCCACCTCGTCCCGAATTTCGTGGACAATCTCGTCTGGGTAGCCGGACTTCTCGCCCTGGCGCTTCCGCAGGATGATCATATGGGTCCCCTGGACGTAGCCGCCCTTTTTCAGCTCGGTCATAGTTTCCGTGGAAACGTACCAGTCCTGCACGACCTGGAGCCCGGCACCCCAGAAGATCTGAGCCATGTCGGACCAGGTCTTGGCGTCCTGGTGGGTGAACTGGACAATCTGGAGACCGTTGTCAGACATGTGGTCCGCCATGGCCTTGTAGGCTTCTACCATCGCGGCTTTGAAAGACTGACCTTCGCCCTTGATCGCGAGGTTCCGACGCGAGTCCCATATCCACTCATTGAAGGGGGCTGGTGGATTTTTCCGGAGCCAGGCAATGAAGAATTCCGTGATTTCATCGTAATTAACGGCATCCGCATAGGGCGGATCTGTCAAATAAATGTCTGAAACTGTCATGACAGATGATGCAGCAGCACTCTTAATGACCCCACTTCCTCCTAAAGGTACACTATCAGGAATTTCCTCAAGATAAGAACGTGCAAATCCAAACGACCTCACCCCGTAGTTTGGAAATGTATTTAGAGCTTGATTATAAAACGTTTGCGCAACTGACTCTCGTGCAGCCCCAGTCCCGTAGCGGCAAAGTTTAGAATTCCAGTCTATGAACTTCGCCATAAAAACACGAGATGATGGGGAATCTTGCGCTTCGGATAAAGTGAGGGCAGCAGAAAGAATCTGTCTTGGGCTGAACAACTGGTGCCAATAAGACCATCCTCTTTCTCGGATAGGCTGACTGTTGTTGTTGCCCGGTTCAATTAGCATGTCGGAGACCAGCCCGTCCCGCTGCCAGTCGGATAAATGTTGCTCAACATACTCGACAACCTGCTGATCCTTGGCGAGATCCTCAAGTGTCACCGACGCGAACCATGTCCGTGGGTTCTTTTTCCCCTTCTTGAGGTCAATCCCGTCCATCCACTGGATTGCATAGAGACGCTCCTGAAAGATGTCATCAGGGCGGGGGCGAACGTCATCAATCTTCCACGGACGCAGTCGGTTCGCGTTCACGCCGTCCTCGCCTCGAAAATCTCCCCTGATCTCTTTCATGGAGATTCCGAGATCATCGTCAAGTATGGGGTGGAACAGGCGTCCGCCGCGGAGAGTTCCAAGCTCTGCCGCCTTGACCTCCTCATCGGTGACTCCATTGAGAATTTCGATGTCGTAGCGCTTGTTCACAGGATTAGGGGTCAGGCGCGCGATCGTATTCCGTTTTTTGGAGATCATCCATGTAGGAGATACGGGGACCATCCAGCCGGTTCGAGGGCACCGGGTCTCGATGCAATAGAGGTAGAGCTTGGCCCGGTTCCCTTTCGCATCATGCTCAATGCCCATATCGGTGATCGCCTGATCAACATGATCGGTGATATTGCGCATTTCCCGCTTGATCTCAGCATGGCGCTCCGGGGCAGCTCCTACAATATTGAAGCTGCCCCAGCTCAACATGCAGGCAACCGGGTTTAGGTCTGATGCGATGACGTCACAGCCGACCCGGGCCGCCTCAAATGGGATAGAACCAGACCCGGAAAAGGTATCCGCAAGCAGGGTGCGCCGCCCAAAACGCATAATACCGAGCTGTTCTACCAGCCCGGATATAGTCCGGGCCTTGGTTCCCAGGTGAGCGTTCACCTCATCCCAGATCCCATTGAGCAGCTCAACCTCCGCCAGCTCCTCTGGCCGCTTCACCTTCTCAAGGCGCTCACCGTATGGGAGATCCATGAAGGCGTGTGCGATCCGACGTTGGCGTTCTCGCGGGTCCAAATCATCTCGCCAGACCCAAGAACGGCCTGAATTATCCGCTACCTCAAGAGCATGATCAGGGAATAATTTCGCGAACGCAGTCGGTCCACCATTATAGCGGCGCCCGAAGGTCTCATCTGCCATCCCCATCAGCTTTTCAAAAATCTCAACGTCCCGTTCCAAGTCATTCGTCGCCGGCATCAGTGCCGCGAGTACACAGGCCCGGGTCAGGATCAGCGGCTTGCGCCCCTTCCAGTAGGAGCCGAGGCCGGTAAGGGTCTGCCCTTGAACTGCCTTGCGCTCCTTCTGGGTCTCCGCCGAAATCTTCGCGGTCGGCCAAGCCTTCTCGATCAGAGCCGGGGTGTCCCGCAGGCTGAACGGCACGACTGCGGTCTTCTCGGCGGCGGTTACGGTCATCATATATCCTTAAAGCTTGCCGAACAGGTCGGGAGTCTTGTCGGTCGGGGTCACGGGGCGCGGGCGGCGGGCCGCCTTGGGCGCCTCATCACCGTCCCGGATCAGGGCGTGGCGGATTGCGATTCGCCACCCGGACTTGGGGCTGTCCCACTCCCCCCCGTCCCGGTCGATCTGTTGGAAGAGCCACCAAAGCTCCTCGGGGCGATGTGAGGACCAGCGAGTAAACGCGACCGCCGCCTCATCCGGGGTCGCGTCCTCGATCGCCCAGGCAAGAACACAGAGCTCGCGTCCGAGGATACGCTCCACCCGGTTCTCCCCTGTTCTGAACCGAGACGACTTGAGCTCTTTCTCCTTCAAGCGTCTGTTGAGGTGCGATTTCACCCCTTCCGCGACCTGCCGCCAAGTCTCGCGTGGAACCGCAACCCGGCAGAGCCGCTGTGCAGAGGTACCGACGGCGGTCGCGCCAAAGTCCTCCCAGACCTCAACCGAATCCGACCGGGCGGTTGGAATTCGGACCAGAAACTGGTGCGGAAGAGGGTCGTTCGGGACCCCGAACCCATGGGTGATCAGCTTTTCCGCCATCAGGCTTCCTGCTCGACGTCATCAACCGGAATATCGATGCCGACTTGGGTAGCGAAGTCCTTGAGCGCATACCCATCCGGGAAGTCCGCCTCCCGGAACTGTAGCTGCACCTCCGCATCCGGTTGCCCAAGCGCGCCTCGGAGCCCCTCGATCATTGTCTCCACGTCTCCGCCGTTTAGAGCGACGTCGCGCCCGCTACGAACCTGAAGGCTCCGCTCCCCCTCACCCACCGTGACGCTGACCCCGTGAAAGGAAATGCTCTCCTTCCCCTTGGCGGCACGCACGACCCGCAACACCTCGCCCTTGGTCGCAAAACGGAAGTTCCGCTTCGCCCGGGCGGGCCGGTCATCAATGATCGTCTTGGCGGCCCCCACTGCGTCGAAGTTGAACCGGCGCTCGGCAGACACGTCCCCCTTCACCGCATAGACGTAGAGGGTCGTCTTTTGGCTTCCGTCGATCTCAATTGGCGACCCGTCATAGACTTCCCCATCCTTGGGATTGATACCCGTGATGTTCCAGCGCAGCTCCGCCTTTGGGCGCGCGGCCAGAGTCACGTGCCACATCCCCGCATTATCGCGCCGCTCATGGGTGATCGTGATTGACCCGGTCCACCGGTATGGCTCGCTGACCTCCCCGTTCTCCGGGTTACGGGCCTGAAACCACAGCTCCACTTCAGTAGTCCGATGGGTCCGGTCCATGATCACCTCGCCCGTGGCGAGCCCCTCACGGGTGGGGGCGATCAATACCTCGGGTGCCTTGCCCGCGTTGGAGACGGCGAGCTCAAGTTCGCTCTCCCCAGTTCCCTCGTCCCCGCCGATCCGGATCACCCGGATCAGGGGTTGTGGCGGAGGCGGGCTCTTGTCGACGTAGCCATTTTCCTCGTCCCAGCGGCCATCCACAAGCGCGGACACCTTGATCTCCTCTAACCCCTTCGGGGGAAGCCAGATCCAACGCGCGTTCGACGCGGCCCGCTCCAGCACGTCCGACCAGCGGGTCCGGGACTGCCCGTCTGGGAACAGCTGGTCTTCGCAGCGCTGGATCAACCCATCCATCCGTTCCGGGTCCAGCTCGACGAGCTTCTTCGCCCCGCCCCCGGCGAGTGCGGCCTCAACCGCCTTTTCCCCTTGGATCACCCCTTTCTCCTGGAAGTGACTGAGATCAATCCGGGCGCTCTTCAGCTCCTTGGTCTGCGGGTACCAGACCGCGTTGAACAGGCTTTTGATGGTAGAGTTAAACCCGATCTCGGTTGTCTCTTGTTCGGATTCCAACTCCCGCTGGTGCCGAGGGGTGTCCGCCACGATCGTTTTGACTGCGGCGATCGCGAGAAGGCGACGGACGCTGTCCTCCGCGCTGGCCATTTTGGATCCGTCCCCTGCCACTACGCAGAAAGCGTTCTTGTAGACCACGTCGTTGAAGAACCGGGTTGCGGCGGCGGGCGGAGACTTTGCGTCGGGGGACAGGACGAGGCAGGTCCGCTTTGACGGGGTCAGATCCACGTCGTCGATCCGGGGTAGGACAATCAGCTCCGAATAGGCCACCTTGGTGACGGGCCGGAAGATGTCCGTCAAACGGCGTCGCATCTCCTCGTCCACCCGGTCCTGCGGGATCTTCCCCACTTTGTCTTCGATCTGTTTGCGGACGTTTGCGATGTCGGAGAAGTACCACCGGTCCCCGTCCCGGTTGTGTAGGTACCAGCACCGGTCTCGCAGCGCGTCGAATGCTTCGATGAACTTGGTCGGCTCTTTGCCGGGGGCGACCAAGTACTCAACAAGAGTGTCGCGCGGCAGACCCCGGATCCCGTCCGTGTTGTCCGAGAGCGACGAGATAAACAGGAGAGTTGCCACTTGGGACCCGGCACGGTCGTTGCGATCTCCGTCGATTCCCTGCGCGTGCGCGGAGCCATCCGTGTCGTACACGTCGCTGGCCAGCGCGGATTCGAGGGATCGTTCGATCTCCTTGACCTGGTCCCGCGTCTCCTGATCTGCGAAGTCCAGAAACTGCGCCCCGATCAGGAAGATTTCCTCTTCCTTGCTCCCCCAGACCCCACGCAAAAGGTTCGCGGTAAACTGAATCAAGCCCCGGGTTTGGCGGAACTTTTCGTTCTCCTTGAAAAGGCTGAGGATGTCCTTGTAGCTGGGGTGGAACGGATAGGAGCCAACAATTTCGTCAGCCATCTGTTCGGCAGACTTCGCGAGTGCGCGGCCTCGGATCGCCTCCTGGTAGGCGGCCAGATAGGCCTGCGAGACCTGCTCCACCTCTACTCCGTCTGGGTCCGGAAGTTTCGTAAACAGCCGCTTGCGCAGGATATCGTAAATTTCGCCCGTGTTCAGATCGACCGGGGTGATTGACTTGGCACCCCGGCTTGTCTCCTTCTGGAGGTCTGCGAGCTGGCCGCCCAGAATTCGACGCGCGTCATCATAGGCTGCGTCGAGGGAGGCAACCACGACCACGCAGCGTTTGCATTTCATCGCCGCTGAGAACAGGTTTGCGATGGAGTATTTCAGTAGGTCCAGAAGGGTTCCCTGCCCCACCGTCTGCGTGTGCGCGATCGCCAGATACGGGGGCAGCTCGTCGAGCATGATCAAGGTGGGCGCGTCCCCGATCAGCTGGACCCAATCACCCTCGCTCATCGCTTTTGGCCCGTTGATCCAATGGTCTCGGAACTGCTCTGCCTTGTCGAGCTGCTCGGCAATGTCTCCCCAGATGAAATTGCGTACGTCGCGTCCGTTCACGGTGGCGATCTGTGCCGGCTCTGCGCCCATTCCGTCGGTGATCGCGGCGGGGAGCTCCCCCTTGAGTTCAGGGAACCGGGCCAGAAGGCCGAGGGCGATCATATTGTGTGTCTTACCGCCCCCCATCGCCTGACGCAGCTCGAAGACGGCCTGCTGACTCTGTCCGGAGAGACGTTTGAGCGCCCCACTCAGGAATTCGGACATCCCGCCGGTCACATGGTTGCGAGCGTAGAAGGCGCGAGCAGTCGAAATATCGGCGTCAATAATAGAGGATAGGTGTTCCACTTGCTCGGATCGGCTCATCGAAAACACGTCCGGGCTTAAGTCACAAAGCTCCGTCACCAGTGGAATGTTGTATCGTGAACTCATGAGTGTTCCTTTTCCGTACTTTTCAAAAGCGCAAAGCCTTTTTTGAATGCTTCCACCTGGGTCATGCCTCTTTCTGCACACCACACCTTAAAAGCACGCCGTTCGCGTTCGGGCACTTTGAAGTTTAGACTCACCAGTTTGTCGAGATCGTCAGGGTGATCATCAGCAGTTTTTCTAGCCATTTTTGCTCACCCATATCATGCTGGATAACTGTGTCGGAAGATTTCTTTATTTCAAGACAGATTTTATAGAAGTTGTGGTCACTACGTGAAACGAGTTTCCACCTACTGCTCTTTTTATCGCGAATGAACTCATTAAGCTCTTCATTTTACCCTGATGGCCCTTCTCTTTAATTCAAGATTCAAAGTTCTTAGATTCAGAGCCGATTTTGTTTTTTTTATCAAACGGTTGCTCTACAAGTTATGAGGAATTCGGGGGCTTCGATGAGGTTTTCGGGGTTTAAAGTGAGGTTTTCGGGGCCTAAGGTGAGATATCCGGGGTGCTAAAGTGAGCTTTTCGGGGCGCGCCTTGAAAAACTATCCACAGGCGGACAACCGTGACATTCTTTAGAGATTAGTCTTCGATAATGTTGGACTTACGGAGTTCCCGCCTTGTGTTACGCATCATGCGATTCTGGCTTTTATACGGTTCGGCAACATGAACTGATTGGCCCGAAATGCGTGCTTTGCGTCCGATTTTAGAACGATTTAATTCGCGCCATGCCGCGTCCATCTCTTCTTTGCTTTTCGACCACCAGCCTACGCGAATATGGGTGACCTTCTTGCCAGTCTTGATTGGCATGACAGTAATGCTAAACGATGCCAGTGCGTTCATCTCTAAGACAACATGCTTGATGACATGTTTGTTGAGCGCGCCAAAAGCT